>Ga0207417_1000232_pt1 | contig 22278 bp, 23 predicted proteins | sample MalvirmetagMSP82_FD_184225 | JGI IMG/M metagenome (GOLD analysis project Ga0207417, IMG submission 184225) | Marine viral communities from the Deep Pacific Ocean - MSP-82 (SPAdes) | ecosystem: Environmental > Aquatic > Marine > Oceanic | place: Pacific Ocean | collected 2011-04-19
TTGGGCATGAAGCTGGCGAACGCACCGTGCTTGCGGGCAATCTCATTGGCCATCATGCGGAAAAACACCAGACGATCCGCCATGGTCAGGCCATCGGCGTATTTGAAGTCGGTCTCGAACTGGCCGTTGGCGTCCTCGTGGTCGAAGGAATACACGTCCCAGCCCAGCTCGTTCATGGCATCAACCAACTCGTCCACGATATGCAGGTTATCCATCAGCGCGCGCGGGTCGTAGCAGGGTTTGCCTAACGTGTCGCGATCACTCAAGGGCTGAAAGCCGCCGTCTTCGGTGTCCCGGAACAGGAAGAATTCGGTTTCTATGCCGAGATTAAAGCGGTAGCCCATGTCGGCTGCGGCGCTGAGCTGACGGCGGAAAATGTTGCGTGAACAAGCCTCGAACGGCTTGCCGTCGAGATAGAGGTTGCCAGGGAACCAGGCCAGCTGTCGATTCCAGGGGCATACCGCAAGGCCACCGGCATCGGGCATGGCCGCTACTTCGTTGTCCGAGATGTCCTGGGGAACGCCATCCAGGGCGGCGCCGGTATAAAGCTCGGATCCTTCCATCATTTGTCCCAGGTGAGCCACAGGCACAAACTTGCCTTTGGTTACCCCGTGGATATCCACGTAGCTGGCAATGGCGTATTTCACGCCAGCGTCCGCAAGTCGCTGTTTCAAAGCCTGGGTGTTGGTTAATTCAGTCATTCTCGTTCTCCTCTTGGCCCGTAGCCCGGGCAGTCAGTCTGAGTTCTGGCACGTTTCTTCCTTTGTTTTAATCATTCAACTTACATGCCAGCATGTATGTAAAAGCATTTTCGGACGCCTTGATTAATCAGAAAAAGACACCGGACCAGGGATTTAAATGGCTATAGAACAATGGGTTAAACGTGATTTTCAGGCCGGCGACCTACCACTGGCCAACGGCGATGTACTGGTAAATGCCCGCCTTCACTACCACCAGATTGGCCAGCTGAATGCACCAAAAGACAACCTGATTCTGCTGCCCACGTACTACGGTGGTGCAGCGGTGGGGAATCATCCGTGGGTGGGCAAAAAGAGCGCCAATGCCAACCTGCTGGACCCGGATCGGTATTGCATCGTCATCCCAGCGCTATTGGGCGCGGGGGAATCTTCTTCCCCGTCCAACACCCACGGCCCCCAGGCCGGGGCAGATTTCCCGGCGATCAGTCTTTACGACAACGTGCTCTTGCAAAAACGATTGGTGGACGAGGTGTTCGGCGAAGCCCGTCTGGCTCTGGTGATGGGCTGGTCTATGGGAGGCATGCAGGCCCTGCAGTGGGGCAGCCTGTTCCCGGAGCGGGTTGGCGCCGTCCTGGCCACCTGCTGCACCGCACGCTGCTACCCCCACAACCGGGTGTTTCTGGAGGGCGTTAAGGCGGCGTTGACCTGCGATCCCGCTTTTCAGGATGGCCGCTATCAGACCCCACCTGCACGTGGGCTCAAAGCCTTTGCCCGGGTATACGCCGGCTGGGCTTACTCGCAGGCGTTCTTTCGTGAAAACCTCTGGCGCGAGCTGGGCTTCCGCTCAATCGAAGAGTTGCTGGCATTCTGGGAGCAGGATCACCTGGGCCAGGACGCCAATGACCTTCTTTCAGTCCTGGCCACCTGGCAAGGCGGGAATATCTCAGACAATCCAGTCTTTAATGGCGATTACGCTGCTGCCCTGTCCGCGATCACCATGCCCACAAGAGTGATGCCCTCCGCCACCGATCTGTACTTCACCGCGGAGGATGCCACTTTTGACGCCGCACGAATGCCAGGTGCTGAGCTGCAGGTGCTGGAGTCTCACTGGGGGCACATTGCCGGTGGTGCCGGCAGGGACACCATGAGCCATGCGCAGATTCTGAATGCCGCAGCATCACTCCTTAGTCAAAGAGGCCAATAACGGTGCACATGAAAAGCACGCGCACTCATTTGGTGCTTCCCTTCCCGGCGCTACCACCCATAAAAGGGCGACACTGGTGGGTTTTTAAAGGTGGCACGCCCCCTGCAACGAATTCAGCAGACGGTTACTACAACCATCATCCGTTCACAGCAACACCGCATACCATGCGGCAGACACAACGGACACAATGGGTGACTAGGGTTCCGGCCCGGGCTGACATCAACCATCGGCCCGGGTGGCTGGTCCGAGAGTTACCGACCTCTGGGAGGTTACACGGCGGGATAAAAGCCCGGGAGACTGAATCGCAAGCGACTGCCTTGTCTGCGATGTCCATGCCGTGTTGTGCGACCAGAGGAAACGCCTTATGCGACTGATCAACCGACATCCCGGAAGGGTTTCCGCCACCCTGCTAGGCTTGCTCCCTTTCCTGCTGATAGCCCTCATCTACAGCATCGCCTCCCAAGAACGTCTTGCAGACAATCCCAACGACAAACTGCTTCCCGGCCTTGAACAGATGACCGCCGCTGTCGACCGCATGGCGTTTCAGGAGGATCGACGCAGCGGCGACTTCCTGATGTGGCAGGACACCACCGCCAGCCTGGCACGATTGGGCATTGGCGTTGGTGTCGCCGCATTACTGGCGCTGTTTGTCGGCATCCTGAACGGGGTTTTGCCACTGGTACGCGCTAACCTTGCGCCGTTAGTGTCTGCCCTTTCCATGGTGCCTCCACTGACGATACTGCCCATCCTGTTTATCGTGTTTGGTCTGGGCGAACTCTCCAAAGTGATGCTGATCGTAATCGGCACTGCTCCCATCATGATGCGCGATGTTGCCCAGCGAGTGCGTGAACTGCCCGGTGAGCAACTGATCAAGATCCAGACACTGGGTGCCAACTCCTGGCAGGTGATCACTCGCATGGCTCTGCCCCAGGTGCTGCCTCGATTGATCGACGCCGTTCGCCTGAGCCTGGGCCCCGCCTGGCTGTTCCTGATCGCTGCAGAAGCCATTGCCTCAACCGAGGGGCTGGGTTACCGGATCTTCCTGGTGCGGCGTTATCTCGCCATGGACGTGATCCTGCCTTACGTCATCTGGATTACCATCCTCGCCATAGTCATCGACCAATGCCTGCGTTTTACCAACCGCCGGCTGTTCCCCTGGTACAACGCAGGAGGCCACTAATGAGCTTTATTTCGGTTAAAAAACTGTGGAAGGAATACGGCAGTCAGGTTGTGTTGGAAAACCTGAATCTCGAAGTAAAAGAAGGGGAATTTTGTACGCTTGTCGGTGCCTCTGGCTGCGGCAAGTCCACCTTTCTGAAAATGCTGCTGGGGCAGGAGACAGCCTCGCGCGGTGAGCTCAGCCTGCAGGGCGAGCAGTTCCCGGGCCAGCCTGATCGAAATCGCGGCATCGTGTTCCAGCGCTATTCCGTGTTCCCTCACCTGACCGTGCGCGAGAACGTGTTGCTGGGACTGGAACTTGAGCAAAAACCCCTGCTCGGCAAGCTCTTTGGCAAGGCTCGAAAAGATGCTCTTGCCCAGGTCGATGCCATGCTGGAGGCCGTCGGGTTGGGCCACGCTCTCAGCAAATGGCCCCATGAGTTATCGGGCGGCATGCAGCAGCGGCTGGCCATCGCCCAGTCGTTCATCATGAAGCCGCGCATTCTGTTGCTCGATGAACCCTTCGGCGCACTGGATCCCGGCATTCGCGGTGACATGCACGACCTGATCCTTAAGCTCTGGCGCGAATCGGGCACGACCATCTTCATGGTCACCCACGATCTCCATGAAGGTTTTTATCTCGGTACCCGGCTGTTGGTCTTCGACAAAATCCGCAACGACCCCCAGAACCCGGAAGCCTACGGCGCGACTATCTCCTACGACTTGCCCATCGGCCAATCCGACCCACAGCTTTACCAGAGCATCGAATCATCCGTTTCAGAAACATCCCGACAACTGTCAGCGTGAGGCCAATGTGAAAACCACGACCATCAATCTCGACCTAACCTCACTGCGCAACGCCTACCTGAGCGGCGAGCAAACGCCCGCCAGCGTGGTGGCGCACCTGCTGCAACGCGCCAGCGAGTTCGATCACCACAACATCTGGATTCATCGCGCCACGGAGGCCGAGTTGGCGCCGTATCTGGAGCGCCTGCAGCAGTGCGAACCAGAGGACCTGCCGCTTTACGGTATCCCGTTCGCAGTGAAAGACAACATCGACGTCGCTGGCATGCCCACCACTGCCGCCTGTGAAGCCTTCCGCTATCAGCCTGAGAGCCACGCCGCCGTCGTTGAAGCTCTTGTTGAGGCCGGAGCCATACCACTGGGAAAAACCAACCTGGACCAGTTTGCCACCGGTCTGGTGGGCACCCGATCGCCGGAGCCATGGGGCGCCTGTCGCAACAGCATCAACCCTGACTATGTTTCTGGCGGATCGTCCGCAGGCTCAGCGGTCGCGGTCGCTCTAGGCCTTGCAAGTTTCTCGCTGGGCACCGATACCGCAGGTTCCGGGCGGGTGCCGGCAGCGTTTAACAACCTGATCGGTCTCAAACCCACACTCGGCCGTATTAGCGTTCGTGGTGTGGTGCCTGCGTGCCAGAGCCTGGATTGCGTGTCTATCTTTGCCCGCTCGGCCGATCAGGCCCGTGATGTCCTGGCGGTCGCCTCAGCGCCCGATGCCGAAGACTCCTGGCAGAAAACGCCACCCACTGGACGCACGCCATTACCGGAAAACTTCCGATTCGGGGTGCCTGCCGATCATCAACTCGTTTTCGATAACGACGACGTTAAGAAACTGTTCGAACGCAGTCTTGTGGCCCTGGAAGCCCTCGGTGGCGAACGCATCGAGGTCGACTTTGCCCCCTTCCTGGAGGCCGCCCGGCTGCTTTATGAAGGCCCCTGGGTGACTGAGCGCTACCTCGCCACCCAGCCGCTGATCGACAAACAGCCGGAGGCGCTACTGCCAGTCACGTACGACATCATCAGCCAGGGCTCCGCACCCAGTGCTGCCGATGCGTTTGCAGCCCAGTACCGGCTGCAGGCTCTCAAGCGGTCCGCTGACACGATGATGGACCAGATTGATGTGATGGTAACGCCCACCACTCCCGGCATTTACACCCTTGCCGAACTGGAGGCCGAACCCATCAGCCGGAACAGTCGCCTGGGCATCTACACCAACTTCATGAATCTTCTGGATTACAGTGCAGTCGCCGTGCCGGGCGGGTACCTCGCCAACGGCCTGCCCCTCGGTTGCACCCTGTTTGCCGATGCATTCCAGGACGAAGCCCTGCTGTCTCTGGCAGCGCGCCTGCATCCGCAAGCGGTCGATCAGGTGGGCGCCCTGACCGATCTGCTCGATAGCCCGGAATTTGAAGCAACAGAAGGCACGATCGACGTGCTGGTTTGTGGCGCGCACCTTTCGGGGCTGCCCCTGAATCATCAGCTGACTGAGCGCAAAGGCACCCTGGTTCAAACAACCGAAACCTCATCCGCTTATCGCATGTACCTGCTTGATGGCGGCCCGCCATTCCGCCCAGGTCTGATCCGCGACACCGAGGCGGGCAGCCCGCTCCCGGTGGAAATCTGGCGCCTGCCCGCCGACCAGTTCGGTAGCTTCGTCGCCGGCATCCCCGCGCCTCTGGGCATTGGCAAAGTCGAGCTGGCTGACGGCCGCTGGGTCAGCGGCTTTATCTGCGAACCAATTGGCCTGGAAGGCGCGAAGGAGATAACATCGCTCGGAGGCTGGAGGGGCTATCTGGCCTCTATCTAACTAAGTGGCTAATTGGCTAACTGGCCACGATTTAACTAAGAGCCTAGGAGCTGGCACCTTGATCGATTTCCGTAGTGATACCGTTACCAAACCGACCCCGGAGATGCGCGAGGCCATGGCGCGCGCGGAGGTAGGCGACGATGTCTACGGAGATGATCCCACCGTCAACAGCCTCGAGGCTTACGCCGCCGACCGGCTCGGCTTTGAGGCGGCTCTATTCACCGCCAGCGGTACCCAGGCCAACCTGCTGGCAATCATGAGCCACTGTGGCCGGGGCGATGAGTACCTGTGCGGTCAGGCCGCCCACAACTATCGCTACGAGGGCGGCGGCGCTGCCGTGCTAGGGAGCGTTCAACCCCAGCCCATCGAGAATGAGCCGGACGGCAGCATCAATCTGGACAAGGCCCGCGCCGCGATCAAGGCCGACGATTTCCATTTCGCCATGACCCGCCTGCTGTCACTGGAAAATACCATCGGCGGCAAGGTGCTTTCCCTGGACTACCAACGCCAGGCTCGTGCCTTCTGTGATGAGCATGGGCTGCAACTGCACCTGGACGGTGCCCGGGTATTCAACGCAGCGGTCGCTTGCCATTGCGACATCACCGAGATCACCCGGCACTATCACTCGGTCAGTGTTTGTTTATCGAAAGGTCTCGGCGCTCCAGTAGGCTCACTGCTGTTGGGTTCAGAGGACGTCATTAAACGCGCCAGACGGCTGCGCAAGATGGTGGGTGGCGGCATGCGCCAGGCCGGCATCCTTGCCGCAGCCGGCAAGATCGCACTCGGCCAGGGGCCGCGACGGCTGCAAGAGGACCACGACAACGCCCAGGCGCTGACCGCCGGTCTTGCCGAAATTCGCCAGCTGGAAGTTGATCTCGCTAGCACACAAACCAACATCGTCTATGCCCGCTGCCGGGTTGGCCAGGCGACGGACTTGCGAGATCACCTGGCTGAACAAGGCATCCTGATCACCGCTGGCAACCCGCTTCGCTTTGTCACCCATCGTGATGTTAACCGCCAGGATGTGGACCGGTTGCTAACAGCCATCCGTCAGTTTTATCAGGCCAAACAAGCTTCGTAGGCCTTTCTCGCCTTTGCCCTTAACTCCCCTTCGGCGCGCCAAATTACCCACAACATCTGTGGATAACTGTGTTAGCACATGAAGGATAGGTGGCTTGGAGCCCCTGATACCGGGCACTACCAAAATCTGGTGGCAAATTGATCGAAAGAGCCGAATCAAAAGAACTCACAGACAATGTTCTTGCCGGACAATCGTTGAGATGCCAAGCTCCGAGGGTTTCCAGAAGATACATCCAACAAGCACCTGAAAAGGAACACGAAATGGGAAGCTCGAAACTCGTAGGTGTGGTATTGCTCGTGGTAGGTATTGCTCTGCTCTTCTTCGGCTATCAGTCCACCCAGTCGGTGGGCGGTCAAATTACCGAAACCTTCACAGGCCAATATACAGACAAAACCATGTGGTTCCTGATCGGCGGTGCCGCCGCCGCTGCAGCCGGCGCGTTCCTGACCTTTTTCAGGAAGTAAGGCCCATGCCTGATGTATGAGGGAGCTCGCCTGCATGGGCTCCCCCGCTTCCAATCCGCGCCAAGAAAAAACGTCCTGCCAGATAGTCAGCTTTTTTTACACCATGGCTTTCCAATAATCTTAATATGCTGATTTTATAAGCCTTATGAATAAGGTGCGAATGTTGCTTAGGTATCCGAGAACCCACGAAAAGGAGTTCTTTCCGTGAAGACAACAATTGCCTTCGTACTTTTATCTCTAATCTCTGCCGCAGCAATGGCAGGTGGTGTTGGTGGAGAGTTTCAGCCGCCTGCATCCGTACCTGAACCCGGCATTCTCGGCCTGTTCGCCACCGCCGGTGTCATGCTGTTTCTTGCAAGGAAGTTTCGCAAGTAGATCAGTGCTGCGGGGTGCGAGCTTTGGCTGTATCGTATTCCGCGGGTCATTGAGCCTGTTCGGCGAGGGGCCTCATGGGAATCTATGGGCTGGTAACACTGGTCGGAGTCGTTTTGCTGCTGGCGCTTGAGCCCATCCTCGCCAGGAATCCGCTGCATTATTCCCGCTTGGCCCGCTGGAGCAATAACATCGGGCTCGCCTTCACCAACGAGCTAATACGCTTCTTTTTACCGCTGGCTTTGGCGCTGGTCGCGTTCGACGGGCCATGGCGGGCCTTTAATGCCAGCTCCCTTGGACTGCTTTGGGGCACACTTCTGGCATTTATCGTCATGGACCTCAGTCTGTACTGGGTTCACCGCTTCAGTCACGAACTGCGCTGGTTGTGGCGCCTGCATCGCACTCACCATAGCGACCTGGATATGGACGTTACCACCACTTTCCGGCACCACCCCGGCGAAGTTGGCCTTACACTGATCCTGATGTCCGGGTTTATTGGTCTGCTTGGCTTCACACCCGCCCACCTGCTGACGTATGTGCTCTTGCACAGGTGTTTTGCGCTCTGGTCGCATTCGAACGTCCGTCTGCCTGAGGGCCTGGAACGACAGCTCGCCATAGTATTTGTCACCCCAAGGGTGCACCAGATCCACCATTCCGCCTGGCAACCAGAAACCGACAGCAATTACGGGCAGATCCTTACCCTTTGGGACCGCCTGTTCAAAACCTACCTCTCACCGGATCAGGTGCCCTGCCCGGCTCGCTTTGGTCTGGAAAATTTTCGATCCGACGACGACCAACGCCTGGGCGCACTCTTCGCCCAACCCATTCGTTAGCCACAACAAACTAGGCCGACTTACCTGAGGCTCTGAAACGCGCCTTTTACATGACTGGCAAGGGCGTCATTCAGAGGATTGGAGCCACGACGAACCAGAGCCAGCTGGTAGGAACCAATTTCCGGTAAGTCATCGCTAACTATCTGCTTCAAGGGAGGCCGAACCAGGCTCCTGGGGAACGGCGCCACCGCCAGGTCAGCCACCATTGCGGCCTCCTGCCCTGAGCAATGTTCACAGGTATAGGCAATGCGGTAAGGTTTCCCGACGCGGTCCAGAGCCCGGAGCGTCATCTGACGCCAGGCGCAGCCTTCGTGGGCCAGCGCGATAGGCAGCGGCGTCCGCAGAAATGCAGAACTGCCTTCCCGACCGGCCCAGACCAATGGCTCATCGTGAACAACCTCGCCACGGATGTTCCGACCTTCATTCGCGACGGTAACCAGAACCATGTCCAGATCCCCGGAATCCAGGCGGGCCAGGTTCTGCTTGCTGGAGCCGACCACCACATCCACTAAAACCGCGGGATAGGAGCGGGCGAACTGAGCAAGAACCTCCGGCAAAATTCGGGTCCCCACATCGTCGGAGGTACCGATCCCCACTTTGCCCTCGAGTGAGGGAGCAACGAAATGTTGCACCGCCTCCTGGTTCAGGCGAAGCAATCGGCGACTGTAGTCCAGCAGAACCTCACCTTCCGTGGTAAGGGTGACCTGCCGGGGCTCACGGATAAACAGGCTTTTCCCAAGGTTCTGTTCAAGCTGCTTGATCTGCATGCTCAGTGCAGAAGGGGTCCGGTGAACCACCTTGGCGGCCTCGGTAAAGGTGCCGCATTCCGAGATCGCTACAAAGGTTCGGAGTACGTCGTTATCGAGCAGGGGCATGTTCACGTGTCTCGCCTCCCGTGATGAACAGTGCAATTTCACTTAAGCATAACTGAAGGCAAACTTAAATTCTTTTTGTTTGATTGAACCCATCATGACCGCCATCCTATTGTCACAGAATACGAGTGGGACGGTAGGTACAAGACAACGTGTGCGCTTAATGAGTCCATCACTAACAAGCAGGTGACGAACATGCTGGCATTCAAGAAGCATCATCAATTTGCCCCTCAACAGCCGTTTACCGTCTGGATGGAGAGTTATTCGCGGCGCCAGAAGTTCCGGCGCATGGCTCGGTCACTTCTGGCGGAAAGGGACGAGATACTGTCCGACCTGGGTTACGACCGTTACGACCTGCTCGACGCTCTACACCTGCCTCTTCACAACGATGCGATGCAGTACATTGAGGCCCGGCGATCAAAGCGGAAGCAGCAGAACCGGGCCGACTGACTGTCAGTCCTGCCCTGGCAGCTGAGAAAACCGAATAAAGGTGAACTTGTCGGCCAGAGAGTCAGCGAGATGGCGAATGTGTGTGGGCGTGATTTCGCAACAACCACCGACCACCTTGGCACCATCCGCCAGCCAGTGACGAACATGCTCAGTATGGGCGCTCGGAGAGATATCAATCCGTGCCTCCAAAACGTCAACGGATCTACCTCGCTCCATAGGCTCAACGGTTTTAAAGGCATTGGCGTAACCACCAACGACGGGGTATAAGCCAGCTAACCGGGGCATTGCTGAAGTAAGCACCTCAGGATCACAGCAGTTCAGCATCACCGCCGTGGGCTCGTAACTCTCGACAGCCGCTACAGCCTCCTCGAGGCTTTCTCCAGATTTCAGCTTGCCATCCTTTTCCAGGCGAAAGGCCACGCCAAAGGGCTTGCCTGAAGCTTGAGCGGCAGCACAGGAAGCTCTGGCTTCAAGAGTGTTGGCCATGGTTTCGATAAGGAGAACATCAGCACGGGACTGAAGACGAGCGAGGGTGTCATATTCCTTCTTCAGATCCTCGAAAGAGCGATCTGGCTGGATTTGGTAACTTCCTACCAACGGCCCCAAACAGCCAGCAATATCCACGTCAACGCCGGCGGCCTCAATCGCCTTCTCCAGCACAGTGAAGGCCTGGTGATGAATCGCTTCCAGCTGATCGAGCATGCCCTGCTCAAGCAACCGGGTCGGCGTGGCCGCGTAGGTATTGAGCGACAGAGTTCTGGCCCCGGCCCGGATGAAGTCTTCATGCACACTCGACACCACCTCCGGCTGTTCCAGCATGACAGCGACCGACCACAGAGGAGAGCTTACCTCGCGTGCGCGCCGGTAAATTTCCTGGCCAAGACCACCATCAAGAAGGGCAACAGATCGCATACGGCGTTTGGTTCCTTAAAATTCAATGTGAGACTATTGTCATTATGACAGCGAATGTAAAAACCCGAATCCTCCTTCGGTCTAAACGACTGAATATTTATCTGGTGCGCTACCCGGAAGGCCATAAGGTGGGGCCCCACCTGGATATGATTGCCGAGGGGCGTCTTTACAAACTCAACTGTGTTTTGGTTAAACCAAAAGTGGGCGGGGAGTTCGTCTGTGAACGGAATCTAGTGAATCTGGCAGGGCGAGTCATCCTGTTTCGCCCGGACCTCTACCAGCATCGCGTCGAGAAAATCCAACGTGGCAACCGCTGGCTGCTGAGCTTTGCGCTGACTGTATGAGGGGGCACTCGATCCTAGCCCCAATTTGCGCGGCTGGAATGAGCTAGAGCGACACCTCATCCAACCGGCTGACAGCCTCGAATAGCCAGTGCAATATTGGCGCTGGCTTCGATCTGCTCATAGTACTTCGAGGCAGAATTAACACCCATCTCGGCGTAGCTACCGGCTTTCGGACTGACAAGCGCGCTCAGCTGCGCCAGGGCCTCAGCGGACTGGCGATCACGATCGTAGGCATTGAATGCCTGGTAGATTTCACTGCAGGTTACGCCATCGCCGTCAGTCGCCGCGGACGACATGTAGGTAGAGGTTTGGCAGCCAGACAACAGCGCAGTGGCGGCGGTGGCAAACAGGAAAGAACGCTTCACAGGCAACAGACTCCACGATTAGATGGGCGATTTAAACTTGTCCGAATACTAACAGATAAAACCTAAACCGAGCTCTGAGCATTTTCCCAGGTTCTTACAACCTGCTACTTCGCCATGTGCGCCACGAACGCAACGACAAATGCGGTCTCCTGAAACACCTTCAAGCCGGTCTCCGCAAAGGTGATCGGCAGCGGATTTGCCGCCAGCGTGGATTTGATCTGGGCTGGCGACAACAGCGTCACGTCAACGTCCACCTCTGCAATCAGTTGAATAGTCGCTTCCAGTTTGAAACTGATGGCGCCACCCGCAAATTTTCCCTTCGGCATCCGCTCCTTGATCGCGACTTTCTGCACACTATAGTCAGACAGTAACTTCGCGAACGAGGCCTGGAATTCCTGCAGGTCTGCTCGGGTGTGGTTCTTCTTGAGTGTCAGCTTGCGCACCTTGCACTCGGGAAGACTGAACTGTCCGTAGTCCAGGTTCAGCAAACACACCACGGCATCGCTGCCGCTCAGTTCAACACCGCAAATAATCATCAAATCACCTCAATGGCCGTCAGCCACAGCACTTCTTGAATTTAAGGCCGCTGCCGCAGGTGCACGGGTCGTTACGGGACGGCAGTTTCTCCGCGGTCACTGTACTGCCCTTGTTCAGAATCACCGTCAGCTCGCTGATAGATTCCGTAGCGCCTTCGCGGGTATCCAGAGCAACCTCAGCGTACAGCCCAGCCTCGGCCACCTGCGCTTCAATCTCCTGTTTGCGGGCTTCATTGGTAACCACCAGCGACAACGGGAACTTCCGGGTGCCGCTCCTCTGGCTTGCGTTGGTCTGAAAACCGCCGTAAGTGGTGTGATGCTGACGCGCATCCTGACGGCCTTTGTAGAAAAATTTGTCTGACATATCGTCATCCCGATTGGTTGAGAAAGACAAAGGGCTCACGAAGATATGCGCAGGCCGCTGTCGAGGCCGCGAGTTTTAGCACGCTTCCGGGGATTTCTGGTAATGCTTTTCGTCAGGAAATCCAGACACCCCGTCCGGATTCCCGGCCACTCCTTCCCGCTCACGATAGGCCAAAACCATTAAGATCAACCAGTTACCGGACTGGCACGAAACTTCCTTGGTATTACCCGCCGAACAATAAATCCAATAAAAGGAGCATTCGATGATCACAGGTTCATTCATATCACTGCGCGTTGGCACCGCGCTGTCGACATTTATGCTGTCAGCCCTGCTGATGGCGCCAGCCGCGCCCTCTTCTGCGGGCCAAACCTACTCTTATTCCCTGCCGCAACAGCCCTACAGCCAGTCCCGCACCCGGGATTACAAAGTGTATGTGCCAGATAACATCACCACACCTGCCCCCATGGTGATGGCGCTGCATGGCTGCAAACAGACCAACAACGATGTACTCAACGACTGGGGTCTGACTGCCGCTGCCGACACCTATGGGTTCATTCTGGTAGCACCGTTCATCACCAGTTACGACGGTCTACGAAACGAGAACTGCTGGGGATTCTGGTTCGATCATCATCGCCACGAAGGTGCAGGCGAGACAGAAGACCTGCACCAGATTGGTCTTGCCGTTGAGGCCAATTACAACATCGATCCCAACCGCCGATTCATCACCGGTTTGTCTTCCGGCGGCGCCATGACCATCGTTGCCGCGGTGACTCATAACGAATACTGGGCCGCCGCCGCACCCGCTGCTGGCTTGCCCTACGGCGAAGATGCCGGCTCGGTATCACTGTCAGGCCAGTGTCCGGGCAGCGCCAACTTCCACAGTGTGTCCCGTGTGGTTTCGGATATGCAGAGCGAACTGGACGACAGCTATCCCATTCCGCTGATGGTGCTGCAAAACGAGAATGACTGCACCGTGCTGAAAACTGCTGCGGATAACACCCGAGATGCCCACCTCAAGGTCTTCGGTACTCCATCCTTCGACCACACCACTGCGGCTCAGGCGTCTTCCACCGCGTGTGCGCCTTACTACCAGAACAACTACAGCTGCCAACATATTCGCTACACCGAAGACGGTACTGTCGGCACCCGTTCTGTAGTGGAGACCATTTACCTCGATGGCCCTCTATCCACCCCCAATACCCAGGACACGAATCACGGGCATTACTGGGTTGGTGGGGCCAATGGCAACAACGGCAAATGGTCTGTGAAAGTCGGCCCCAGCTACCCAGACATCATCTGGGATTTCTTTGATCGTCATAGCCGTGACGGCTCCCAGCCTGAAGGATTCCCTGTCATCACATTGATTGGCGACAATCCTATGACGGTGGCCATTAACACCACCTTCACCGACCCGGGCGCCACCGCCGACGACGCGGAAGACGGCTCGGTCACTGTCACAGCCGATTGCAGTGCGGTGGATACCTCCACCGTCGGATCCTACACCTGCACCTACTCAGCCACGGATAGTGACAGCAATACCACCGTGAAAGACCGCGAGGTAGTGGTTTACGACCCCAATGCCCCGACCGAAACCTGTGAGCAAGCCACGGCCTCGCCCAACGCACACATCTCCGCGGGCCGCGCCTATGCCGGCGGAGCCTACAACTACCGCACCTTCGCCAATGGCGACAACGTCGACATCGGCGCGTCCTATGACACCTGGAACAGCGTCACCCTGTACGAAGGGGATCCGGGACTCTGGTACGCCAGCGTACCGACTGCCTGCAGCGGTGGTGGTGGTAACGGAGGCGGCGGTGAGCCACCAGTGTGCCAGGACTGGAACGACACCAACCTCAACCACGACAACGCAGGCCGCGCTTACTATACCGGTGGCTATTACTCGACTGGCGGGGATGACTTCCTCGGTTCCGTATCCGGGGTTTACACCTGGGTGAAGGAAACCAGCGAAGGATTCTACGAGGCGGGTCAGTGTAACTGAGCTGCGACAATTCAGGGATGTGAAGGAGCCCGCCGAGAGGGGTCAGCGGGCTCCCCAACTCATTCAACTGCCAATACGTTTCAAAAACGCCACCAGCGCAGGCATCAACAGAATCAAGATGGTAATGCGTGCCAGGTGATGTGACGTAACGAACGCCGGCTCAATGCCCAGGGAGAGCGCGACCAGACTGAGCTCGGGGGCGCCGCCCGGCATATACGCCAACAGTACCGCAGCCAGTGAGAACCCGGTGGTCACGTGTGCAATCCAGGCGGCACCTATAGCAATAACCAGCAGCACCAAGGCCTGAACCAGAGCGATAAAGATAGTGGATCCCACCGACGCCAGCGACACCCCCACGAACCTGACGCCAACTGAAACACCAATCACAACCTGGGCCAAAGCAATGATCACGGGCGGAATCGTCGCTTCGCTCAGTCCACTGACGTGCAAGGCGCCGGACAACAGAATCGGCCCAAACAGCAGCGGATTCGGCAAGCGCAGGCACTGGCCCAGCCAGGCACCGGCAATACCGGCAATCACCAACATCAACGACTCGTCGAACCCCGGGAAAGCCAGCCACTGGGCCAACGTCATGCTGGGCTGCTGGAGGCTAACGTGTTCAGCCCACTGCAGTAACGGTGGAATCACCAACAACACCACCAGAATACGAACTCCGTGAGTCAGGCCAACGATCCGCATATCAGCACTGGTGTCGGCGGCCATCAGGGAAACGGAGGAGATACCACCAGGAACGCCTGAATAAATGGCGGTTTCAACCGAGTTACCGGCAACTCGCCGGCTCAGCCAGACCGAGACCACGATCATCACCGCAGTAGCGATAAACATGATAGCCAGGCTGATCCCCCAGAGCGAGAGGTTCGCCGCCAGATCCGGTGTGAACGCACCGCCCAGCATCACACCAATCACCACCAACACCGCTTTGCGCGATGAAGTTGGCGCCTGCAGCCGGACGCCAGCGAGGCTGAGCACCGTGGTGGCAATCAAGGCACCCAGCAACCAGGGCAAAGGGGTGTGAACGGCGTAGGCAAGGCCGCCGCCTCCGGCGCCAATCGCAAGCGCGGGCAGCAGCTTGCCACCCGCGATGCAACGCTCTTTGATCAGAGTAATCAACGCTGAGTCACCCAGATCATCACGCCGTCACCGGCGACTTGCGCGAGAACGCTCGGGACAGCAGCCATGGCAATACCAGCAGTATGGCGGCAGCAATCCACAGGCCGATAGAGATCGCCGAATCCCAGAGAATCCCGACTTCCCCGCCGCTGATGGAAAGCGCCCGGCGCAGATTATCTTCCATCAATCCACCCAGCACGTACCCGAGGATCACCGGCGCCAGCGAGAAGCCAAGTTTACGCAACGCATAGCCAAACACTCCAACGATCAGCATCAGGTAGATGGCCATCAAATCGGAATGCAGCTGGTAGACACCAACAAAAGCCAGGATTGCAATTCCCGGCACCAGTACCCAGCGGGGCATTGTCAGGGTCTTGGCAAACAGGCCCGCAAGAGGAAGGTTGAGCGCCAACAGCACCAGGTTGCCGATATAGAGGGATGCAATCAGACCGCCAGCCACTTCCGGGCGTTCCGTAAACAGCATGGGGCCGGGCGTGATGTTGTAGAGCATGAGCGCGCCCAGCAGAACCGCGGTGGTTCCTGAGCCTGGAATGCCGAGCGTCAGCATCGGCACAAAAGAGCCAGCCGCGGACGCGTTATTGCCCGCCTCGGGAGCGGCCAGACCGCGCATATCACCGGTACCGAAAGTGTTGTGCTTGTCAGACAGACGCTTCTCGGTGGTATAGGTTACCGCGCCAGCCACTGAGGCTCCGGTGCCGGGCAACACACCCACAATGAAACCAATCACACCGCTGCGCAGCATCGCCCACTTGCAGTAAAGCAGCTCTTTGGCGCTGACCATCACACGGCCCAGTGGAGGCATTTCCTGGTTAGCGTTCTTGCCGTGGGCATGCTCCAGCATCAGCAGGATCTCGCTGATGGCGAACAGGCCGATAATCATCACCACAAAATCGATACCGTCGTACAGCTCGGCCATGCCGAAGGTATATCGCATTACACCCGTACCGGAGTCGACGCCTACCATGGCAATCAGCACACCAAGCACGGCACCAATACCGGTTTTGATCGGATCGTTACCCATCATCACCGACATGGACGCAAAGGCGAACACCATGAGTGCGAAGAATTCGGCCGGACCAAACATCACAGCCACTTCCGCCAGCAACGGTGCGAACAACGTCAGACCGATGATAGCGATGGTTGCGCCCACGAACGAGCTGACCGCAGACAGCCCCAGGGCGGGTCCAGCCAGTCCCTTCTTGGCCAGGGGATGTCCATCCAGAGTGGTCATCACCGCGCCGGCATCGCCCGGAACATTCAGCAGGATGCTGGACATACGTCCGCCATATTCTGCCCCGGTGTAAACACCTGCCAGCAGGATCAGTGCGGACTCCGCAGGCAGCCCAAGGGTGTAAGCCAGCGGCATCAGAATGGCAATGCCATTGATAGGCCCGATGCCTGGCAGGGCGCCAAACAACGTGCCGAGTAGTGCACCGAGAAAGGCCAACCCCAGGTTCATGGGGCTGAGGGCAACATCAAAACCTTGAATCAGAAAATCAAACATACCAGGCACCTCCGTTGAAGTCGGGCAGCCAATGGCCGCCTGGCAAAGCGATACCCAGGCCGAGGGTAAAGAGGTAATAGCTCCCCAGGGTCATCAACAATCCAGCAATCGCGGCTTTTTTCCAGGAGGCCTCAAACAGGCGGGCCAGAGACAGCACGGTCAGGAAGGTCATGACGACAAACCCCAGGCGGGCAAACAGCAGGGCATAAACCAGGAGCACACCCAGAACGGCCAACAACTTCAGGGTCACGCGCTTGTCGGGCCAGTCACCGTTCTCGCCGGGCCGGAACACCAGCACCAGTGACAAGGTCGCCAGAATGGCCGAAAGCAGGATGGGGAATGCTTTCGGCCCAACGGGCTCGTAGCTGAAGTTGACCTGAAACTGTGAGGCATTGAAGGCGGCGAATGCCGCCAAACCGATCAAGGCAAGCCCCAGAATACGGTCGGCGGCAATTCTCATTGTGTCAGCCCAACTTCTTTAGCAAGTTCTTTGAACTGGACAACCATCTCTTTCACGTAAGTGTCGAAGTTGTCGCCATAGCGCTCCATCGGAAACAGGCCGCGTGCGTCACGCATCTCGGCGAATTGTTCCGTGCCGGCCAGTTCCTTCAGACGCTCAACCCAGGTGTTGTAGGCTTCATCACTCACATCCGGGCCCATGTAGTACCCGCGCCAGATTGGCCACTGCACGTCATAGCCCTGCTCGGCCGCAGTGGGGATATCAGCATAGGGGCCGCCTACACGTTCTTCCGCCAACGCTGCCAGCACACGTACCTTGCCGGAATCCAGGTGTGGGCGAAGTTCGGAAAGGTCGCCGGTGAACACGTGGATGTGCTCGCCCAGAAGCGCCGCCAGAGATTCACCGCCACCTTCAAAGGCCACATAGCGCAAATCCCGGGGTGAAACATCGGCTGCCTTGGCGGTAAGCGCTGCCTTCATCCAGTCCTGACTGCCAACGGTACCGCCGGCACCAAAGACGATCTTGCCAGGCTGTGTCTTCAGATCCTGGGCCAGCTCTTTCAGGTTCTGCCACGGGGCATCAGCTTTCACCACGATGGCGCCATAATCCACACCCAGAGCACCCAACCAGCGCACTTCGTCGGCGTCGTACTGGCCAAATTTGCCCAGCGCCAGGTTAACTGCAGCGCCGGTACTGGCGGCAACGATGAGGTTGGGGTCGTCTTTGCGCACGCCGTTGACGTGGTTGTAAGCAACGGCCCCGATACCACCGGGCATGTAACTTACCATCATGGGCTGATCAATCAGTCCGGTCTCCTGCAGGGAGTTGGCGGCTAGACGGCAAGTGAGGTCATAGCCACCGCCAGGTTTGGCAGGTGCGATGCATTCGGTGGGCTTGGCAAAGGCGTGGACAGATCCGGTCATTAAGGCAGCGCCGATAACCGCAGCTGCAGACCGACGAAGGAATGCGGTGTTGAATTTCATGTGGAACTCCTGTTGTATTTGTTTTGAGCGGAGCGCAGCGATGCGCCTCCGCAAGCCATCGTATCGATGGCAAGAGCTATCCTATGGACACAACCTTTCATTAACCTTTCAGCCATCTATAATCGCTGTCCATTATTTTAAAGAAGCCCCCCATGCGTCTGCTGATCGTCGAAGATGACCCGTTGATTGCCGACTCCCTGCATCAGGGACTGGCACCGCTGGGCAACACCGTTGAGGTTTTCACCAGCCTGAAAGAGACGCGCGCGGCGCTGGCGCACAGCCAGTTCGACTTGGTGGTGCTGGATCTGGGCCTGCCGGATGGCAGTGGGCTTGCGTTACTGGCGGAAATTCGCGAGCGACGCGATACCACACCGATCATGATCCTGACGGCCCGCGACGGCGTGGCGGAGCGGGTTAAAGGACTGGACCTGGGTGCCGACGATTACCTGACCAAACCCTTTTCCCTACCGGAACTCCAGGCTCGGGTGCGAGCCTTGCTACGCCGGAGCCAACAGCGCATCGACAACCATCTCCGCTTTGGCCCCCTGTGCTTTGATCCCGCCTCTGGCAACGCCACCTTGTTCGGTGAGCACCTGGATCTACCGCCCCGGGAGCTGGGATTGATTGAGGGTTTGCTACTGTACGCAGGGCGTATTGCCCCGCGTGAGCACCTGATTAACCGGTTGTTTGGCTTTGGTGAGGCCGGCCCCAATGCCTTGGAGGTCTACGTCAGCCGACTGCGCAAACGCTTGCAAGGCAGCGGCTTGCGCATCCGCACTCTGCGCGGCCTGGGATATCGCCTGGAGGATGATCCGGAGTGATCGTTGTTAAGGGCACACTGAAACAGCGGTTAGGTGCCTGGCTGCTCGCAGCGTTTGGCGTTCTTGGCACATTTCTGCTGATTGAGGCATACACCAGCGCGGAGCGGGCAGCAGATCGTGCATATGATAATTTGCTACAAGCGGCCAGCCTGACCATTGGCGAAGCGGTCCAGTGGCAGGGTGGCCAGCCAGTGGTGGAAATACCCGCCGCAGCTTTTCAGATGCTCGCAACCGAGCAGCAGGAGCGGGTGTTTTATACGGTTGTGGACAGCGACGGCCAGTCGGTGACGGGCAATCTGGATGCGGCGATTTTGGAGACACTGCATCACCAGTCGTCACGTCAGTCCGAGCCGGTTTGGAGTTTCCTTCAGTATGCCGGCGCATCCATCAGGGTTCACGGCCGCCAATTGAAATCCGCTGGCTGGGAATCCGTGGAGCCTTTGCAGATCTGGGTCGGCCACACCCTTTCCGGCCGGGAATCCCTGACCCAAGACCTATTCACCAAGGCTCTGATCCGGTTTGTTGTCATGGTTATGCTGACCGGGCTGCTGATGCTGGTGGCCATTCGAACGGCATTGGGTCCGGTCCGGCGTCTGCGACAGCTCATCCGCCAGCGCAAAGCTGATGACGTCAGCCCCCTGAACGCGGAAGTGCCGGGCGAGCTGTACGACATGGCGGAAACCCTGAACGCTCTTTTCGAACGACAGAGGGAAGGCCGCAATGCGCTACTACGCTTCAGCGCCGATGCCAGCCACCAGCTAAAAACACCTCTTGCGGGTTTGCAAAGCACCAGCGAACTGGCGCTGCAAAGCAACCAGCCAGAGGACTGGCGACAAGCGCTGCAAACCGTTCATGACAGCAGTGAACGCACCAGCCGCCTTGCCGGGCAACTGCTCAGCCTGTCACGCCTGCGCCACGCCGAGGCCGGATCAAAGACGCAGATCGATCTGTCAGACTTGTTGCGCAAAACGATCACCGAGTGGGCCGATCGCGACATCGCAAAACATCACGATTTAGGCATGGCTGCCCTGCCCGACGCCCCAATTTATATTCAGGGCGAACCCTGGTCTCTGCACGAATTGATCGGCAACCTTATCGACAACGCACTGCGCTATACCCCGGCTGGCAGCGAGATTACCCTGGGCCTGACCAAGCAGGAAAACACGGTGGAACTGCGGATCCAGGACAACGGCCCTGGGGTAAACCCCGAGTTGCTGGACCGTCTGCACCAGCCTTTCGAGCGCGGCGGGCGCCAGGACACCGAGGGCTCCGGGCTCGGCCTTGCCATCGTCAACTCCATCGTGCAACGGCATCAGGCGACACTTGAAATTCACAGCGAGCCAGGCCACGGCCTGTGCGTGCGCATCCTATTTCCAACCCTGGCCGAGGAGACCTGACATGGCACGTTGGCTGTGGCCGCACTTTTCGGCTTTTGTTGTGACACTGTTTTTAGCGGTGAGCCTGCCGCCATCCGCGGCAAAGGCACAGAATAAAACCACGCTCGAAGTTGATGCCGCCCTGGATCTGCCCGTGGTGGCGCCACTGCTCGCAGCATTTGAACGGGCCCATCCGGAAATTGAGGTGTCATTTCAGGACCGGTCCACCCTTGAGGTGGATGAACGAGCCCGAAGCGCCTCACCAGCTCCCGATGTGGTCATCAGCTCGGCCATGCCCTGGCAGATGGCCCGGGTAAATGACGGCCTCGCCCAACCGCTCAACAGCGACGCCGCCAGCGAGTGGCCAAGCTGGGCGAAATGGCGCAACGAAGTATTTGGCTTTACCTTCGAACCCATCGTGACCGTATACCGTCTCAACCTGGCGCGGCACATGCTGCCACCCCAGACTCATGCCGACCTCCACACCATCTTGAATACTCATCAAGAGATGCTGCGTGGCCGGGTCACCACTTATTCACCCTCCGGTAGCGGCATCGGCTACACCCTGTTTCAACAGGATGCCCGCTATTCACCCCGGTTCTGGGATCTTGTTGCCGCTCTGGGCGCGGCCGACGTGCAACTGGAAAATTCCACCCAGAAGATGCTTGAAGGACTTACCGATGGACGCTACTGGGTTGGCTACAACCTACTCGGCTCCTACGCTATCCAGTGGGCCCGCAGCCATCCTGAGCTTATTGTGCAGATTCCCCAGGACTACTCACTGGTGATGATGCGCATGGCGTTTATCCATCGTGACGCACCCAACCCCGAGGCGGCCCGTACATTCATGAATTTCTTGCTGAGCGCCGACGGCCAACAGATTCTTGCCGGCGAAACGCCATTGTTCAGTGTGCTGCCGGATGTGGTCGGCCCTTACACCTCGCAGCGGCTGCGGGATCAGGTTGGCGAGCGCCTCTACCCAATTCCCATTGATGCCTCACTGCTGGCATTCGTGGACCCCATGCGTCGCGATGTGTTCATGAATCGGTGGCGGCGAGAAATACGGATTCTGAATCCGTAAAGGTCTCAAGCGTCTTTGAGTGAAGAAGGCCTTATTGCCCGACCACGGTCACCGGCCCTGTGGCGTGCCGGACCACTTTTTCACTGACACTACCCAGCAGCAGGCTGCGCACTGCGGAAAAACCACGGCGCCCGAGCACCAGATGCGCACCCGGATGGTTGTGCATGTACTCCAGGATTTCGTGAGCGGGGTCACCATTCAGCAGGATCTCCTCCCGGATTTCCACCTGTCCGCCCAGCACTCCTCTGGCCGCACCGAATACTTCCTGGCCGTGCTTTTCCCGCTCCTCGTCAATCTTGCCACGCTCTACTCCGGCCACCACCAGCACTGAGGATTTGGCATACGGATATACGGTTAGCAACTTGAGCGGGTGGCCCATGGCTTCGGCCAAATCAGAGGCCAGCTTGGCGGCGCTCAGCGACTGCTCCGAACCATCACAGGCCACAACAATGCAGGGGGAGTCCTTGTCCATAGTGACACCTCTTCACCGTTACAATATGTCATTTTAATTATCACCCCCGCCAGTTCTGGGGGTTTGACCCAGATCAACGCATGAATCGGCTTTCAGCCCAGAGCCGTTGCGCTCCCAAGGCTTGTGGCGAACCAGAGCAGGAGCGGCACTCGCACCCACTCGAGCCACT
>Ga0207417_1000237_pt1 | contig 22069 bp, 24 predicted proteins | sample MalvirmetagMSP82_FD_184225 | JGI IMG/M metagenome (GOLD analysis project Ga0207417, IMG submission 184225) | Marine viral communities from the Deep Pacific Ocean - MSP-82 (SPAdes) | ecosystem: Environmental > Aquatic > Marine > Oceanic | place: Pacific Ocean | collected 2011-04-19
GCGTCGCCGACGAGGACCCACCTCAGCAATAGTGTGCACGTGTCCACCCGATTTCTACGTGGACACGATGCTCCTTGTCGGCAAAGACAGATTCAAGGTGAGGTCGGCAGACGGTTACCGAGGTCCACACCTGGGGGGTGGTGAACGCAGACGAGTTGAACGCCTGGCTGAGGAATCATGGCCTCTACTACGCGGCTCAGCGCCGGCGTATTGGCAGTGAGCTTTACCGCGCGAGGTATGGCGAGGACGGCCATCCGGACGAAGGGCTGCGCGCTTAACTCCCGGGAAAGTCCTCTGGCGCCTAATCTCAGAAGGACAGCCGCAGCACCCTCAGTGATCGTTCAGTCGTTTCCGACGATCGCTAACAAGCCAATCGAAAACAAAGCCGAGAGTCGCCGCGCTTACCGTGAACACCACGAGCCAAGCAAGGATGGACTGTCGATCCATAAGTGCAGCGATCACGCACATCAGCGCGCCAATCATCGCCAAGGCCCACGATGATACGGCGCCTAGCGAAAGACAGATTATCAGGGAGCGACCACCGCCGGGTTTGTCACTCATCTCAGTCGTCACCCAAATAGCTTATTAACCCCATCGATGCTTTTTTCGGGGTGCATGGAAACTTCTCTATTCGCGCTTATTTCCACAGTCGTGTGCGCCCTTTGCGGACGTTCGCCGGACCCGCCTGCGTGCCGAGATTGCAACGGCTAGGCTCGCTATCCAAATTACCCCGAAGATCACCGAGGCGACAACCAGAAGGAGGGTGAACCCTCGGTCGAGGGAGCCAGGACCGTTGACAGAACGAACCACGCCCTGCAGTAGGAGAATCGAACCGCAGCACATTGACGTGACGATCAGCGCACAAACAAGATTATTCACTCGCAGGGTGGTTGTCGTCATCGTCAAGGTTCTCCGAAGTTTGATTCATCCGCCTAGCGGCCAGATTAACTGCCCTTCAACAGCTCGTCCAAATCCCTTTCCTGTGCTGCGAGCTCACAGGCGCGGGTGGCCAATGTCAGTGGGTATGCCATCTCATAGGTGACCGGCTCCCCCTCGGCGCGCGCGCGTCGGAATCCTTCCAGGACGCGCACGGCGTCTGGGCAATCGTCGCCCGCCGCTTCGGTGTACTTGATCCGCCGGATCAGGGCGTCGTTGTCAGAGGTCAGCACGTTTTCGATTAGAAGTTCGTTGCGCACGGTGTTGACCGTGGAATGGGTGGATGCCTGCAGCAAGATGGCCACGGCACAGGTTGCGAAAAGGATAACGATGAGTCCAGGCGGAGGGCGCTTTGACCGAACAAACGAGACACAGACCCAAATGGCGAGCCCGATGGCTCCAAGCGTCGCGAGTGTTGTGAACAAACCGACCACAGTGAGATTCTCAATCACATGATCAACGGCGGGGTCCCCGTAGGACACCAGGGTTCCCAGATCGCTAATGGTGGGCCAAGGTTCGAAGATGTTCATGATCACGCTCGTTGAGTGGTTGGTTTGGTGATGAGGTGGAGTCTTTATACAACGGTGCCGCACGAGGTTAAGGGAGCAATGACTCCGGGCCGTGATGGACCATTCTCAGTCCTCAGCTGGCGAGGTAGAGGTGCCCCAGCGGAGTGTCATCGTCACCGTCGCCCACCAGGTAGGGCATCACCCAGATCATCTTGCGCAAGGTCCTGCCGGGACCGTGAGCCTGGTTGCGCCAATGCCCCCTGACCCAGTGCGTGGCCACCTTACGATCGCCGGCAGCACCGCGAGTTTGCGAAGACAGTCCTTGACCGCAGAGGTGCACCAGCCGGTAGCCCATCGCTTCAAGCTTGGACTTGGCGTTCACACCTTCTTTGCCAGGCCGCTGCGTCTTCTGGATCATGGTCGCCGGCGTGCCAGGCACCCACTCGGACTTGACGTCATCCGTGTAGGCGGTGATGTAGGCCAGGCCGTTGACCACCAGGCGCAGCGCCTGACGATAGACCTCGGCCTCCGCCGGCAGGCCCGCAAGGGTGGCAGAGGCCGTCTTGTGGCCCACCCAGGAGAACTCGCCCAGGCCGGCCTCGCGCGCCTGCGCCTGCATATCCGGCGAAAGACGCTCTGCGCCGGCGTCGCGTTGCTTGATCAACTCGGCCATCTTTTCCGACAGGACGGTGTCAACCGCTTCCCCCACGGACAGGGCGATGACCTCGGGGCTGTAGCTCTGCGTGAAGCCAGGCGCAGGATTGAACGACCACTCCGCTGAGATCTGAGGTGTCGATGGAACGCTGGTCAAGGTGATGGCCAGTGCCCCGTCGAACGGGCGGTAGACGTAGGCGCCATCCACGACGAATCCGGGCTTGAGCTGCAGGTCAGGCTGAGGGCCGAAATGGATGTACTGCGCCGTGTACGGAAGCGTCAGCATCGACAGCGGCACCTGATCGACGTCGGTGTTGGCCAGCATCTCGACCAGCGAGGGCGGGAAGTCGAACATCTGGCTGCCGGCGCGACGGTAGTTCTGCACGGACAGCGCGAGCTCGACCTGGCCAGCGACATCCTTTGATTGAAGCTGGGGATGCTTGACGCGTTGTCGCAGCGGGTACCGAGCGGCACTTTGGTTGATCCGACTGACCACGGCGTTGCCCAACATCTGGAAGTCGTCGACCGTCGTCGCTCGGATCTCCTGCGTGGGTCGGGTCGGGCCGGTCACAACGCCGCTGTAGTGCTCGAATCGCTCGGGGTGATACCGGTACATGGCGGGCACAGGGCGAGAGGCCTTGGCCGTCAAATAAACCAGATGGTCACCAGCGATCTCGCCGAATAGCAGCGCCGCATGTAGGTGTGGGTATCTTGCTGGGAAGGTGAAGCGGTCCCACCAGAGCCGCTCAAGCCTGGTAGATGGGAAGGTGATGTCGATGGCGACCAGGTTCTTACTGCCTTCCACAGGCCCAATGGTCGTGTAGGTTCTGGTGTGCTGATGCTGGCCCGGGCCATCAACCTCGTCGATGTAGTCGTACAGCTCTTGGGTGGCGGCCAAGCGCTCCAGTTCTACTGGGTCAATTGCCTCAATGCCTCCGAGCGCCCTGTTCAGGTGGTCTTGCGGAGCGCTCCCAAGTGGGCCCGGTTGTTCCTCAACGTAATCGTCCATCACCTCAAGCAGGTGGCTAAGGGCCCGCATGCGCCGCGGGTTCTTGGCCAGCAGCGCTTCCATGGCTTCGAGGCCTTCTGCGTCGCCGGCAAGACGCGTGATGACGGACAGCCCTTCTTGAAGGAGGTCGTCAGGCGGCTGCTTGCCTGCCATGAGGTGTCCCAACGTGATCGCGAGATGCTTGGTGTCAGCGGCAGTGCGTGGTGACTTCATGAGCTCAATGTCCCGTCGCAACCGCCACGCTTGTATGTGTCCGACATGCCTGTCTCCATGGTGCCTGCATCATTTCGAATGGGCGCGCTTCAAGGCGCGCCCGATGTGAAGCCTGCCGAGCCTTCCTGGTATCTCATTCGGACAGGCGCCTTTCGAGGCCGCGTCGTTCACGCCATATGTCCCGTACGAACGGATCGCTGACGCTATAGCTGCCGTGCCCTGATCGCATGATCACGTTCTCGGACATCAAGGCATTGGCCACGGGCTGCACGTCCTCAACCCTGACGGTACGTCCGAGCGCCGAGCTGTAGTCAGCGGCCGCTTCCCTGGAGAAGATCCCTTGAACGTCCTGGTCCTTTGACGCGACGCGATCAAACACCGCGACAGCGAGCGGGCCGAGGTTCTCGACCTTGCTGATCTCCAGGTCCGCCGCGGACGAGCGCAGGGTCTTGGCAATCAGTGGCAACGCGACATCAGGAGGTGCAGATCCCTCGGCATCCGACGCGGGCAGGTTGCGAAGGGCCTTAAGCATCTCCTCAGGACGGCAGCCCAATGCGGTGAAGGCGGCAGACGCAACCGGCAGAGAAGGAGTTGGGAAGGCGGGGTCCTTCGACAGCCGGGCCAACAGGTGGGCAACGTATTGCTCACCGAGTACAGGGTAGGGGAGAGATGTGGCACCGGTGAAAGCCTGGTTGCGACGGGCCACCAGTTCGTTGACATGCGCTCGGTGCGAGCCCGTTCCAATGAACAGGAAGCGCCCGGGCGTATCAGGCCGGGGGTTGATGGCGTCACGGGCCGCCTTCAATGCAAAGAGCATCGACTGACCGTCCTCAGTGGTGATGGCGTGCTGCACCTCATCAACGATGAAGACGACGTTCAACCGCGCCTGGTCAACGAGTTCGGTCAGCGCCGCAGCAAGCGTCACGCCGCCGGACTGCCCCACGGTGTCCAGGTTGAAGCTGAAGCTCACGCCGTAAGCCGCAAGCTCGGCTGAATTGATCCGCTTGAGACGCTGGAGCAGCCCAGAGGTAGGCGTCTGGACTTGACGCAGCTTCTCGCGAACCGCGGCGCGAATGAGATCCGATGGGTTGGCAGAGACATCCGACCAGAGGTCGACGTAGATGACGAGGGCGCCGGCTTCCTCAAGCGCGGGAACCAGGTCGTTGATCAGGAAGGTGGTCTTGCCCGTGCGCCGCTGTCCGGAGAGGAATAGGCCGGAGCGCAGCCCCTCATCAAGCGGGCCGGGATCGAGCAACTGCCTGGCCATGTCCTTGGCCAGATCAGGACGCTTGTAGATGTCGGTCATGTTTATTCCCAATTATTCCCTGCCAATAATTATACGGCAGCAATAACTCCTGATAAGGGCGGCCGGCCTTTGCCCGCTGTCCGGCCAGAACAGAGCGATGGATGGATGGGGGATGGGCGCCTTCAAATGGCAGCGGTTACGCCAGTTGGACGGGCCGCCCGCGGTACTGGGCGACCAACTCCTGAAGTCGCTCGATGGCGTTGCAGTGTGTGCACGCCCGGCGCGATCGCGGCTCGCAGGTGCCGTGGGACAGCTGCATGTCCCGCAAGCACTCCATCACGTCGTGGTAGGCGCCCTGGCCACCGTCAGCAGATCTGGCGAGCAAATCGCGCTGTGCCTCTGCGCGACCCTGTTCCACGGCATAGGCCAGCTTTCTGCCGCGCGAGATCTGGGACCAGGCCACTTGCTGGCCATGCTCCAGGTTCCAGCTGACCGCAAGCAGCGCCTCGGCCTGCGGGTGGTCTTCCTCTGCCTGATTGAGCTGGGTCATCCAGTTCTCGGCCTGCGCGAACTCGATCATTTCATCGAGCCCCAGGCTTGCCCACTGGTTGTATTCATCCGCCTGGGCGTTCCAGAGGGCCTCAAGCTCAACGACGGTCTTCATGCGGGCAGCTCCGGGTTCTCGGCGCGCGCGGCACAAGGGGCCGACGGCACGGACATCGTGAAAGGAATCCACTTGTGACTATGCGGGTCGTCACGCCGCCATGGCCAGCGAAGCGGTGATGGCGCGATGGCCGTCAGCCTCAACCGCTTTGAGATCCGCCCGGGACACGAAGCGACCCAATGGCAGACGCACCTGCCGATTGCGGCAGAAGGCGTCGAAGACCGGGTCGTTGCGCCGATTCGCGATGATGCTGCCGGTCATGCTCCAGCGGTTCTCGGCGCCGCGCTCGATAAGCGCCACCTGCTCAGGCGTCCGCTGTGCCGGGAGTGCATTAAGCGCCGCGTGCAGGGTCTCGATCTCACGGTGAGCGTCCGGAACGAAGGTGGTCGCCAGTCCGTATCGCTTCCCGTCACGCAGGAAGAAGGGCTGCTCCATGACCTGGCTGACGGTGCGGCCGGTGGAGATCGAGGCACTGGAGGGATGCAGCCCAGGCGCCCAGCCGTCGACAAGGTCTATCAGCGCCTCGTGTTCACCAACCAAGTGTGATTGCACAGCAGTCGGGCCGAAGGCGATGTAGTAAGCCAGCGCAGGATCGTCGTGAGGAACGTCAGTGGCGCGCAGGTACAGCCATGAGAAGACAGGCCGCTTGCCGAGAACCACCGACCAGCAGGGGTGACGGAGGATGGAGTCGATTGTGCTGAAACGGTCGAGGCCACCTTCATCTGGTTGGATGGGAGACGGTCGGCGCATCCGTGGAGAAAGGGTGAGCTGCGTGCCCGCGGCCGAGGTTTCGTGGACTGCGGCGTACAGGGTCTCGGTCGGCAAACCGGCTGGAAGTGCGAGGACTCCCGCAAGTGAGGCGATCTGAAAGGCGGCGTTGTCGGAATGCTGCTCGCGGAAGACGCGGCGGTGGAGGGTGCCGGTAGGTTTCATGGTGGGCGCTCTTGGTATGAGCCACCAGCGTCCATGGTGATGGGATTTTGTTAAGAGCGTAGCGCGAATGCCCGCGCCCGGAAGCGTTGAGAAGTAAGCCAACGGCTCAGGTCCTGTAAGGACGTGGCGATGGCACCCGGCAGGTGATGTGCGGTCTGACCAGGATGTTGAATCGTACGATTCAGGGGTTCGCGACGGTCGCAGGTCCTGGTGCGACAACTGCGGGTCCTGCTTAACAAATGCGTATGAGGGGGGAAGCTGATGGCTCAACCAACAGGAGTTCTCCCCATGCTTACCAACGCACAGCACAGCACCCTTCTCGCCGCTCTTCGCTTTTACCAGGCCAATGGGCTTGACGCTTTGGATCAGGGCATCAGTGCCATCGCCAGCAACGATGGAGCGCATGAGCCGCTCGGCGCCGACGCCATCGACGATCTGTGCGAGCTGATCAATGGCGGCGCAGGCCCAACGCGGCTGATCGTGCAGGTCGAAGGCGGTTCGGTTCGCGCAGTGCTGGCCGAGCGCGAGTTGGTCACAGACGTGCAGGTGTTCGTGATGGACTACGACGCGGAGAATGCCGACGAGTCGGAGATCACCCGGGTCACCCAAGAGAACGGGCGCGTTTGCGATGCCGTGGTGTCAATGCACGAACCCACGACCGATGTGGGTATCAAGATGAGCGATGTGTTCGGGGAGACCCTGGCGCCGGCACGCTAGTCACAGGGTGTCAGGCACTGGCCTTGAGGTCGCTGAGCGTAATCATCAGCGTCATGGAATCAAGCGGTGATACCTCAAAGCCCATCCGCATGTAAAACGCCTTGGCGTCTGCAGTAAGGGCGTGCACCAGCAGCCCGCGAATGCCAATGGCGTCGGCCGCCTGAATGACCCGCTGACCCGCATCTCTCACCAGCGCCCGTCCAAGGCCCATACCCTTACAGGACTGATCAACAGCCAGTCTGCCCAGGACGACCACTGGAATCGGGTCAGGCATGTTGCGGCGGAAGCGGCCTGGCGCCGCATCCATTGTGATCGCGCTGGATGCAAGGGCGTAGTAGGCCACCACGCGTCCACCGCCGCAGGAGACAAAGCAGCGAGATGCGCCGGTAGCCTGATTTTTCAAGGCGCGGCGCTTCAGCCAATGATCCAGGCTATCGACCCCGGATGAGAACTCTTCAATCGCGTGCTGAGCCGCCAGCGGCTCGGGTGCGGATAACGTCACACCTTTTCCCACGGGGGGGTTGTCTGCATCGTCTTACGCAAGCGTTCGTTGGGCTGCGGTGGAGCGTCCAGCCGCGCCAAAAAGCTGGCGTACGCTACCGGGCTGACGGAGATGAGGGTTTGGTCCAGCAAGGCGTCCTCGGCTGCCGAACGTGCTGCATCCAGGACGAAATCAGTGCGGTTCTTTCCTCGTGCCTTGGCGGCACGGTCGATCAAGCTCCGCTCTTCTGGCTTGATGCGAATGTTCAGCGTTTCTCGCTTGCTGGGGGTGACGCTGATTGCGGCCATGGTCTGGTGTCCTGCGGGGGATGACTCAGCATATCGTACTGTCATTGTCATTACACGGTCTTGCGTCCGTGTCAGGTCAGGACGCCGCGGTACCGCCGGTGAGGTAGTCGGCCATGAGCTGCCGCCGCTCGCCAATTGGCAGCTGGCTCTTGCCGCTGGCAAAGGTGTCTTCGTTAGCGTCGAAGTGAGCCACCGCGCGAGGAATGGCGCGACGAATGTCCGCCTCGGACGTGATGCCGGCCCGCGTCATGGCGCCGCCAAGGACGAATACATACTTGGGGCCGGCAACCCGCTCGATGATCTCTCGGGCATCAACCACGGTCGTCGGCGCTTCCTTAGGGTGTCCATGGGTCTCTGCAAGGGCCTGCCACCAGGCCTGCTCGTCGACGGACCGCGCCTGGGCGGCCTGGGCGGAACACACAGCGGCAAAGCAGTCCTCGCCCGCGAACTGCGCGAGCTGACCCGCTCGATAGGCGCTGATCGATCGCTCTCCGGTTGTGGTCTCACGTAGACCGCCAAGCGGCCAATCTAGCCGGCGAGACAGGACGCGCAGTCCACCCGCCAGCGCAATGCAGCGGTCAAGCAGGGCGAGGAGGTTTTCCTTATTGAGGATTGCGGTCATTTACCGGTCTCAGGTGAGTGAGGCGCCAGTGTACCCGAGTGGGGTGCGGCGCTGCAAGGCGCGGCGGGACTGAGGCGTCATCGGAACGTGGCCGGCACTGAACAGGCGATTCGCCAGGGACTGCATAAGCTGCTGGCGTCTCAGAAGGACGAGGCGGTGGCGCGTGGCCGGTGCTGTATCGGTCGGCAGGCGAGGAGGACCGCTGCGCGATCGTCTCACCGGGAAGGATGTGATCTGCAGCTATGTGCGCGGAGAGTGGGGAGAGTGGGGAGAGTGGTGATCCACCGAGACGTTGTTCGGCGAGTTGATGAGCAGGTCGATGCGATGACCCACCCTCGCGGACATCAGGGTGTCGGTCCCTGTGGGACGCGCTGCCGAGCGGGTACGGAAGGATTGGTCAGGGCTTAACAAATGCGCAACGGGTGAGAGATTGGAATGGCACCAAGCCGGTGCGACTCATTCGAGAGACCCATGCCCAAGCACGACGTGTTCATGAAGGTGCCAGTCACCCACGGCCGCACAGGGATCAACCCGCGCAATACCAAAGAAGGCTGGATGATCGACGAGGACGCCAGTGCGCGATCAATGCCGGCGCTGAGGGCGGTGATGGCCGAGGAGGCGCGGGCAAAGGGTGTGGATCCAACCCCTTCCTGGCTGACCAAGTCCGTCGCTGGTCTGCTGGCGCTCTACGGTGAGGCCTACAAGCAGTGGCAGGCATGCCGTCAGGACACCGTCGGGCACGTCTTCGAGGCGGCCCTGCCGTCAGGCAAGGTGATCCTGTTCGGGGACTCACGAATCCTGGCGCGGCTCGCCAGCTAAGCGGCACATAACCACAGTCCCAGAGGGAGCGCCATGAGATTCAAAGTGCATTTCTACGTGTCAGCTCGCGTGCCGATAGAGATCGAGACAGATGAAACCCTGCCGGCGGCAATTGTTGCGGCGGCTGAGGCTGCAGCTGACTTTGATCGAGCGGTCAGCCGAGGTGGTGAGGCTGAATATGCAGCCGAGGTGCATAGCTGCTTGATCGATCCGCTGACCGCGGAGGGGAAGCTCATCGAGGGACACCCACTGGCAGTGGTCGGCGAGATGGTGCTGGGGAATTACAGCTTCTCAAGCGAAGGATCCCTGGCGGCCCGCTTCACGAAGGTGACCGCGTTCCTGGCAGAACTGAAACAGGTTGGCCCTTTCGATCCTGTAGGCCGGTCGCGAGCGGACATCGCTGAGCGTCTGGCGGCGATGGACCTGCTTATGGCACACGCTGCATCACTACACCGCGAGGTAACCGCATGAGCACGATTGGATCCTTTGTGGACGGTGCGGGTTCTCCAGAGATCGTTACGCTGGAGCGGGTAGGGAGGGTTTGCATCCTGACCGCCACGAACGCGGTGTCAATCGGAACTCTGAACATGGTGACCAGCAGTCTCCCCAGCCAAGCGGTGTTCGATTCCGATGCGGCGCGCATTCTGAAGGCGACGATGGTGGTGGGCCTGCAGGCAGAGATCGATGAGCTAGTCCGCAAGAGACGCTCTCACTACGACGCGGAGCAGACAGCCCTGGCCAGACAGGCCGGCTTGCCGGCAGAGGCAGCGCGCTGGCTCACACACGGACAGCGGGGACAGAGCAGCTTCGCGCTGTTCTGTTGCCTGATGGATTACTCCGGCGACGGGAGCGTGAGCACGGCCCATCCGCGAGACCCAGCAGACTTCGCTCGTTGCCTGCTGATGCTGGAGATGGTGCCGGTAGCACGGGAACGACTGGCGAAGGCTGCAGCTCTGTCGGAGACATGGGCGCGATTGATCAAGCGGTGGGATGAGGTCGAGGCCTTGTTCAGGTCAGAAGCTCCCGATTGGAACAAGCCGACCCCGTCCTGGTCCGCTGGGAAGACTTACGAGCTGATGCGGTCGATCTTCGAGCAGGGTGAGAGTCAGTAAGTCCGGCTGGTGGATAGCATCGTGCGCTGCGTGAGACGCGGTCCGACCAGAATGCCGCAAGGGTGTGGGGGCTGCGAGCGCCTTGAGGACCCTGTACCGCCACTGGCTTTGAGGCGGCTATGGTCATGGCGGGACGCTGAGGAGATGAGAACCCGCCGCGGTGGCTGGGTGAGTAGTGTGAGCTGATCTAGCTCGGCCAAGGCCTTGAGCACTGTGAAACACATCCAGGAGTAATGCGTGAGTAGGCAGTCCCGGTGAATGCCGGTGAGTCGATGCGCCCGCGAGCGGCTGCATGAACCGAGCGCTCCATCACCAGTCAGCGATAGCGCGAAGACTAGACCGCTATTGGGTTGGGCTACGTGGCCATGCCGGTCTGGCGACACCTCGGTGCGCGGCCGCGATGGTTCCGACTTCCGGTGAGAGCCTGGTTAGCTCAGAAGCGAGGTCCCAAAGAGAGACAAGAAGACAGAGGCGGCTGCCGAGGCCGAGAGTTGACCCTGCCCGAGTCAGTGTCAGTGAACACCCCGTTAGGGGGTGCCGTGTCCTGTCAGGAGTCCGTTATGGAGCTGAGGGGGTGGTGAGGCATTGACGGATCCGTGGATGAACGGGACGGTCCGTTGGGGACGTGGCGATCGCGAGGGGCCGGTCGGTTGGGTTACTGGCTCGGGGAACCGCGCACAGCTGTCTTCCGGGGAGAACTGGTGAATGGCACCAGAGGTGTGGCAATTCGTTTTGTGTGGGGAGTGCGAAGGAAGGCGAAGGACGATGGCTGGTCAGGACAGGGTGTGCGGGCTGCCATGGAAGCTGGTGCGTTGGGATTGGCTGGTGGTGGTCCTGGTGGGAAGGGGTGAGAGCTGGCGGCCTGTTGGTTAAGTTTGGGTGGGACGGGGAGTCCCGCGTGCGTGGTGGATGAGACACGGGCGGGCCTCACAGTGAGATGGGGTCGGGCAGTGACGCTGGTCGCTGTGGTGGGTTGCCAGGGGATGGGTGACCGATGACGGGTTGGTGAGGTAGGACATCCGGACGGAGATGCAATGGCAAGGCAGAGGCGCTGAGGCGGGGGTTGACGATGAGTTCGTTGATTCGCAGTTGATAAGGGCGTCGGTCCACGTGGGATATTGGTGACGTTGAGGGGCATCTCGTGAGTCTGCTTGGGACAGGGCGGTGGCAATCGACGCTGTTGACCTGTTGTGACTGAGGGTGCCGCCAAGTCAGTTGGTTGAATCCCTGCGTCCATGAAGGACGGACGAGCAGCGGGTGACGAGAGGAGAGCGCTTTGTGTCTCACCGGCGTCGTACGTCTTCGGCGCTGGATGAATCGTGGGCGCTGCTGGTCGCGGGTGGACGAGGAGATCGCGTACTGCGTTTCGACGCTGGATGAGGAGGCTTGGCGTCTGCTGGTTGGCATCTCGCCGGGAGCGAGGCGGCATCCGTGGGAACTCGATGCGGAGTTCGATAGCGCGGCGACTTGTTGGGCTTATCGGGTTGGACAGCGGTGTGCGGTACCGCATGCACAAGGATCATCCCTACCACTCAATCTTGCGCTCTATGCCGATCGTTATTCGTACTTTGTATAGAAGCGCTTTCTTTGTCCGCTTAGAAGTCTCTCTGGTTTATCGCGGCGTTGGAGATTGATTATAAGTACGAATATATCTGTGTCGCTTTTCGTTGAATGTGTAGAAAGTGTGCCGGTCCACTTGTTTCGATGAGGTCAGTCGATCTTGAGATTGGACCCCTGCTCTTGGAGTTTCTTGAGATTACTGATCATTGCGGTAACACCTTTCATCACGGACCTGGCGTGCTTCAGTCTTGCTTCGGTGTCGAGGACGAGTTCGCGTTCCCACCCAGACATGTGCTTGATGAGTGAGGCGTCGCTGTAGCCTTCGGCCTTGGCGCCTTTGGTGATGTAGGTTTTGTACGGCTGATTCCTGTCGCCTTGGGTCCGCTTCTTGTATCGACTGTCCTGGGTGACCCAGTTGACGTAGACGTGGTTGTCCCGGCGTTTGATCTGCAGGGAGAGCTTCGTCGGTTTGTTGTGGTCGGGGTTGGCTGACCTATCGTCTTGCGGCAGCGACTTGCGCGCCTTGTTCTCAAAACTAACCTGATCCCAGAAGGTATGGACTATCCCTTCCAGGGCTTCTCCCGCGGCCTTTTGCAGGGCTTCAAGTGAACCTATTGCCGCGTGCATTTCTGTGTTTAGAAGCATGGTGTCCCATCTCGAGCGCTGTCCCCTACTATTAACTATAGGGGATCGTTGGTGAAATCCCCTATAAGGGTCTTCGAAAATCGGACCCCCGGGGGGAGGAGGAGAATATACGGGAAGAATCCCCTATAAATAAAGAAAATCTTTCTTTAATCCTGCAAAGCGGTTCTGAGGGGGTGGTGTCCAATGTGTGGATCTGACGAAATAGACGTAATCCCCTATAAATATAGGTATTTAGTGGGAGGAATCCTTCCCTAGAGAAAGTGGGCGGCGAGGGGGTGCTTCTGGGGAGGTGGTGAGGGGTGATGGCGCCGATCTAACAGGGTGGGGCGAGTGGGTCATCAGGGATTCGAGGAGCTTAGGACGAAGTCTGTGGGGCAGTGGCAAGGGCCCGGTCATTAGCGGCCCAGTAGGTGGGGCTGGTGGGTTTTCGAGGTGTTTTGGCAGCCAGACGTCCCTGCAACGTCACTCGGACGGTAGTAGGTGGCCTGGACCGTGTTTGCATTGCTGTTGTGGCACCAGGGCGTCTGTGGAACGGCTCTGAGAGCCATTGCGCCGCCCCGGAGGAATGGTGCGACAGGATTACGGCACCAGAACGGCTCTGCGAGCCGAATACGTCCTTTATGTGGGCTCACTTGGTTATGGGTCGTTTGAGCGGTGTTCCATGCTTTGTTCGTCTTCGGTCCAGGTCGGTTTGGAACCGAGTCTTTAACGAATTGAAGCATCCACCTATCAGGAGTCGGGCATGACGGACAAATACGTATTGGGCATGGACATTGGGTACGGGGGATTGAAGATCGCCGCTGGCAATGGGGACTTCAAGATGCCGGTTGATGGTCAGGGCTTGTGGGTGAAGCGATCGACCGCGGCGCGGTCGGGGCGGGTGAACAAGCGGCTCGACGGCAGTCAGGATGGGTACGAGGTGACGGTGAACGGCGATGCCTACCGGACGTGCTTCGACCCGGCTCGCGTGGTGTCGACTGCGCGCAACCTCAGCGAGGACTACTCGACCACGGACGAATACCGGGCGCTGTTCCACACAGCCCTGATGCTGACAGGCCGAAGCCGGATTGATTTGCTGGTGACCGGATTGCCTATGGCTCAGTTCAAGAACGATCGGACGGTGGCATCGATCGAGAAGTGGATGACGGGCAGTCACGAAGTACAGCCGGGCCGCGTGGTGACGGTGATGGCCACGAAGGTGATTGCTCAGCCATACGGCGGGTTCATGGATTTCCTCTACCGCACCGGTGACGGCATCGAGGTTGAGGACGCGACGGTGGTGGTCATCGACCCGGGCACCTACTCGGTTGACTGGTCAGTGTTCGTCAAGTTGGCGCCGCTGGGTGACATCAACAGCAGCTCGAACAAGGCGAGCTACGTCATGCTGGAGCGGGTGGCCAGCTTCATCAAGGAAGACCACAACGCGGAGGTCTCTGTCGCTGACATCGAGACCAAAGTGATCGAAGGCCGTAAGACGATGCTTGCCGGCGGCCGCACCATCGACTTGATGCCGTACATCGATCGCGCAGCCAGGGAGATCGTGCCGGACGTGATGGGTCAGATCGTTCCGAAGGTGCGCCAGATGGGCAGGACGCCGGATCGGATCGTGCTGGTTGGCGGCGGTGCCGTTTTCTACGAGCCGACGATCCGTAGCCTGTATGGCGATGACGTGGTGGTGGTTCCGGAGTCACCGGTGCTGGCCAACGCTCGGGGCTTCTATCTCTATGGATGCCAGAATCTTCAGAGACTGGCGTGATGGCAACCGGCGAGCGAGGGTCAAGTGGGATAGCCCTTAGGTTCACGATCACACGGGATGCTCACCCTGAGTTGGTGGCGGAGCTGGCGAAGCTGGATGCTCGGTCGCGAGCGGAGCGCCTTCGGGCGCTCGCTCTGCTAGGCCTGCAGTCTCTGCGACGTGGTGGCCGGCAGGATGAAGGTGGATTCGCAGCGGTGACGGAGGATCCTGTGAAGGCGGAACAGCGGCCCGCGGGTTCAGCAGAAAAGAAATCGGCCGTCGCCCCTTCACAAGCTGAAGTTCTGAGGGACATTGAAGCAAGCGAGCTGCAGTCTAAGGCTCAGCGATTCGGAGGGAAGCTTCAGTTCTGAGGAGGTTCAATGAGGTACGACATCGAAGGTGTGCCGGGTCTGGAGACGCGAGAGAAGCTTCCGAAGGTCTCGCCGACGCGCATGTCCGAGATGCTGGCCTGCGAGGGTCGGGTGCGGGCGCGACGGGCGGCCGAGGATCTGGAGGTGACGATCGACACCGGTAGCAAGAATGTCGTGGCCCAGGATGGGATCCGAATGCACGAGGAGCACCACCGCAATGTGGTGGCGATCGAATCGATGCGGCGGCTGCGACGATGACGCGCGTCGAGTCGCGTCAGGAGGCGCTGGCCAGGGCGTGGTCCGTGTACGAAGGCATGCCGGCAGAAATTGCCGGTGCCAGGCTCACCCTTTCGGAGCACAAGCTGCTGATCAAGCGCCCGCTCCACATGGAGGGCCGAATCGACCAGCTCTATTTCGGAAATGCTGGACGGTACGTGATTGTCGACAGCAAGCGACGGTTCAAGCCGCGGGTGACGCCCGAGGATCTTGTTCAGCTCTCCTGTTACCGCTTTATGCTCGACTATTCGGATGAGACATCAATGTGCCGCGGCCGGCTTGCGGAACACGGGTACATCCGGGCCGTTGGTAACGGTCAGCCGCGTTATCTCCCGGTTCGGTTGCTGCCGGCGAACGCGGTGGTGGCGCTCTACCAGAGGTGGCTGTCTCTGTACGAGGGCACGGCCAGGAACGTTCTTTTCCAAGCGACGGAAGAAAACTGCGCCAAGTGCGTGGGCCGTATGACTTGCAATCAGGTCTTTTAGGGGGTGGTTTCGGTCGTGACACGCCGAATGGCGATGTGTCACATTAGATGATCGAAGAGGTCACAGAAACCGGGGGCCTTGTGGACGAAATACAGAAGGAAATCGAGAATTCGCTGCAGCTGGCTGAGCTGACGCGATACGCGGTTGTGGATACGGAAAAGGGTTCGCTGCGTGTTCATGCGGGCGGCGAGCGTGCGCTGGCGCAGGGTCTTGAGGCGCTAGGGGTCTCGGCGGACAGCGTGACGTCGGTCGACAAGCTCGAGGAGGTTATCGGACTTAGTCGGCAGGTCACCGAGCGTGATCTGGTCGAGGTGGTGGTGCCTCGCGTGAGGCGCCGGAAGCTTTGAGTCCCAGAGCGACGATGTGAAAGACCGCACTTAGAGTGCGGTTTTTTTTTGGCCTGAGTTCGGTGAAAGGAAACGCCAGGCGCAGGCACGGATTCCAGAAACGAGAAAACCCCAACCGCGTGAGCGGTTGGGGTTATGTGGGGTTAAGACATGTAGTCAGCAAGGTCGTTACTGACTGACATCCCGGACAACATGCCGGACAAATGAGCGATCTCAGCCATGTCGGCCTGAGACAGCTCAGGCGCAGCCTGGGCTTTCGCACGTGTCGCGCGCGTTGCAACGCCTTTGGAGGCGGCCTTGCGGCGAGCCTCCTTAGCACCCGCCTGAGCTAGCCACGAAGGCAAGCTCAGACCCGTCGACCGGCAGATTGCCGGAACGAGCAATTGCTCGTCCGTCATCTGCTCCACCGATGCAACGGGTGCAACGGGTGCAACGGGTGCAACGGGTGGAACAGCTGCCTGGACCGGAACAACAGGCACGGGGGTGACCGTTGCCACGGGTGCAACAGCACATACAGCTGAGAAAGCTGCCACGGGTGCAGCAGGCGCCTTTGGCGCCTTCGGAGCTTCCTTGAAGGAAGCCGCGATGCCGCGGCACAGCAGCACGCCAACAACGATGATCAGCAACATTTCGGCCATGTGGCCTCCTTGCCTTTCGGCGTGGGATTCTGTGAGAACGTCACAGGGCGTTGCCCAAGGGACTTGGGCGTGAATATGGTCGCGGAGGGCGAGCACATTGAATCCGAGCCAGGCTCAAGGATTCAATGCCGGGTGTTGATCTGTTCGGCGCGCAGTAAAAAGAGTTTACATCCGTGGAGGGCTGACGGCGCTGTTGAAAGCGTGTGATTAGAAACGGCTTTCGTAACAATGGATACTAGGCACTGCGGACGTCAGTGCAGCGCATCCATGGGGTCGGGATACGCTGTGGGAACGACGTCGGGAATCAGGTCAGTCCCTGTACAGAATAGAGTCGAGCGAGTCGTCAACCTCGTTTCGCGTGTTGGGATTGGTGTCGGCACCGTTGTAGATTCCGATAATCCCTTGACTATAGGACGGTGAGCAATGATCAGTGTAGTACCCCTGATCGATTGAGGACGAACGAATGGGGGCGTTGATCCGAGAGCCTGTTTTGGGGCGCATGAGGATAAGCAGTGAGGTGACCGGCATGATCACCATCATTGAGAACAATACGGCGGCTGGCTCAAAGGATGGAGATCCTATGAGTGTTGCGCAGTAGAACGATGTTGCGCTGGCAATCAGCCAGCACGTGATGTGGATCAATGCAGCCGCGCCGATTCGGACCAGGCCTTGAAGAATGCTTGTGATGTAAGTAGTCATGAGGCGAGCCTATCAGCGACCTGACGGATGTTAAGGATTAAGGTGAGCTTGGTGAATACTGGTTGTCAAGAGCGGAGAACATGGTAGCGATGTCAGAGAAGGCGGCCGCGTTCTGGCCTTTTTCAAAGTCTCCGCGATCAAAGCCATTCTGGACGGCGGCACCGGCTTGCTCGATGGCCTTGATCTTGGGGGCATCTTGCTCGGAATCGCGATCGAGTCCGTAAGATCGAATGGCATCCTCGGTGAACGCCTCGCCGACTCGTGTCGAGTTGGAGTAACTTAACGCCGAGGCGCCGCTAGCCTGCCGCATGGCGTCGGCAGCTGATGAGGTGTCGCCCTCGAAGAATTTCACTGCCGCCTCAAGCTGATAAGAGGCTGCTCCGCTGGCCGACGAAAGCGCGTTTGATATACCTGAGACAGCAGTTGAAACGGCAATTTCCCTAGCGGTGGAGGGTGGAATTCCCAGTTGCTCCAGATTCTCCTGGGCCTTGTTGATGCCGTCTTCAAGGCGAGTGGAGAGTTGGGCCATTTGAGCTTGGCCTTCAGGGGAGCCGATTGCTGACTTGGCCATGCCGATTAGGCCGCCCCACCCTGACTGGGCGACGCTGGCTAGGTCGGATAGTTCCCTCTGGATTCCTGCGACGCCGGAGCCGGATGGATTGTATTGACCAGACGTGATGCGGCCCAGCGCTTCGTCAGCTAGGTCAGTCCGAGCGCCAGAGTTGGCTCGAAGGCCGGCGGCACGAGCTTCGGCCATGGCTTGGTCAGCGAACTGTCTGGGCGAATCACCAGAAATGGGGGAGACAGCTTGATTGCCTTGGCGCCTGGTGTCGGGATCAAGGTTGGATGGATTAACGTCTGGAGCTGTTCGATTGGCAACGAGTCCTGCCTCACGGCCGGATTGGGCGGCTTTGGCTCCGGTGACTGAGGCCCCGCCCGCGTCGCTTGGATTTGGGGCGTTGTTTAGATCCCAGCTCAAGGTGTCGGGATTGGCAGTCATTTCCTGCTGCTTGGAAGGCGTGGTCATACCGATTGCCTCACCCAGTTTGCCTAGTTGGGTCATTGCGAACTGTCCGGTTTCGCCGCCTGCCGTGGCCATGGCTACAAGGGCTCGGGTTGCGGCCATTGCTTTGGAAACGGAAGGGTCGGCGGAGGCATTAGGGCCGATAATTTCTTTCTGGCGCTGCATCTCGGCGTTGAGTTGGCCCCCGAAGCCAGGGGTGCGAAGAGCGTTGTCAATAGCGGTTTGGCCTTCACGACTACTGAGAAGTTTTGCTGTAGCCAAGGGTGTGGCGCCTGATTGGGCTGTGAAGGCTTGTGTGTTGGCGAGGGTATCCGTGAACTGCTGCCGCTCAGTGATTGAGCGAGTCCCGGCGTCTGATAACTGTTGCCCGCTGGTGACGCCGGCTTCTCGAAGTGCTTGTTGGGTGTCTCTGTTTGAAAGACCGGCAGCGTACCGCTCGAGGTAGGAGCCACCGGTAGAGTCGTCATACTTTGTCGAAGACGCGATTTTCTGACTGTCTTGGAAGGCTTTGGTGAAATCTTCTCGTTTCTGATCGTTGGAGGTGCCACCAAGACCGAGGGTACCGATTAAGCTCTTAAGCATGCCCGAGGCGGATGAGGAACCGCCGCCGGACCCAGTGGCGCCAGCAGATATGGATGCGGCGTTAGTGGCGATTTGGGCCTGTTTTAGGTCAAGACCGGCGGCCATGAAGCGCTCTGTCATCGCGGCTTGGGTTTCAGACAGTTTCTCATCCCTCTGGCCGGCTGCGTTCCTATCGACCGAACCGATCGATGCCAGAGACCCGGAGGTTTTCATAGCCTCGCTTGCAACGGTGTTGTAGGCGTTGCTAAGGCGTCGTTCGTTACCCTGCTCAATGGAAGAGAGTTGCGCCTGCCCGGCTTGGGTTACGGCGGCCGTATTGATTGATGGAAGTGATCCTTCAATTCCTGTTTTATTGGTTCCGGTCGAAGGCGACGCAGTCATGGCGGACTGAACCGACAGGGCGGCGGCTGGTGACGCGACATCTGGCGCCGCCAGCTTCTCATTCGTGTAATCACCACTCTGAAGCCTGCCGGCGAGGCTGGACATCGCTACGGCGCCACCGAAAAGGAGACTCATGGTGAGAGCAGGTACTGATGAAGCCAGCATCGAGGCAGTGCCAAGCCAATCGGTGAGGGACGAGAACATCACGACACTGCCGGCCATTGAGGTGTATGACCCAGCGGCGCCCACCTCGAAGGCAGCCATACGGCCCTGGGCAATCATGTTGACGTAGAGATTGCAGATGGCCATGACCGGCATCCACAAGCTGACCCAGATGGGCAGATAGAGATACTTGAGGGCGACTTTGAGCCCGAAGGTTCCAAGTCCGAGCAGGAATGCAACGAAAGGCGCGGTGGCGTACATCATCCCTTCAAAGAAAGTGATGAGGGGCCGTATCAACTTTGAGAACAATGTGGCTTCGGCCGACCACTGAACGTTTCGCTGGGCAGCGCCAGGGCCGATCATCGCGGCCGCCATCATGGCGTCGTTCTGGTTTGCATAAACCGTCATGCCGTTTGCCACAGCATCTCTGAGCGCCATGTTCAGAGCGAAGTCCTGAGCGTTGTAGGCGGCGTTTGAAAGTGCCGTCATGGCCTGGCCAAGCGCCGCGGTGGGATCCTGTTCGCCAAACCGGCCCTTCAGGAATTCGTTGAAGGAGTTGTTGAATTGGCTGGTCTCCAATCTGCCTTTGAGGATGTCGTAGGCATCCTTGCAGGTGTACTCCCAACCGCTGGGCGGCATGGGCTGAGCGCCGCCGATCCTGAGCGTTGTCTTTCGCTCGGTGTAGTCGGTTCTTAGCGCGTCAATGACACGCTCGGCGCGATAGATGTCGGCGGCAGTGCGGTCTCCGCGGCCGATGGCACGAACAACGCAGTCTCCGATGTAATTGCTCACTGATTGACTGATCGAGCAGGACCGATCCTGCTGGTTCAGCGCGACGTAGTTGGTCGTCGGAGCGGGCGATGCCGTGCAGCCGTAATCAGCGATGCCAAGGCCGTCGATGCGCTGGGCGTTGAGCATTGTGGAGAGGGCGCCAGCGAAGCCGTTGGTGGTCATCTGCGGGGTGGAGAACGCCAGTTCCATGCGGCGGGTGATGCCGTAGCTGACGGTGTTCAGCGTGCTGCCGATCCAGGCGAGGCCAAACGGAACGTTGTCAACCTGGCGGGCGCTGCCGGTGTAGGTGTCGTAGATCATCACGCTCGCTTTGGGCAGGAAGATGACCTGGTAGAGCACGATCGAAAGGACGAACACCTGGATGTCGAAGCGGCCGCCGCCGTTGTTGACGGCCTGGAAGGCGATGATCAGGACCCCCATCAACACGCTCAGGCTCATGAGGCTTGAGTAGGTGCCGTTGCCGCCTAGCGCGGCGATGGCGTTCATGATGGCGGCCAGGTAATTGGCATCGCCGAGGGAATAAATCTCATAGACCATGTCTGGGCACCTCGACTAGCGACGCGGATGTTGCTGAACCGATGGTTCGGGGAATCACGGTGACCGGAGATTTCATGGGGGCGCGGGGGTCTGTCCGCCATTGCCCTGACTGGGGCCGGGCGATGACCCTGGGCTTAAGACGATGGGCGGTGATGAGTCGATGTAGTTGTCGCCAATCGCCAGTAGCGTTGAGCGATGTTTGGATTTCTCGCTCTGATTTTCCAAATACTTTTTGGCCGTTGCGCGAAGCTCACGGGCCTTAGCAGCGATATCGCCGGCGCCCGCTATGTGAGTGTTCTGAGCGGCAGATGAGGAGAGAGCATCGAGAACCTCGAAGACCAGGGCTTCAGTGAGAACGATGGCCAGTGGATGGGCGACGTCGCGTGCGTAGGCCTGGACGGCCTGTGGGTTGATGTCGGAAAGTTTGGTCATCTTTGCGTGGAGCGCGGGCTCCAGGGAGACCAGGGCTTCCTCCTGCGGCGTGAGCGCCCCTGCGCCGGCAACGCCTGCGATCTTGCCTGCGATTCCGGGGTTGACGCCATCTCCTAGAAGCAGCCTTTGGACGCGCGTGAGCATGCCGGTCAATGCGGCGGTGGTTGTGATGGGCATGGGCGGGACGACTCCGTTGGCATCGGGTAGCGTCAGGCAGACTGCGGCGCGGTTGTTGCTGGGGTCGGAGTCTTCGTAGGCCGCGCAGTTGAAGAGGGTGATCTCTTCGATGATGTTCCCGTCCTTGTCAACATTGCCCTCATAAAGATGGCGGATCTCGATGGTGGGCTCAACGAACTGAGCGACTGAGCCGGTCGCGCTCTCGCTGCTTGGTGCGGGGGGGGGTGATCACCATGCTGCCGGTGTAGCTCATGATGGCGTTGGCGAGCTCGGTGCCACCAAACTCGAACCACGTCGTGATTGAGGAGCCACCTTCATTGAGCATGCGCCAGGTGGCGTTGCCGAAGGCGCCGGTTTCGTACATCTGGTTCTGACCGGCCGGCGTCAGGTTTGAAAGAGGGTCGTTGATCTTCGAGATGACGCCGCCGATGGCGTCAATGCCAGTGGAGAGGCCTGTGGCCAGAGCGGACTGGGTGCCCGCGCCGCTGCGAAGCTTCTCCCCGAGAACCGCAGCTGATTCAGGCGTTGCGCCGGCGGCGGCGAAAAGGTTCTGGGTGATGTTGCAGCTGTCGAGCGCTGCAGAGTTGAGGGCGCTGATGGACTTCTGCAGATCCTCGGTGATGCCGCCGATCATGGGGCTGAGGGTGGTGAGCGCCAGCTTGAACGCATACCCGGTCGCGTTGCCGGCGATGGAGCGGAGCAGCTGGATGTACTGGTCCTTGTTGATGAAACTGAAGCTGCCGCCGAACATGTCGATACCGCCGCAGCCGGCATCGATGCGGGGCATCTGGATGTTCACCGGCGTGACGCGCGTGAGGGGAGTGCGAACGTAGAGGGAGCCCCCCTGGACCACGCCGCGCTGCATGCCGCTGACCGCGGAGGGGTCGGTGACGTTGCTGATGCCGCCGAAGAGCTTGTTCATCTCCTGCTCGAGGCTGGCGGTCGCAATCCCTGTCGTGAGAGTCAGGCTGGCGACGGCGGCAGCGAGGGTGGCTTTGCGGAT
>Ga0207417_1000250_pt1 | contig 21240 bp, 23 predicted proteins | sample MalvirmetagMSP82_FD_184225 | JGI IMG/M metagenome (GOLD analysis project Ga0207417, IMG submission 184225) | Marine viral communities from the Deep Pacific Ocean - MSP-82 (SPAdes) | ecosystem: Environmental > Aquatic > Marine > Oceanic | place: Pacific Ocean | collected 2011-04-19
GTATGGGGTTTGTTGCTGGCCAACGGTTTCCTCATTGCACTGATGCTGGCCCTGGCGAAAACCGCTACCGCTCAGGGAGTACCAGCCATCACCTATGCGTTCTGGCAGACGCTCATAGCGGGCTTGGTTCTGCTTCTGTGCACCGCGCGGCCTTCCGCTATATTCAAACGGCGGCTGACCCGGTATTTCTTGATTAGCGGCTTAACAGGCATTGCCATTCCCAACGCCATCGCGTTTTACCTGGTTACCAAACTGGGTGCTGGCTTCACCGGCATCATGTACGCCCTGCCGCCAATATTCACGTTCCTGATTGCCACTACGATGGGCCTGGAATCCCGCAACTGGACAAAACTCACCGGCTTGGCAATTGCAGTCTCTGCCTGCGCCTGGATTGTTCTCCAACGACACACAGAGATGCACCATCCCAATGGCCTCTGGTTCGCCCTTGGTCTTCTCATTCCAGTCTCACTCTCCATCGGCAATGTCTATCGTTCAGTGGCCTGGCCAACCGATACCAAACCCATGACGCTGGCCGCCGGCACTCTGCTCGCCTCTGCCATGACGCTGGGTGCGCTGGCTGTGGCACTCAGAACGCCTTTGGTCTCAGCAGAGTACGGGACACGGTTTCTTACCATCATTATTCCTCAAGGCCTGCTTACCGCTTTGACTTACTACTGCGCGTTCGAGCTACAAAAACGTTCCAACCCTGTCTTCTATAGCCAGCTTGGTGCCGTCGCGGCTATGTTTGGGCTGGTCATCGGCGTGGTCTGGTTTGACGAACGCTACTCCATGGCTATCTGGCTGGGCGCACTGACGGTCATTGCGGGTCTTCGTATGAGTAACCGTGAACGTCGGCCTGAGAGTTCGCGAAACCGAGTCACCTCCATCAAACTGAGAAATAGCTAAGACGATCACAGGCGTGAGTGACTGGACTGAGCTAGGCTCAGTCCAGTCACTTAGCAGAGAAAAAACGAGGGCATAGCTGAACATGACCCACACATCACCGCCAGCCAGACTCGGTTTCCTCTACCCCGGCCACGCCGCCGAGGATGACTACCCACGGATGGGCTCCATGATAGAGCCGCACGCCGAGGTTCATCTTGTTCACACAGAGTTTCTGGAAGATGCCCACACCGTGGAGGCGCTCAGTGAAATGGGCAGTATCGGGCGACTGACGGTGGGGGCGGAGGCCCTTACCGACTCCGGGATCGAGTCTGTGCTGTGGACCTCCACCAGCGCCAGCTTCGTGCTTGGCCTGGACGGCATTCGCCAGCAAATCGACACCCTGGAGAAACTCCTAGGTGTGCCAGCCTCGACCACCGCCATGGCGTTTGCACGGGCGGTGAAAGCCATTGACGCGAAAACCGTAGCCATCGCGGCGACCTACCCCGAAGAGGTTGCACAGCGGTTTCGCTCGTTTCTGAATCACTTCGACATCGACGTGGTGCACCTGTCCAGCCGGGGCATCGTTACTGCCGCTGAAGTGGGCACCTTAGGCAAAGAAGAAGTGATTGATTTCGCCGTCGCGAACACCCGAGAGGATTCAGATGCCTTGCTCATTCCCGACACCGCGCTGCATTCCGCCGCTTGGCTGACGGCGCTGGAGCAAGCCACTGGCAAACCGGTGCTGACCGCCAATCAGGTCAGCTTCTGGGAGGCCTTGCGTTTATGCGGCAAATTGAAGCCCGAAACCGGGCTGGGCAAACTATTTGAAGTCGTTGAATAACCTGATGGAAGAGATTATAGGACCAGCGACAGCCCGCCGGTAACGATCGCAAACAGAACCGAGAGCCAGATCAGGGTCATCCAGGGGAATGGCGGCGGAGGCGGCTCCACCGCCAATTGTTCTTCCAGATAGTTTCGCAGCAATCGGGTGTTGCGAGTGTTGGCCTTGTAGATGGCGTCAAAGGCGTCGCCCACCACGGGCAGCAGGCCGCCGAGAAAATCGATGCCCATGTTACGCAGCATCCGCAGCTTCACGTCCTTGCTGGCTCCCGCTCGTTGCGCTTCCACCAGTACGTAACCAGACAACACCAGGCCAGCCATGTCACCCACCACCGGCAACAGGCCGATCACGGCTTCGGCCCCAATCTGGAATCTGGTGAAGGGAATGCTAATGCTGCTGTCGGTGAAGCGGCTGAATTTGTCCAATCGCTCAAGAATCGCCCTCTGCCTGGCTTCAGTTGGCTTCGTCATCGTGTTTCCTTTTGGAGTCAGTCGGCCGATTTGTCGTAGCTGTAGGGTTCGCCCTCTTCATCCTGAAGCTGATAGTCGTACGCCGCTTGCAGACCGGTTTCTTCTTCCGCGGTCTCTCTGGACTCGTCTTCAATGTAGCGCGGATACAGGGGTGACAGCAGTGCCACCAAAATGCCGATAACACAGAAGATCGCGAAAGCGTCACTATAGCCGAGATTATTCACCAACACGCCCACAATGGGCGAACCGGCGGCCTGACCCAGGGAGACGGCCAAGAAAGGTAATACAGGTCCCATCGACAACCGGCCCGGCAAGAGCCGGATGCCGGTCATCAGGTAAAGCCCCGTCAGACTCATATAGGCCAAACCAAAAACCATCGCGGAAAAAGCGGACAGGATCAGTTGGTCGGGACTGGCGGCCAGCAACGCGAGGCTGGTAGCCAGCATCATCAACATCAGTGCTTGGGTAATGGGCGGGTTGTTACGATCTGCAAGGTCGGCTACCACGGCGCCGCCAAGTCCAGCTATACCCACCGCCAGCCATAACCACCCAGTCGTGCTCGAGGGCAACTCACCGAGGGTAACCACCAGATCTGGAGCAAAAATCCAATACGCGGCAGAAACGAAGCCCATCGCAAACGCAAATAGCGAGAGCCTGAACAGCCGCCACCACTGCGTGGTGGTAATGGGAGCGGGCGGCGACGCATCCGATGGTGTAACTCGAGACACCGAGGGAATCACATACCAGGCCGCAGCCATTCCGATGACCGCCAGGATAGCAAACGCCATATACGCGTAACGCCAGATTCCTGCCATAAACAGGACCGCAGGCACTGCAAGAGTAACACCAATACTGGTGCCCGCGTTCATCACTGAACTGACCCGCCCGTGCACAGATCGGTCCACCAGTACCTGCATGGCCGCAGTAAGTGCTGGCATCATCAGACCGGTACAGATACCACACGCAAAAACGCCGACCCCTAACGATAAAGCACCGGCAGCCTGACTGATCAAAGCCAGCCCGACGGCACCAAAAACGCCAGACAGCACCGCAGTATTGCGGGCACCCAGGCGCACTGCTGCCAAAGGGGCAACCAATGTTGCCAAAACAAAGCTGATCAGCGGCAGGGCACCAATAACACCGATCAGATCGGGCGACAAGGCTAAGTCAGCCCGGATCGGGGGCACAAACAGGCCAAAAGCAAAGCGCGCGAGACCATAACTGATCGCAATGAGGGCTGCGCCGAACAGAGCAAATTTTGTGCTCGAAATGGACTTCAAAACGCCCTCTCCGACAGTCTCGTCAGCAGAAACAACACTGTATTCGGGTTGCGATTAGTGAGCAAAGAGGCCTTTGCCCGAGAACCCTAACACAAAAGCTCCGCACAATGACAAACGTCCACATATCATACTCTTGCGTCACCTTTTATGGACTTGGGCGCCTTGGCATACACCTTGTGCAATTGGGAGTCCCGCTCAGCCATTATCGAAACCATAGTAATGACGGTTCTTGCCATGCCCCGAACCAGGTTCAGCAGCATCAGGCCGAAAACGTCCGGATCTTGCTGCTGCAAATCCAGGAACTGGCCGCAGCTGATTTCGAGGACGACCGAATCCACTTCGGCCTCGGTTGTGGCCGGCCTATCGACCAGCGCAATCATCGGCACAAAGCCCATATCGTCGCCAGGCTCGTGGCAGCGGGCCAGCGTCCAGCCGCCGTCGCGCCTTGGCATCCAGGAATTCATCCTGCCACTGAGAACGATGTAGAACTCTTCGCTACTCTCACCCTTGAAATACAAGCGTTCGCCGGCCTCAAGGCTGATCACGCGGCCCTTCTGGAGCATGCGCAATACTGCTTCGTCCGGCAATGCACCGAAAGTAGAGAGTTCACGAAAATAGTCGGGGCCCTGATCGTGCCAATAGTCGAGGGCGTCATTCTCGCGCATGGGGTTGCCACCTGACCGGGTTGTTACCCCTTAATTATAGCGCGCAATTTCATAGTGCTGCCTCTTGAGCACCGGGTATCAAGGGGGCACCGGGCAGAGCCTTCGCGTCTTTGAGGTGCTACTCTCCTCCACTGGTTCATGATCCCAGGACGGCGGGCGACGCGCGCACCTGGACACCATCGCAAGGAAACAGGAGGCAGCCAGTGTTTGAGAGCGAAATTCCTTTTATGGAAATGGCCATCCGGCTTCTGGCGGCGGCCGGTTTAGCCCTGTTGCTGGGACTTGAGCGGGAACTGCGGGGCAAACCGGCGGGGCTGCGCTCTCACATGCTGGTGTCGTTGGGCGCTGCCACGTTCATCATCATGGGCATGCACATCCTGCTTGCCACAGCTGAAGGCGACCCATCCGCCCGTATCGACCCCACTCGCATCGTACAGGGCATCATTGGCGGTATCGGCTTTCTTGGCGCTGGCTGCATTATCCAGAGCCGCGGCAATGTTCAGGGCATCACCACGGGCGCTTCCATTTGGATCGCAGGTGCCATCGGCGTGGCCTGCGGCATTGGCACACTGGCCCTGGCGGGCATGGTGACCTTGCTGGCACTCATCATTGTGATGGTGCTCGGCCGCTTCGAGCGCGAAGTGATTGAGGATTAAAGCAGCGGACACTATCGGTTAAGCAGCCCCGCGCAGATTGCGCATGGTCGGAAATGGCCTCGAAGACAGCATCGATATCCTTGGCGAGCGTGCGTTCAACGTGAATTTGAAACATGGAGAGACCTCTTGGATGATGCCAAGAGCTTACCGAAGGGACAGCGACCAAAGTATGATAGTCTGGTGTTTGCCGGTAACACCCGGAATAGATCGTCAGGTGGTGCATGAGACAAGGGATCGGCTCGAAGATACCGCAATCCAGAACTCAAGCAGGACAAGATCATGATGTACTTTGCCCACGAAATGAGCCGCGCAGCGTTAATGCCGATGCGCATGATGAGCGCCACCCAGAGTACCTTGCTGCAACACCGGCTCAGCCCCTTTTCCCGGCTGCCAGGCGCTCGGAGTGTTGCCTCGGCCTACGAGGTGTTCAACGACCTCACCCGCCGCTACCCCAAGCCAGCGTTCGATTTGCCCTCCACTATCTGCGATGGTCAGCTCGTCGAGGTCAGTGAAGCCATCGTCAAACGCAAATCGTTCGCGCAGCTGAAGCATTTCGAGCGTAACGTGGACCGGCCCGATGACCCGAAACTACTGATTGTTGCACCGCTGTCCGGGCACTTTGCCTCATTACTCCGGGGCACCGTAGAAGCCATGCTGCCCGATCACGACGTGTACATCACCGACTGGCGCGATGCCTGTAAGGTACCGTTGTCCGCAGGCGATTTTGGCCTCGACGATTACATCGACTACGTCATTGATTTCATTGACCACCTGGGGCCGGATACTCACGTAATGGCGGTTTGCCAGCCAGTCGTACCGGTACTCGCCGCCACCGCCATCATGGCCGAGGACAACCACCCGTCGACACCCCGCTCGCTGGCCCTGATGAGTGGCCCGATCGACGGACGTATTGATCCCACTGCCCCCTGCAAACTGGCCACCGAGCACAACCTGGCCTGGTTTAAACGCAACCTGGTACACCCGGTACCCGCACCCTACCCTGGCGTCATGCGTCAGGTTTATCCGGGGTTCCTGCAACTGACCGGGTTTGTGAACATGAATTTCGATCGCCACGTGGATGCCTACCGCGGCCTGTACCGATCGATTCGCGACGACCATGCAGAAAAGGTCGATCGCCACCGCGAATTCTACGACGAATACCTGGCGGTGATGGATCTGCCGGCGACCTACTACCTGGACACTATCAAGCGTGTCTTCCAGGAATTTCAACTGGCCCGCGGCTGCTTCAAACACCGAGGTCGTCTGGTAAATCCGGCCGCCATCCGGGATACCGCGCTGATGACCATCGAAGGTGAGAAGGACGACATTTCCAGCCCCGGCCAAACCCGGGCCGCCCATGATCTGTGCGTCAACGTGCCGGACTCCCGGCGTCTGCATCACCTGCAGCCGGATGCCGGCCATTATGGGGTATTCAATGGCAGCCGCTGGCGCGAGGAAATTGCGCCAAAGTTAAAGGGCTTCATCCGCAGCGCCTGAGTGCTCTCATTGGCACTCGCTTTGGAGCTCTCCATAACACTCTCCATAGCATTCTCCTTGCGCTGATTTCTTGTCGCTTTATGGGCGCTCTGCTAGCTTGAAATGAGGAATTTTGAATATTCAAAAACCCTCAAGCCAGCCAACAAGAAGATCGCAAGGAGCGCCTCATGCAAGACCTCAAAGGCAAGGTTGCCATCGTCACCGGTGCCTCTCGTGGCATTGGTCGGCACATTGCACTTCAGCTAGCCCAGCGCGGCGCCGACGTCGCCATCAACTACCGTTCACGTCAGTCCGACGCCGATGAAGTCGTCAAGGAAATTGAGGCGACCGGCGTGCAGGCTCTGGCCTTCCAAGCCGACCTTTCCCAGATGCCTGAGGCCCGGAACCTGATACGCCAAGTCCATGAGAAATGGGGGCGCATCGATATCCTGGTGAACAACGCCGGCATCACCAAAGACAAGTCAATGAAGAAACTCACCGACGAGGATTGGAACGACGTCCTAGACACCAACCTGGGGAGTGTCTACGCCACCTGCTCTGAAGTGCTGAAAATCATGATGGACCAGGAGTACGGTCGCATCATCAACATCACTTCCTTCGTCGGCCAGGCCGGCAACTTCGGCCAGGCCAACTACGCTGCCAGCAAGGGCGGCATCATCGCGTTCACCAAGACCCTGGCGCTGGAAATGGCCAAGTACAACATCACCGTTAACGCCATTGCTCCGGGCTTTACTGAAACCGAAATGCTGGCCCAGGTGCCCGAGAACATTCGCCAACACATCATTTCGCGAGTGCCCATGGGCCGCTTTGGCAAACCCGAGGAAATCGCCCGCGCGGTGGTTTTCCTGGCAGCGGAAGGAGACTACATCACCGGCCAGCAGATCAATGTGAACGGCGGCGTGTACATGTAACAGAGCGAGGTTAAGAGCGGAACCATGGCAGATAAACCGATTAAGACACCATCGCCGTCAGAATTCGAACCCAACGTTGTGCGCCGGTCACTGGTCAGGGCCGGCAAGCACGGCAGTCGCCTGCTGACACGCTCGATCCTGCGGCGATTGCGTGGCGGCAAGCCCAATCCGGCCAGCATCAAGAGCATGGCCAAACCCTTTTTGTCCCTCACTGGCCGGCTGGCCACCCAGCCCGACACGTTGCTCTTTGCCCAGATGCGGCTGCTCAAGGACTCCACCGAGTTCTGGTCCGGCCTGCTGGCCAGCCAAATTGGCAACAAGCCGCTGAGCGTGGTGGAGCCGGATCCGGACGACGGACGTTTCCGCGACCAGGCCTGGGATGAGGTCTTGGCGTACAGCGTCATCAAACAGGCGTACCTGCTGTCCAATCGCTGGATTATGGATACTCTTGATGATGTGCGAGGCCTCGACGACCACACCCGGCGCAAGCTGCGATTTTTTACCGGTCAGATGACCGACGCCCTGGCCCCAACCAATTTCATCCTGAGCAACCCGGAGGTGCTACGGGCAACCATCCGCACCCGGGGCAGGAACCTGTTACGAGGCCTGGCCAACCTGCTGCGGGATCTGGATGAGGGCTCAGGCCCCATGCCGTTCCGGATGTCGGACCCAGACGCCTTCACTGTGGGAGAGAACCTGGCCAACACGCCGGGCGATGTGATTTTCCAGAACGAGCTGATGCAGCTGATTCAATACAAGCCAACCACCAACACCGTGCACCGCCGGCCGCTGCTGGTGATTCCGCCGTGGATCAACAAGTACTACATCCTCGATTTGGGCGAGAAAAAATCCTTCATCCGCTACTGGGTAGAACAGGGCCACACGGTGTTTGTGGTGTCTTGGGTGAATCCCGGCCCGGAACTGGCCCACAAGAGCTTCGAAGACTACATGCTCGAAGGTCCCATCGCCGCCATGAACGCCATTGAAGAAACCACTGGCGAGCGTGAGCTGAATACGGTCGGCTATTGCATCGGCGGCACCCTGCTCGGCTGCACCCTGGCCTGGATGGCCGCCCGCGGCGACGACCGGGTCAAGAGCGCCACCTTCCTGAACTGCCTGATGGACTTCTCAGACGTGGGCGACCTGGAAGTGTTCATTGATGAAGACGCTATCAACAAACTCGAGAAGGTCATGAACAAGCAGGGCTATCTCGATGGCGCTTCGATGGCGACCGCCTTCAACATGCTGCGGGCCAACAGCCTGATCTGGTCATTCTTCGTGAACAACTACCTCATGGGCCGTGATAGCGCGCCGTTCGACCTGTTGTACTGGAACTCAGACGCCACCCGAATGCCGGCAACCATGCACAGTTTTTACCTGCGTAACATGTACCAGCACAACCGGATGCGGGAGCCCGGTGCGATTGAACTGGCCGGCACACCCATTGATTTGGGCAAGGTGAAAATCCCCACCTACTTCGCCTCGGCTATTGAGGACCACATCGCCCCCTGGACGTCCTGCTACAAGGGCTCACGCAACCTGGGTGGCCCGGTGCGGTTTGTACTGGGCGGCTCCGGACACATCGCAGGCATCATCAATCCGCCGGAGAAGAGAAAGTATGGCTACCGGCTCAACGATGATAATGATCCCGATCCAGAAGTCTGGTTGCGGGGCGCCAAACAGTGCGAAGGCTCCTGGTGGCCGGACTGGGTCGCCTGGGCTGAACAGTTTGGTGGTGGCGAAGTGCCAGCCCGGACGGTCGAGGACGGCGCACTACCGGTTATCGAGCCAGCACCCGGGGCCTACGTGCGGAACGAGCCAGCTCCCCCGACCCCGGTCAGACAAAAGCGCCGCGCCACCCCACGCAAATCCGCGGCACCACGCAAACGGGCAACGGCTGAGAGCAAGGTCGCTCACTGAAGCCCTGAACCAGACCACAGGCTTGGGTATACTCCTTCCATGCAGCCACATAAACAGCATGACAAGGAGTATCCCCAATGGCCGACAAAGACACCCTCACTGCACTGAAAACCGCCTTCACCTTCATGCCGCAACCGGTAGAGATCAACCGGTTTGAGTACGGCGACGATGCCGAAAGAATCCTGGCCCAGGTTAACTTTGTGCGGGAAGTTCTGATCAGCCACGGCATCGATCCGGAAGAAGTGGCCGGCGACATCAACCCGGACTCATCACCCAATTCGTGCTACTGACACGCCCCAGTCCCATATTTTGGAGACCCAATGCCGTACCAGTTTGAAGATCTTAAAAAGAGTTGCCAGGCCGAGTGGCGTGACTACATCGAACACGACTTCGTTCAGCAGCTTGGTGATGCCGCGCTGGCCCCGGAGGCGTTTCAGCATTATCTGAAACAGGATTACCTTTTCCTGATCCAGTTCGCTCGGGCCTATGCCCTGGCCGCCTACAAAAGCCCGACTCTGTCGGATCTGAAACAGGCCAAAGACGGACTGCAGGCCATCGTGGACGTAGAGCTGGACCTGCACATCAGCTACTGCCAGGAATGGGGAATTTCTGAGGAAGAGCTGGCCAACCTGCCAGAAGCTCGGGCCACCCTCGCCTACACACGGTATGTGCTCGACACCGGCAACCGGGGGGATCTGCTGGATCTGCATGTGGCACTGTCACCTTGCATGGTGGGCTATGGCGAAATTGCCAACTGGTTGAACAGCCGGGCCAACACCGTCCGGGGCGACAGCAATCCCTATGACGCCTGGATTGCCATGTACGAGAGCGAGGAATTCCAAGACGCCATGCAGGCGGAGATTCACTGGTTGGATGAGCGGCTGGCTGATGTCTCCGACACCCGGTTCCAACAACTCACCCGTATCTTCAGTGATGCCACCCGGCTTGAGATCGACTTCTGGGAGATGGGGCTGAAGCAAAGCAATTGATACAGCATTCGCGACTGATGATCTCGGGCTCGCTAAAGGCACGGGCCCGAGATCATCGAAAAAAATGGAGCATAAACCCCAAAAAAACCGGTTTTCTTTGCCTCGCCATGAAGTAACCATGTCTAGGACACTGACAGGAGGCAATGCCAATGAAAACCATCGACAAGTACCTTATCCACTACGGCCAGGAGCCCACTGCGATCAAGTTGATGCCCGATTTCCGCGCCGTATTCTGTGAATACCTTGTCGGTGCAAAAGGTGTTTATTTATGGGTAGAGCAATCGGCCTATACGTCGCGCAAAGCTATTACCCGGAATTTTCGGGTCGCGCTGCCCGGCAGGGCGGTTCCAGAAAGCTATGAATACATCGATTCGGCCGTCGATCCCTTCGGATCAAGAGCCCACCATGTGTTTCAGCTGCCTGTCCAGGTTAAAGGCCAAAGTCGGACATCGCAGCCCGATTTCAACCAGTCAATCCGCACTCAGGCTGGCATCGATGCGCGTTAGAGCTCAGGACCGCAACCAGAGCTGAGCTCGCGGAACCCCAACCGCGAGCTCAGTTTTATCCCAAATAGAAGCTCACATCCGTTCAGAACATCACCATCAGCTTGCCCTTGTTGTCGCCGATCAGGAGCAACGACAGCCTACTCATGGCCGCTAGCACCTTCTTATAAGCGTTAGGTGGAGGTTAAAGCCAGAAATGGGCATCCGGTCTCCGGCTCACGTATGATAGGGCCCAACTTTTCCATGGTCGTAAACCGACCCGTTCCGACACCAACTGAGGAAACCTCCATGATCTGGACCGTTTATCTTTCCGGCGAAATCCACACCGACTGGCGTGAGCAGATTCAGGCCGGCGCAGAAGCCGCCGGGCTGCCGGTGGAATTCACCGCACCGGTTACCAATCACGAAGCCAGCGATGCCGCCGGCGATGTCCTGGGCAAGCCAGACGTGCCGTTCTGGCGCGACCACCAGTCCTCAAAGGTGAACAGCATTCGCACCAAGACTATGCTGGAACAGTGCGACCTGGCGGTGATCCGTTTTGGCGACAAGTACAAGCAATGGAATGCCGCCTTCGACGCAGGCTACTGCGCGGCCATGGGCACGCCCTATATCACCCTGCACAACGACGACATCATCCACCCGCTCAAGGAAGTAGACGCCGCAGCCATGGCCTGGGCGCAAACACCTGAGCAAGTGGTTGAAGTGCTGAAATACGTTACCAGCGCCAGGTAACTGGGTCTAAACAACTAGGTCTGAAGGAGTTATCCATGAGCCTGTCACCGTTCCATCTGGCAATTCCCGTGTACGACCTGGCGGCCGCCCGGACCTTTTACGGCGAGGTGTTTGGCCTTGAAGAAGGGCGCTCCAGCGACCATTGGGTAGACTTCAACTTCTACGGCCACCAACTGGTCATCCACGAACACCCGAAAACCGCGTCCCAGGAGAACGCCCACAGCAATTCCGTGGACGGGCACGACGTACCGGTGCCGCATTTTGGCGTAGTGCTGGACTGGGACAAATGGGAAGCGCTGGCCGAGCGCTTGAAGGCCAGGGGCACGGAGTTTGTGATCGAGCCCTATGTGCGGTTTCAGGGACAGGTGGGTGAACAGGCCACCATGTTCCTGTTCGACCCCTGCGGCAATGCGCTCGAGTTCAAAGCCTTCAAGGACATGGGCCAGTTGTTCGCCAAAGACTAGGGCTCATTGGCGGGTTGGCGGACAGGGATGTCACCACCAACCCATTTCCAAAGGATTGATTCCTAGCGCCCCCCGAACAAGCGCCGCCTCCGGGCAAAACAACAGCCAGCTGAGCACACCAACGTTCAGAACGACACAAAGCCAAAAGCCGAACTGAAACGACCCCTTACGGGTTTTGTGGCGAAAAAGCTGCTGGCCGATCAAGGCTCCCGGCCAACCACCGAGCAATTCGAGCAAGTGCAGGCGATTCTCCGGCACCCGCCGTCTGCCTTTCACGGCAGCCGCTTTGTCGATCGCGTACATGATCAATGCGAGCAGACTCATTGCCGCGTAAGCCGCCGGTATGATCATGGGCACATAACCGAATTCATAAGCGCTGCTCAGGCCACCAATCACGCCGACAGCCACCAACAGGGCCAACCAGAAACCCGGCGCGACTCTCGCACCGAGTTTTCCAATACCTGTGTACTGAAACTGCCTAGCCCGTATTCGACCCTGAGAATCTTCCGTGAGCGAATACTTCACTTCCCGGTTTGCCGATGGCCGGCCACGCCCGGCATAGGCGCTGATGTGGGCGAAAACGCGCTCGCCGCCGATGGCTGGGGTTATGAAGCCGAAGCCCTTATCGTCGCTCCAGGCGGCAAGCAATCCTCTATGATCCAATGTCCTAAATCCCTACTGATAAAATCGGTTCCGCCACTCAGCGATTCTGGCAAAACTGTTAACAAAAAAGCGTATTTTGCAGATGCCACGCATCGAAATCCAGACAGTCCTGAATATTGCATTGTTGAGATACTGAGCAACTGAATTAGTATGGCAAAGTAACCCATTTTCGGGATGGCCCCGCTTAAGGACTGACTATGATATTCGGAATGGCCTGGTTCGCAATGATGTGGTTTGGCCTGTTCATGGTCGCGCTGATCACTGCCGTGGTGTTTTTCGTTCGCCGGAAGCGAAGCACAAGGGATCAAGCTGAGCCACCTTCTCCCCAGCAACACGATGCCGCTCGCCAAAAGGTTCTGGAAATAGTTCAGGGCATGCACGCAGCCGCTGACGGTCTGCATGGGTTTGCCCGAGTCAAAGCATTGCGGACGTACATGGACAGTATGAGCGATGGCCTGGAACTGGCCTCGGACATCCGATCACCGGCCAGTGGTTCACCCAGAGGTGAGTGGGTTATCGCGCCCGGGGCAAAACCCGAGCGCCGCATTCTCTACATTCACGGTGGCTCCTGGATCGCTGGCAGCCCCAAAAGCCATCGCGCCATTACCGACCGGTTGTCGCGGCTCACTCAGGCCTGCGTATTCGCGATCGATTACCGGCTGATGCCGGAAAACCGCTACCTGGACGGCATCATCGATTGCCAGCGGGCCTATCGCTGGCTACTGGACAACGGCCCGGACGGAACAACTGCAGCCGATTTCCTGGTGATTGCCGGCGACTCTGCCGGTGGCAGCCACACCCTGGGCCTTATCGCCTGGATACGGGATCAGGGCCTAAAAGCACCGACCGCCGCGATTGCCCTGTCACCGTCCACCGAACTGATGCTGACCTCTCTGGGCAGCCGCGCCAATCTGGAATCCGATGTCATGCTGGGGCCGACCGTGAAAAAAATGGCCCGGATACCCATGCCTCTGCTGTGGTGGGGAACCGTGCTGGGCATGCGGTTACTGCCCACAAGCCCGATGGCATCGCCCCTGCGGGGAAGGCTACACGGGCTGCCGCCTACGCTGATCCACGCCAGCGAATCGGAACTGCTGCTGGAAAACGCCCAGCGCTATGTTGAGAAAGCGCGGGCTGCTGGTTCGCCGGTGGAACTGAAAACCTGGCCGGACATGGTGCATGTCTGGCACCTGTTTACCCCGCTGTTGCCAGAAGCGGAAGAGGCGTTCGAAAACATCGGCGCGTTTTTGAGCCGGGTGGAAGCTGGGGGCAACCTAAAGTAATCAACCCAGCAAACACTCTTTTGCTTCATTGATTCGCGCGGCCAGATAGTTGCTGCCACCGTGATCCGGATGCACTTTTTGCATCATCCGGCGGTGCGCCTGGATGATCTCTTCCCGGCTGGCACCAGGTTCCAGGCCCAGGATATCCAGTGCTTCACTCTCGGTCAGCGGGCCGCTGGCATTGCCACCATTGCCGCCTTCAGCAGATTCTCCGCTTTCAGAATCAGCCTGATCATCCGCACGCCAGGAGTCCCCAAACCGGCGATCAAGGTAGGTTTCCAAGAGCCTGGCCGAATCCTCATCCTGCGTCCGGCAATAGCGTAACAGCTCAAGGAACTCAGTCTCGCCCAGGTCCGACAGAGCCCGACCGGCCATGGGGCCCTTCAGGATGGTGCCGTCCATGGTTCCGGAATCGTGGTCCAGACTCATTTCGAGGACTTCACTGGAAACATGGGACTGGTTGCCGGGCTTAGCCTTGGCGCCGCCCATGCCCGCTCCCGCCATGCGCCCCATCAATAGTGCTGGAAGCACCCGGCGCAACAACGGATACAGAAAAGCCGCCAAGACAAAAAGGGCATGCAAACGGCCAGTCACGGCCAGCAGCACGACAATCGCGACACCCACGATTAACGACAATCTGATGGCAGCCGGCCCACGTTGTTTCCGCGGCAGGCTGCGCAACCACAAAGCCGCAAACAACGACATCACGAGAAAAAGTAGCGTTATCTGCACTCGGAACTCCGGGCTAATTGGCCCACCATTGTCTGCTATCTACCTTATCTGATTTGCTTAGTCAGGCGCTTCACTTCTGGAGAACTGCGGCTGGAAAAATCCTCTAACGCCTTGGCTCCCCCGGACGCATAGACCGCCACAGCGGCCATAAGATCCTTCAACATCTGCGGGCTGTTGCGATCAAAGGGGGCGTAAGCGCCGCCAGAGAGCTTGCTCACCTGCTGGAACACCGCCCGGGCATGGGCATCGTCGCCCTCATGGAACATGAACACTGGGGTGCGCAACATGCCCAGCTCACCGGCGGTATGGCAGAGCTCGTCCACCGGTTCCTCGCAGCAATCGCCGATAAACACCACGGCTTTCACAGGCTGGGTGCGGGTTTCGCTCATGGCATGGGCCAGTACCCGGCTGATCTGCGTGCGGCCGCCCAGGCAGGACACGCCGTTCATCAGGCCCAGCAGCTGGCCGGTTTCAGTGACAAACCCGGTCGCCTTGAACTCACGAAAACCGCGGTAGTAACACAGCTGAATGGCCAGGCCGCCCAAATCCTGAGCTGCAAGAAACAGCTCGCTCTGCAAGTGACAGGCCTCATCCCAGGTTGCCTCCCGGCTGGCAGTGGCGTCCAATGCGAAGATCAGTCGCCCCTTAACACCGCCATCCTTGGGCAGTTTCTGGACCTGATGAATAAACTGTTCGATAGACTGTTTATCGGATTTAGTGCGAAGCTCTTTATCGGACATAGGCGTCTGAACACCGCTTGGGCTGACAACATTATGGCTACAAGCGTAGGGCAAATACCATGCAATTCACAGATCCGCCGACACCGTGCTTTCTTCCTCTGGTGGTTCTTCTGACAGCCGCCCTGGTCCTGCCTCGCGCCAGCTACGCCTCAGATCACGCCTACCTGCTTTATCGCCAGTGGCAATCCTACGACTGGCAAGGCGATACGCCGGCGGCAGACGACGTGTCTCGCGTTCAGCGAGGATTGGGCTGGCGTCGCCGAGCGCCCGCCGGCTCGTTTGGCCTTGATTACGATTACCAGGCCCTGCGCATCCGCACTGGTGACCCTGCGCACAATGGCCACCTGCATCGGGCGACCTTCGGAGGTGACTGGCATCATGGGCCTTACCGTGTAGAGGCACGGGCTGGCCTCGCCGGCACCTCCAATATGTTCAAGGACCAAGTCTTTCATAGAGAAGTGCTGAATGGCCGCATGGCAGCATTCCGGGCCTTGAACGAGGGCTCTCGCCTAAGCCTGGGCGTCGGGGGCGATCATCGTTTTGGCTCGTTCCGCTGGCTTCCCCGAGTGCGCTGGGCGCACAAGAACACCAGGGGCCACTGGCTGATCGATCTACCGGTACGGTTGCGATGGCAAGGCCCCGGTAATCGGTGGGAATGTCGAGTGGAGCGCATGGGGGATCGCTGGGCCACCCTGGATAAAGCGCAGGCAACCAAAAGCACGCTCTACCTGCGCGAGTGGCGAACCGAGCTGACCTACCGAATCCGTCCAGGTGATGAACGCTGGCCAGCGGTGATCCTGGGAATTGGTGCGAGTATCGACACCCGTGTCCGGTATCGGGATTTCGAGGAAGGTACCCTGGATACGCGCTTGGGCGATGCCCTCTTCGGAAGTATAAGGCTCAGTTGGTAGTACCGAACGAATCATTGTCCCCTGGCCCTGCCCGAAGTTGGAGCTGGGCCAGGTAACGTGGGGGCGCTATTACAGTTTGGCCACTGCCTCGGCCACCGGCGTATCGCCAGATACCACATCGAACACAGTGTCAGCGGTGTTGTCTGAGTCCAGCACCGCCAGCAGCACGCGGGCAACATCCTGGCGCGGGATCTCACCAAACTCCTCCAGCCTGGCACTTAGCGCAACATTGCCGGAGCCGTCGTTATCGATGAGCCGGCCCGGCCGCACAATGGTGTAATTCAGGCCGCTGTTCTTCAGGTGTTCATCGGCGTTGTGCTTGGCCCAAAGGTAGTGCTTGAGTTTTTCCGGCCCTTTTTCCGGCTCCTCCGCACGCATACTGCTCACCATGATGAACCGTTTGATGCCCATGGCCCTGGCGGTATCCACCAGCCGGATAGCGCCGTCCTGATCCACATCAATGGTTTTATCCGGCCCGGTGTGAGGGCCGGAGCCTGCAGTGAAAATAACCGCGTCGCAGCCTCTCATGGCCTCGCTGCAGTCGTGTTCAAGATCGCCCACCACGGTTTCCGTGGCGCCCAGCTGCTGCAAATCCGGCCCCTGGTCAGGGTGCCGGATCAGCGCGCGTGCTTCATGATTGCTGTTGGCCATTTCCTGCAACAGGTGTTGTCCGATCTGCCCGTTGGCTCCTGCTATGAACACATGCATAACGGCTCTCCTGACTCGCTATTTGCCATGACTGTCTTTGATAGCTGAGTGCACTGCACACACAATTCAAGGCACCGCAGCCCGGGGCACTCATCAGCCCGCCAGCGCTGCTCGCACTTTCTTGCTCAGATGGCCCATCTCAACCCGCCCCAGTACCTGCGGGCGCAGCTCATTCATGACTTTGCCCATGTCCTGCATACCCTGGGCGTCAGTAGCACTGATGGCTGAACGGATCAGGCTGTCCAGGTCGTCCTCGGACAGCGCAGCGGGCATGAATTCCTCGATGACCACCATTTCTGCCCGCTCTTTGTCCGCCAACTCCGGGCGGCCAGCGTCATCGTACTGGCTGGCGGCATCGCGGCGCTGCTTGAGCATCTTGTCCAGCACCTTCAGAACGTCGTCGTCACTCAATTCCCGACGCTCATCAATTTCGATCTGTTTAATCGCAGCTTGAGCCATACGCAAGGTGGTAAGCCGGATCTTGTCCTTGCTGCGCATCGCGTCTTTTACCGCACTGCCCAGTTGTTCCTTGAGTGATGCTTCCGCCATTGTCGGGCTCCTGTACTATGGGTTTGAGTTATGGCTAGAGGTGAAGGCAATCAAAGTATACTAAGCACCAGATTTAACGGAAAATCGGGGCAGGTTCAATCACCAACGGTTGACGACGAACAACAGCAGGAACTGGAAGGAGCAATGGAGTTTACTTTTCTCGGCACCTCAGCCGGCACACCAACCCGAGCACGCAACGTCACCGCCCTGGCGCTGTCGCCTTCCGGGCATAAACCCTGGTACCTGGTGGACTGTGGCGAAGGCACCCAGCACCAACTGCTGCGCGCTCACCACTCAGTAATGCAACTGCGGGCGATCTTCATTACGCACATCCACGGCGACCACACCTTTGGCCTGCCGGGGCTACTTTCCAGTGCCTCCATGCTGGGCCGCACCGAACCGATGGACATCATCGCACCGGTTCAGACTCATCGCTTCATCACTACCACGCTCGACAACAGCGACTCCAGCCTGAGCTACCCCCTGAACTTCATCGATTCCGAAGCGCCGGATTTCTACTGGCAGGATGACCACGCTGGGGTAACCAGCGTAGCGCTGTCCCATCGGGTGCCATGCCGGGCCTATGTGTTTACGGAGCGGAACCTGGAGCGACAACTGCTGCAGGACAAGCTTCGGGATTATGATGTTGGGCCCGGGCCCAGTTGGGGTGAGCTGCAGAAAGGCCACGATGTAACATTGCCCGATGGCCGCCTGCTAAGGAGTGACGATTACACCCAGATTCCCCGGGTGGCTCGCCGGGTGATCGTCGCCGGCGACAACGACGACCCTACCCTGTTGGCCGACGCCAGTATTGGCAGCCACCTGCTGATTCACGAGGCCACCTACACCCAGGAAGTATCCGAGCGGGTTGGCCCATGGCCACAGCACAGCTCTGCCGAACAGGTGGCCCGCTTCGCCCAACAGGCCCAGCTGCCCAATCTGGTGCTGACTCATTTCAGCTCCCGTTACCAGTCCGGGCCCCATGGCACACCCAACATCAATCAGCTGGCCGCCGAAGCCCGACAGCACTACCGGGGCCAGCTTTTTCTGGCACGGGATTTCGACACCTATCGGCTGGAGAAGGACTTGTCACTGAGCTGCCTGACCGCAGAAAATTCCTGATACAGTGACCACCCTGAATACATCTGTCCCGGTTTGCGCCCATACAGCGACATGCACGGACCATTTATTTATCTGTAGACACCCTGCCACTATGTCCGATGACACATCGACCGAACATTCCATCTCCGAAGCTGAGATAGAGCAGGCCATCCGCTCAGGCATCGAACGCTATTTCGCCGACTGCCGGGCGCGGGTACCGTCGTTTATCGACCGTCATTTTCACTACCCAGGCGCCATCGCCACTAACCGGATGGCGCTGGGTTGGGACATGTTGCGAGCGCCGATCAATCTGCTATGGGCACCGGTATACGCCCTGGCCTGCCTGGTGAAAATTCTGGTTCGTAATCGCGCCGGCCTGGGGTGGCTGCATAGTTTGGCCGATCGTGTGCCCGCCGGTTTTACCACCCGGGTGCAGAAGCACATCTCCAATCTGATTCAGGACGAGCTGCTCAATAACGGCCATGGGAAGAACCTGCCTGAGGGTAACCTGCTGGAGAGCTACCTGATTGAGGCTCTGGAGGAGGTTTACGCCCGCCATAGCTCGGAGCCGGTCGATCACCAGCGCTTTATCAAACTCGTCGAGCCACTGGTCGCCGACGCACTCAGCCAGTACCGGGTTACCCGAACGGCGTCTGCCGATATCACCAACAGCATTTCCTGCACCGTGCTGGGTGCATTCGCGTTTCAGAAATTTACGCCGGGCGGCATTGGACTCGGGGTGGTTCTTGCGTCCATGCTGGCCAAGACCATGGCCGCCCGGGACTTTATCCTGGGCGAAACGATCGGTAGCTGGTACTACAGCGTATTTCCACCGGAGCCCTCGCTGGCCACCACCGTCAGCGTGATGGTGGCAGTCATGGCGGCCCTTGCGGCGTTTGCGGCGTTGTCTGGCGTGATTTCCGACCCAGTTCAAGCGGCAATCGGCCTACATCGCCGGCGCCTGCACAAGCTGCTGGACCACCTTGAGCGGGATGTCTCACTGAGCACCCAGAGCAGTTTTCGCCCGAAAGACCAGTATGTGGCACGGATTCTGGACACCTTTGACATGATCAGATCGGGTTTAATCTAACGAACGGAGTTTCTACATGATTACAGTGCACCACCTGAACAATTCCCGCTCACAGCGCATTCTCTGGATGTTGGAAGAGCTGGGCGTGCCCTACGAGATCAAGCGCTACGAGCGTGATCCCAAGACCATGCTGGCGCCTGCCAGCCTCAAGAAGGTTCACCCGCTGGGCAAGTCCCCGGTGATCACCGACGGCGATCTGGTGGTGGCGGAATCAGGCGCCATCATCGAGTACCTAGCCCACACCTACGGCAAAGACACCATGCTGCCGGAGGCCGGCGGCCAAGCGTGGCTGGATTACACCTACTGGCTGCATTACGCCGAAGGCTCCCTTATGCCGCCGCTGGTGATGCGCCTGGTGTTCGAAAAGGTCAAAACCAGCCCGATGCCGTTCTTCATCAAGCCCGTGGCCAAAGGCATTTCCGACAAAACCAACGAGATCTTCATCGGCCCGATGATCAATACCCACCTGGATTTTGTTGAAGCCCATCTGACGAAGAACACCTGGTTCCTCGGCGATAACCTGAGCGCGGCGGATATTCAGATGAGCTTCCCGCTGGAAGCCTCAGTGGCGCGGGGGATCGTTGGCAAGAACCGGCCAAACATCACCGCCTGGGTGGAGCGAGTACATGCCCGGCCTGCTTACCAGACGGCCCTTGAGAAAGGCGGCGAGTACGACTTCGCCTGAATAATCCGAATTGGACGAGCACGGGAAACAACACCACTCAGATAGCCAGAAAGCCAAAAAGCCGGGGCGGGAAAATCCGCCTCGTTTATTTGGCTAGCACCCTTTGCCCCTTTTGACTTAACAACTCCGGTGCAGGCATACCGAAATACTCTCCCTGCGAGAAATCAATGCCCAGCTCCAATACACGTTCCTGCACCGCTTCACTGTGCACGAACTCTGCCACTGTTTTGATGCCCATGCTCCGGGCGAATTGCACAATCCCCTTTGTCACAAGAAACGCCGTGTGGTCCTGCGCCAAGTAACGAATCAGGCTACCGTCTATCTTGATGAAATCCACGTTCAGCTTGAGCAGATGGGAAAAATTGGAATAACCCGTGCCGAAGTCGTCAATGGCGATCCGGCACCCGAAGGATTTCACTTTCTCGATAAAATTCAGGACATCGACGTAATTTCCGATGCCATCAGATTCCAGAATCTCGAAGATGACCCGCTCGCCTACATTACTCGCCTGAAGATGCTCAAGAATCAGAGCTAGAGTTTCCGCGTCAATAATGTCCATATAGGACAAATTGATGGAAAACTCGTGGGGCTGCGTGGCAAAAACGGCGAAAGACTTTTCCACCATGATCCGGGTGATCTGGCGATTCAGCCGGAGTCTATTGGCCACACCAATGAACTGCCCGGCGGCGATTACGCCATGCTCGGCATCCTCCATCCTCACCAGACACTCGTACTTGGTATGCGTGCTCTGGCGGTTGTCATGAATCGGCTGGAAGTGCGGACGCAATGCGTCAGTCTCAATCGCCTTTTTCAAGCGCCGCGCCCAATAGAGATTTTTCTCATAGCCTTTTTCAACTTCCTGGCTTTGATCGTAAAACAGGTACCGGCGCATCTGGTTCCGGGCCTGCAAAACAGCAATGGTTGCCTGGTTGAGCAAACGGTCGGGTCCGGCGTCCCCGGCACTC
>Ga0207417_1000252_pt1 | contig 21041 bp, 14 predicted proteins | sample MalvirmetagMSP82_FD_184225 | JGI IMG/M metagenome (GOLD analysis project Ga0207417, IMG submission 184225) | Marine viral communities from the Deep Pacific Ocean - MSP-82 (SPAdes) | ecosystem: Environmental > Aquatic > Marine > Oceanic | place: Pacific Ocean | collected 2011-04-19
CTTCGCGGTCATGAAGATGGCAGGGGTGTCGATAAAATCGGGATGCTCACGAATGGCTTTCAAGGTGGTCGGCCCGTCCATGCCCGGCATCATCACATCCAGCACAATCAGTTGGGGTTTGAAATCGGCCAGCGCTTCCAGCGCTTTCTGGCCCGAAGCACAGGTAGTCAGGGTAAACCCACCTACTGCCTCCAGGGCTAGCTCTGCTACTGCTCTAATATCTTCCTCATCTTCTACCAGCATGATGCGCTCAAGCCTGGTTTCCATTTCCATTTCCATCTCCGTCACCCCCGCCATCCTCATTTTTCTGCTCGTCTTCTCTGAATTGCTTGTGCCATTCATCCAGCCCGAGCTGTCGTAAAATCTTGCCCAGCTCCGCTTCCGGCGACTCCTTCGCTGCCATCAGCGCGCCTGCTCTCATGATCAGGCGCTCTTGAGTCACGTTCTCCCGCGGCAGATAATGCACCGCGCCAATGAGCTGTCGAAGTTCGAGGGGAAGAAACCACTGTATCTTGAGTTTATTGCCATAGGGCTGGGCCCAGTCCCTCAGTGCCTGCAACACCTGCTCATCGCTCACCTCGCCACCCTGTCGCTGGAACTGGTCAATCACCTTGAGCACGGCCAGCTCGCCGACCCGGCTCAATAAACCGGCGGTGAAAAACTGCGGAGAGCGCTTCCCCAGGGCAAGCGCCACGCGCTGTGCCTCCAGGGCCACGGTTTCTGCCTGCTTCTGATGCTCAAGGGCACAGGCGACCAGCACTTCCGACGAGAAGGCAGCACTGACATCCAGGGCCAGTGCCACCCCCTGATTCAACGCCATAGGCACACCCATGGAGGCTATCGCATCGCGCAAATGGACAACCGGCGCACCGGTTCTTCGGAAGGACGAACGATTGGCGACGTCGAGCAGGCGCGAACACAGGGAAGCGTCGTCCTGCCAGCGTTCGGTCAACTGGGCTGCGGACAACTCGTCTGCCCGACCGATAAGCTCAAGCATGGTAGCGGCATCCGTTTTAACCGGCAGTTGAATAACCGTCTTGACGCCATCAGACAGAGCGACTTCCAATGAAGCAAGGGGCGCCGGTTCCTCCGGCAGCACTTGGCCAACCATTTGCACCAGCCGCTGGTGCAGCATTTCCACGTTGAATGGCTTACTGATGTAGCCGTTAATGCGGTAGTGGGCGACTTTCAGGATGGATTCCCGGTCAGCACGGCCGGTGATCATGACGATAGCCGCGACCTTATCACTCGCACGGACCTTGCGAACAAGCTCCAGACCGGAACCATCCGGGAGATTCCAGTCAACGATCAACAGACTTGGTTTGCGCTTTTCCCACAGCGCCAAGGCCTCGTGAAATCCCGAGGCCTTAAGCACCGTGATGGCGGGATGTAATCCTGCGACCACAGTTTCCAGCAGGTCCGCCATCAAGTCGTCATCGTCTACGATCAGAGCATCCATATCTCAGACTTGCTTCCTGTCCGTTATCGGTACGTCTTCTCCAACCGTAACGCCATTCCGTCCGGCCTGCTTTTGCCGATAAAGCGCCTGGTCCGCCGCGTCAATAGCATCGTCACTGGTCAGGTAATTCTGCAAAGGCACGATCCCCACACTCAAGGTTACATGGAACTCCTGACCAGCACTTTGGAAACCTATCCCGGCCATATGCTCGCACACCGACTGCAGCACTCTACTGGCGTTGGTCAGCGAACAATTCGGCAGTGCCACCAAAAACTCCTCGCCACCATAGCGACCAATGACATCAGACTTCCGGAGCTGATGGCGCAGCAGATTGGCCAAACCTTTAATAACCAGATCGCCAGTTCGGTGACCGTAGCGATCATTCACCTGCTTGAAATGATCCAGGTCCAGCATCGCAACGACCGCCTGTTCCCCACGACGCTGGCAACGGACATATTCCTTGTTAATTTCTGACCGCGCCACGGAGTGCTTGAGCAATCCGGTCAAACTGTCCCGCGATACCAGTTTGTCCAATTGGCGGGCACGGTAACAACGCACCGTGACAGCCCGCAGCAGAAACGCATCAGAGACAGGTTTAACGAGAAAATCATCGCCGCCCTTGGCCAGGGCATCAACTTGATACTCGCGGTCATTTTCGGAGGACAGGTAAATAATCGGCAACCCAAGCCACTCTGGCTCGAATCGCAGCAGTCGGGCGAGATTAGGTCCCCGAAGGGTGCCCATCTGCACATCCATGAGCACTATGTCTGGCCGGAATTCGGATAAAGCACCGAGAATGTCGGCCGGGTTATTCACGCGCCACACTTTCAGGCCACCTTGCTCCAGCACCAGCCCATAATGCTCCAGCAATTCCGGATCATCATCCACAATCATCACACGGCCCGACCCACTCTCCTCACGCTCGGTGATCAGTCGTTCCATGGTGTCTGCAAGCAAGGGCACATCAACTGGCTCGCACAGAAAACCGTCCACGCCACACTCGGCCAGGGCATAACGTTCATCGAAGGAATCCCCCGCCCCGACACAAACAACCGGGGGGGTGTCGGCAACGGATTCCAGTGCCGAACCTTCGCAAAGCATCTTGGAGTCCTTTACCACAAGGGCAGAAACCCCCGCCAAACCGTGCTCGACTGCCCGCTTAAGGGATGGCACGGCGACCGGAAGAAAACCGTGCAGTTCTAAACTTTCGACCAGATTCTGGGCCCGCTCCGGATCGGAATGCACAACCAGGACAACGGCATCTGTTGAGGCTTCGACTGTGACTGGAAGCAGCGCAGCGCCGGTTCGTTGGCTGGCAACCGGATCCAATGACAAAGAGTCGAGCAGACCTGCCACCCGTGACACGAATGCCAGATCGACGACTCTCTGAACCTGCTCCGGCGTAAGCTCGCCGTCGATTTCAGCCAGTGGTTTCAACACCACCTCAAGTGCACGCGCTTCCTCGCCCAGTGCGGTATAACCAAACGTACCGGCAGACCCAGCAAGTCTGTGTAGAGAATGGTAGGCGGCAACGACGTCATTGGGCCCAAAACGCCCGACACGAAATTGCTCAGCTGCCTGTTGCAACCGGCTGATATCCTTTGCCGCCTTTTCCTTGAACCGCAGCTTGAGAACTTCCAGCTTCCGTGCTATTTCAGAAACATTCTCTTCAGACATGGTTCCCCAATGTAATCCACTACAGAATTGATTAGTGTCAGACTGTTACCGACATCAAAGCAACATTTTCAGCAAAGTGCCACAAGGAATTTGATTTGCCTTCACTTTCACTCGGATCACGTCTTGCTCTGATTATCCTATTGGGAACCGTCGCGACCGTTAGTTCCGTGCTGCTCGTGGCCTATGGCGCTCTGGTAGAAGATTTCGAAGACATTCTGGCCGAGCAACAGCTTTACGAGACCCAGCGCATAGCCACCGAAGTCAATCGGCGGTTGCAATTGAGACTGGACGTGCTGGCAGAATCTGCCAGCCTGCTCAGCCACGGCAGCGAACTGGTCAGCCGTGACGAGATGGCCATTCACCTGGAAAGACACAAATCCCTCAACTCCCTGTTCCCCGACGGAGTAATGATTTTCGATGACAATGCCACGGCCATCTTCGAGAATTTTTACACGCCTGGGCGAATTGGGACTAACTACGCCGATCGAAAGCACTTCCGCCAGGCCATGGAAAACCGGAAGCCGGTCATCAGCCGGCCCATCATAGGCCGCACTACGGGTGTCCCACTGCTTTCGTTTCTGGCACCGATAGAGTCAGACGAAGGGGATCTATTGGGCTTACTGGGTGGCACGATCAATCTGGGTAAAACCAGCATTGTCCCGGTCGCGATGCTTCAGAAAATTGCCAATGACGAGGCGACGTTCACCATCATCGACAGTGAAAACTTTCTGTACATCGAAGGGGGCGCTATTACCGAAAACGGCATTACCCCTTTACCCCCACCAGGAGAGAGCAAGCTGATCGATGCAGCACTCTCCGGCATCACATCGGGTCACGCGGTTGGCCCAGATGGACGGGAGCTCATATACGCCACCAGTCACTTGCAACGCTTGGGCTGGCAATTTGTTCGGGCGGTACCCTATGAGTGGGCGACCGCACCGGCCAAGGAGTCATTTAGCCAATTTGTCTGGATCAGTCTCGGCATAGCACTGTTGATTGCTCTGGTCAGTTATATTTTAACTCGTTCCACGATCACTCCTCTTGACCGAATGACTCGAAGAATCAACAGCATGATTCTAACTCCATCGAAAGCAGATCGACTGGACGTGAGCGGAGCCAATGAGGTTCGCAACCTGGCGATCGCCTTTAATCAGTTGATGGATGAAAGGGACGCCATCAGTACCATGAAGGATCAGTTTGTCTCCAACGTCAGTCATGAGCTGCGCACGCCGCTGACCTCAATCAACGGCGCACTGCGCCTTATTGAATCGGGTGCCACCGGTGAGCTGCCAGCGCGAGCCCGAGCCATGAACAGTCTTGCGTTGCGTAACGGACACCGATTGCAGCTTTTAATCTCAGACCTGCTGGACTTCAGCAAACTGTCCGCGGGACGGATGTCCGTCACATTGGCGCCGGAGTCATTGCAACCGATTCTTCAGTCAACGGTTTTTGACAATCAAACCATGGCCGATGAGTACAAGGTTGTTCTCAACGCCCACTGTAGCCTCCAACAAAAAGTAATCACCGATCCGCATCGATTACGACAAATACTCGACAATTTCGTCAGCAATGCTATTAAGTTCTCACCGGCAAATGGAAAAGTCAGAGTTTTCGTCGAGACAGGAACTCCAGGCTCCACACGAATTGTCGTTCAAGACAATGGTGACGGCGTGCCGGAATCCTTTGTAGAGCGCCTGTTTGATAGGTTTTCGCAAGCGGATGCAGGCAATACCAAGACGACCGCCGGAACCGGTCTCGGACTGGCAATCTGCTGGGAGCTTGCCGCCCTCATGAATGGACGCCTGGGCTACTACTATGATCAGGGCGCTCACTTCTGGGTTGAGTTGCCCGCTGCCGGAAACGAGGCCTGAGTCGAACATGAAAGCACCGGAAATACCGTCGAATGAACTGGAACGCCAGTTCGCCCTCGACCAGTCGGGATTGCTGGATTCAGGTCCAGAGGAACGCTTCGATCGTTTAACCCGCATGGCGTGCAAGATATTCGACGTTCCCATCGCTCTGGTCAGCCTGATCGACAGGAACCGGCAATGGTTCAAATCCTGCCAAGGTCTGGCGGCGCCGGAAACCCCTCGGGATATTTCCTTCTGTGGCCACGCCATACTCCATTCCGACCTGTTCATCATCGAAGATACCCATCAGGATGACCGCTTCAGCGACAACCCGCTGGTAAAGGACGCCCCCTCTATTCGCTTCTACGCCGGCGCACCCCTGCACAACAGTGAGGGGTACCGGCTTGGCACCATGTGCCTGATTGATCGGAAACCGCGCCGATTTGACGGCGACGACCAGGCCTTGCTGCGGGAGTTAGCAGATTGCATCGAGCGGGAAATGAATCTTCAAGCGGCGTCCGAATTCTACGCCGACCTCAGGCGAAGCGAGCGCCGGGCCCGTGCAGTGATCGACGGCACCCGCGTCGGCACCTGGGAATGGAACATCCAAAGCGGCGAAACGGTCTTTAATGAGCGCTGGGCCGAAATCTGCGGTTATCGCCTGGAAGATCTTGAACCGGTCAACATCCAAACCTGGCGAAATCTGGCGCACCCAGAAGATCTGGCGGAATCGGATCGCTTGCTCAACGCCCTCTTCGAAGGTGCGCTGGATGAATACGACTGCCGATGCCGCATACGCCACAAACAAGGCCACTGGGTATGGGTGCACGACCGGGGCCAGGTCTTTGAATGGACCTCCGATGGTCAACCGCTGCGCATGTACGGAACCCATGCCGATGTCACCGCGGAAATGGCCAACCTGGAAAAGATGCAGCAGCAGAACACCGCGCTGAGCATCCTGAACGATCTCGCCCTGGACCCTGAGACAGACGACAACACCCGCATCCGCAAAGCACTCAAGCTTGGCGCGGATTACCTGGACCTACCCCTGGCCATTGTCAGCGAGATCACCGGCAGCGTGTACACCGTCCGATGGTTCGATGCCCCGGAAGAATCCGGACTAAGTACTGGGCAAAGCTTTCCACTGGGCAACACTTACTGCTCCATTACTGTTGATTGCGGCGGGACCCTTTCCATTGAGCACATGGCCCGATCTCCTTACCGCGATCACCGTTGCTACAACCAGTTTGGCCTGGAGAGCTATGTAGCCGCCCCCATTTATTTGCAGGGCAAACTGTTTGGCACCCTGAACTTCTCGTCCCCGGCACCTCGATTACAGGGCTTTTCCGAAACTGAAATCACCTTCGTAACCTTGCTGGCCCGCTGGATTGCCGGCGTGATTGAGCGTCAGATGAGCGTGCAGATGCTGACCAAACTGGTGGAACAGACACCCGGCATGCTTTACCAGTACCGACTCTGGCCGGACGGCTCGTCGGCCATCCCATTTGCCAGCCCCGGCATCCGCGACATATTTGGCGTCTCGAGCGAGGATGTTGCCGAGGATGCCTCACCCTGCTTCGGTCAAATGCACCCCGACGACGTCGGCGCCGTTAGCGACAGCATAGCGGTCTCGGCCCGCAACCTCGGAGTTTGGCAAGAGCAATACCGGGTCAGGAACGAGGGAAGCTGGCGCTGGATTGAAGGTCGGGCAACACCGGAGTTGCTGGCTGACGATAGCATCATGTGGCATGGCTACATAGCGGACATAGACGACAAGAAAAAGATTCAACTGGCCCTGCAGGAGAGCGAGGACCAACTACGCCACCTGTTCGAGTTGTCACCCATCGGTATCGCCCTTAACGATTACCACTCCACCGCGTTCCTCGACGTTAACCAAGCCCTGCTCACGCCCACCGGCTACAAACGGGAAGACCTGATGGCGCTCAACCTCAGTGATTTACTGGCGGGTGGCGTGGACACTGTTCGCGATCAGGCCATGACCGAACTGGAAACCACCGGGCGTTTCGGCCCTTTCGAACAGGACATTGTTCGCCGCGATGGTTCGATGTATCCGGCGGTGATTCAGGGCATGCGTATCACCAGCGCCTCCGGCCGGGCGCTGGTCTGGTCGCTGATTGAGGATATATCAGAACGCAAGAAGGTCGAGCGGATGAAGAACGAATTCATCTCCACGGTCAGCCATGAACTACGGACACCGCTGACCTCTATTGCCGGTTCTCTCGGCCTGGTGGCTGGAGGCGCAATAGGCCCGCTGCCAGAAAAAGCCGAGCGTATGGTATCCATTGCCGCCCGTAACAGCGACCAGCTGAAGCGACTGATCGACGACCTGCTGGACATGGAAAAACTGGTGTCCGGGCGCATGTCGATCCGGATTCAATCGGAAATCATCAGCCCAGTGATCCACGACTGCATTGAACGGTTGCACACCTACGCGTTAGACCGTGGCGTCTCCATCCTGTTCAGGGATCATCATCCACAACAGCGAATACTGGTCGACCGGAACCGCCTGGACCAGGCCCTGGCAAACCTGTTGTCCAATGCCATCAAGTTTTCGCCAGAGCACTCTGAAGTGGTGGTCGAAACCCTCTTCGATGGCCAGAACTTCCGCATTCAGGTCTCGGATAACGGCCCGGGCATTCCCGCCAATTTCAGATCCCGGATTTTCCAGAAGTTCGCCCAGGCCGACAGCTCAGACACCCGAGGCCGTGGCGGGACCGGCCTTGGCCTTGCCATCACTCGCGAGATCATGACCCAGATGGGCGGCAGTGTTGGCTTCGAATCCGTTGAGGGTGAAGGCGCCACTTTCTGGCTTCAAGCGGCCACCAGTGAACCCGTGGCAGATTCGACAGCATGAGGCCCGGAAATCGCGATACGCATTTCTTTGTTTTGATCTGGGCATTCCGGCTGGTCATCCTGGTGTTGATGATTACGGTATCACTGCTGCTGGATGCTACCAGTACGTCCCGGCACCAAAGCGACGTCCGTCAGCAATGGCAAACAGAATTGGATGAACTCAGCCTCAACCTGCAGAGCATCATTATCCAGAATACCCAAACCGTTTGGGGCCTCGCTGCCAATGTCGCGGTCGAGCCCGATATCGACAACGACCGGTTTCGTGACTTGGCCTCGGTTATCTTCCGACTTGCTCCTCAGTTGAGAAACATTGGTCTGGCACCAGACTTTATCATCCGTCACATTTACCCGCTGGAAGGCAACGAGGCCGCGCTCGGGCTGGACCTGAGCCTAGGCAGCCTGTCGCCGACCCAAATCGAACAAATGTATGATACCCGACAAGCGATCTATTCCGGCCCTATCAATCTGGTTCAAGGCGGCCAGGGCCTAGCCGCTCGCATTCCGATCTTCGAACGTGATTCTGACGCCTTTTGGGGAGTGATCTCGGTCATACTGGACCTGAAACGCATGTATGAAGCTGCTGAAATCTCGCCAATTTGGGGCACGAGGCGATTTGCCATCTCCAGTTCGGACGACGTGCAGGATCAGGAGGCTGTTTTTCTCGGTGACACCACAGCGGACTGGCAAGCCCCGATTACTGCGACCCTGAACATGCCCGGAACCCACTGGACCCTGTTCGCTGAACCCATGCAAGGCTGGCCCGACCAACCGGAAGCACCGCTGCTTACACGCGGCCTGCTCCTTATCTTGGTGCTACTGATTACCGGCGCCACCTTCTGGCTAACCAGACTGATGCTGAAAGATCGGGAAATGCAGCGCCGATTCTGGGGTCTGTTCGAACAGGCACCCATCGGTATTGCGCTCTACAGCAGACATCGCAAGACACTACTGCGATCGAACCGGGCATTCGACCAAAGCTTCGGCAACCAGGCCATATCGCTGCAATATTTCGAACACGGATTTGATCAGCAGGGGCAACCGATACCAGGTGGTCTGGGCATCGAGCGTCGCCTGCAAGACAATGTCAGCTTCAGTGGCGTGGAAGGGTACTTGCCGGGGCCCGACCAGATCCTGAAACCCATCATGCTTCAGGGGCTGCGGCTAGAGAGTCACAACAGCGAGTCGGTTGTCTGGCTGATTACCGAAGATATCTCAGAGCTGAAGAAGGCAGACCGCCTGAAAAACGAGTTCATTTCCACTGTCAGCCACGAACTACGAACTCCCCTGACCTCCATTTCCGGCGCTCTGGGCTTGCTTGCCAACAACGCCGTGGGCCAGCTGCCAGAAAAGGCCTCCAAACTGGCGGACATCGCCTATCGCAACAGTCGCCAGCTCGCGCGGCTAATCAACGACCTGTTGGATGTTGAGAAGCTGGCTGCCGGCAAGATGCCGTTTGTACTCCACGAATACCCCTTGCCTCAGTTAATCCAGGAATGTGTGGAAAACATGGAGCCGTACGCCGGGGATCGCGCGGTCAGGATCAACGTTGGCCAACTCGCGAGTGTTCAGGTGGAAGTCGACCAGCACCGCTTCCATCAGGCAGTCAACAATCTGCTATCCAACGCCATCAAGTTCTCCCCTAGAGACGCCCGGATCGACATTTTCACGGAAGCCCACGAAGGTTGGGTCAGGCTGTGCATTCGCGATCATGGTGCGGGCATTGCACCTGAATTCCGGGACCATATCTTCCAGAAATTTTCCCAGGCGGATGCCTCGGATCGGCGGGCGAGCGGAGGCACCGGGCTGGGCCTGGCCATTACCCGCGAGTTAATGCTGAACATGAAAGGCACGGTGGATTACGCTTCGACACCGGGCGAAGGCGCGGTGTTCTGGCTGGAACTTCCAGTTGCCGATACGGCCATGGCGCACGCACTGGCTTAAGGCGCCAGTTTAAGAGCGCCCGGCAGGCTTGACCTGCCGGGCCAGGGGATCACGCCGACTTGAGCATCTCACGCACCACGTAGTGCAGGATGCCGCCATGCTTGAAGTACACAGCCTCATTGGCAGTATCAATGCGCGACTTCAGGTCACAGCTTGCGGTCGAGCCGTCCGTGTAGGTTACCGTCATGGTCAGGGTCTGGCCCGGTTTGATGTCACCCGACAGGCCCTCGATGCTGATGGTTTCCTCCCCGGTCAGTTTCAGGCTCTTGCGATCCGTGCCCTCGGGGAACTGCAGTGGCATCACGCCCATACCAATCAGGTTGGAGCGGTGAATCCGCTCGTAGGATTCTGCCACCACCGCTTTTACGCCCAGCAGGCGTGTGCCTTTGGCCGCCCAATCCCGGCTTGAGCCGGTGCCGTACTCCTTGCCAGCAATCACCACCAGAGGCGTATCCGTTTCCTGGTACTTCATGGCCGCATCGTAGATCGGCATTTCCTCACCACTGGGCACATGGCGGGTGAAACCACCCTCAACGCCATCGAGCATCTCATTGCGGATGCGCACGTTGGCAAAGGTACCGCGCATCATGACTTCATGGTTGCCCCGGCGGGAGCCGTAGGAATTGAAGTCCTTGGGCGCAACACCATGCTCCTGCAGGTACTTACCAGCCGGCGTGTCGGGCTTGAACGAGCCCGCAGGCGAGATGTGGTCGGTAGTGACCGAGTCCCCCAGCAGCGCCAGGATGTTGGCATCCTTGATGTCCTCGATGGCATCCGGCTGCTCACCCAGGCCCTCGAAGAACGGCGGGTGCTGGATGTAAGTGGACTTGTCGGACCACTCATACACCTTGCTCTCCGGCACCTTGATGGCTTTCCAGATCGCATCGCCGTCAAAGACTTCAGCGTACTCTTTGCGGAACATGCCGGTTTTCACTTTTTCCACTGCCTCGGCGATCTCCTGCTGGCTCGGCCACAGGTCCTTCAGGTAAACCGGGTTGCCGTCGTTGTCGGTGCCCAGCGGATCCTGGCTCAGGTCCAGGCGAACGTTACCAGCCAGGGCATAGGCCACCACCAGGGGCGGCGACGCCAGCCAGTTGGTTTTCACCTGGGGATGAACCCGGCCTTCAAAGTTACGATTGCCGGACAGCACCGACGCTACCGTGAGGTTGCCATCGGTGATGGCCTTCTCCACCGGGTCCGGCAGTGGCCCGGAGTTACCAATGCAGGTGGTGCAGCCGTAACCCACCAGGTTGAAACCCAGTTTGTCGAGGTCGTCGTCCAGTTCGGCCACTTTCAGGTAATCCGTGACCACCTTCGAGCCCGGGGCCAGGGAAGTCTTCACCCAGGGCTTGGTTTTCAGACCCTTCTCCACCGCTTTGCGGGCAATCAGGCCGGCCGCCATCATGACACTCGGGTTGGACGTGTTGGTGCAGGAAGTAATCGCCGCGATCACCACCGCGCCCGGATCAAGGCGGGACTGCTCACCGTCCAGCTCAAGGGGCTGGCTGGAGGCATGCCGGTAGCTGTCTTCGACACCCACGGCCGTCTGACCACCTTCCGATTCCAGCTTGCTCTCATTGGACTCGGCTGACCCCTCGGACGTTTCCATCAACAGCTCGAACGACGATTTCATGTTCTTCAGCGCCACCCGGTCCTGGGGCCGTTTCGGTCCCGCCAGGCTGGCTTCCACCTCACCCATGTCGAGCTCCAGGGTATCGGTGTAGACCGGTTCGTGGCCCGCTTCGCGCCACAGGCCCTGGGCCTTGGCGTAGGCTTCCACCAGTGCAATCTGGTCATCGTCTCGCCCGGTCAGGTGCAGGTAGGTCAGGGTTTGATCGTCCACCGGGAAGAAGCCACAAGTAGCACCATACTCCGGCGCCATGTTGGCAATGGTGGCGCGATCCGCCACCGGCATGTCTTTCAGGCCATCGCCGTAGAACTCGACGAACTTACCGACCACGCCCTTCTTGCGCAGCATTTCAGTGACGGTCAGCACCAGGTCAGTGGCGGTAATGCCTTCGCGCAGTTTGCCACTGACCTTGAAGCCCACCACTTCCGGAATCAGCATCGACACCGGTTGGCCAAGCATGGCCGCTTCCGCCTCGATACCGCCGACACCCCAGCCGAGAATACCCAGGCCGTTGATCATGGTGGTATGGGAATCGGTACCGACCAGGGTGTCCGGGTAGGCAAAGGTTCTGCCATCCTGGTCTTTTGACCACACGGTCTTGCCCAGATACTCCAGGTTGACCTGGTGGCAGATCCCGGTGCCCGGTGGCACCACCCGGAAATTATCGAACGCCTGCTGTCCCCAACGCAGAAATTCGTAGCGTTCCTGATTTCGCTCCATCTCAATGGCCACGTTGTCCTTGAACGACGAGGCGTCGCCGAACTTGTCCACCATCACCGAGTGGTCAATCACCAGATCCACCGGTGATAGCGGGTTGATCATAGCGGGATCCTTGCCCGCCTTCTTGACCGCTTCGCGCATGGCTGCCAGGTCGACCACACCGGGCACGCCGGTGAAGTCCTGCATCAGCACCCGGGCCGGACGAAACTGGATTTCAGTGTCGGAACCCCGGTCCTTCAGCCACTGCACCATGGCATCAATGTGGCTGCGATCGACCGTGGTGCCATCTTCGTTTCGAAGCAGGTTCTCCAACAGAACTTTCAGTGAGAAGGGCAGGCGGTTGATATCCCCGAGGGTCTCGGCCGCCTTTGGCAGGCTGTAATAGTGGTAGGTCTTGCCTCCCGCTTCCAGGCTGGACAAGGTATTCAGGCTATCGTTCGACATGGTCTGCCTCCTTTGCGTCGTATTCCGACTGATCCGATAACTATTGCACCGATTAAACAGAGTTCAACCGCGGACTCCTGAATGTTCGACATTCGCCCGCTGAATAGTGCCCTTGCAGTAGTGCCATTAGAGCAATGCCTTTGCATTGCTCCAAGATACCTACAATTGCCGCTCGCCGTACAGCTGGGCATAAAGCCCGTCCTGCCGAATCAGCTCATCGTGATGACCTTCTTCGATAATTCGCCCGTCCTCGAAAACATAGGCCCGGTCCGCCTGCTTCACGGCACTGAGCCGGTGAGCGATGATCAGCGTGGTGCGCTGGCTCAGGAAGGCTTCCAGATCCCGGTGCAGCTGGTACTCAGTCTCGGCATCCAGCGCAGAGGTGGCTTCATCGAGAATCACCAGTGACGGGTCGGACAGGATCATCCGGGCAATGGCCAGACGCTGGCGCTGGCCACCAGACAGCCGCACGCCCTGACGCCCGACCATGCTGTCGAGCTGCTGGGGCATATCCGCCACGGTCTTATCCAGTTGGGCAATCTTCAGCGCCTGCCAGAGCTCGGTGTCGTTTTTCTCCCGTCCCAGCGTGAGGTTCTGGCGCACGGTGTCATTGAACAAAGCCGGTTGCTGCAGCACCGTGGCCACGTGTTCCCGGAGACGGGGTAGCCCGATTCTCTGTACCGGTACGTTATCAAACAGGATCTCCCCACGCTGGGGTGTGTACATGCCCAGGATGACCTGCACCAGGGTCGACTTGCCGCCGCCGCTGGTGCCGACCACGGCGACTTTCTCGCCAGGCGCCAGGTGCAGGTTGATACCGCGCAGCACCGCCTCGTCGTCGTAACTGAAGTGCACATCCCTGAGGGTCAGGCTGACGGTGTGCCGCTCCCGGAAGGGGTTTTCCAGGGCCGGATAACGGGGCTCCTCCTTCAGCTCCAGCAACCGGTTGATCCGGCCCAGGGCGGCATTGGCGGCAAACCAGGCGTACTGCATGTTCAGCATCTCCTGCACCGGAGTCAGCATGAACCAGAGATAGCCAAAAATGGCGAACATCATACCGATGCTCAGATCGCTGAACAGCACCGTAACCATGGCCGCGCCGCGGAAGACGTCCACGCCAAACTGGAACAGCGCAAAGCTGGCCCGGGTGGCGGCATCGCTGCGCCATTCGAACTGGATGGCGTGATCCCGGACCGTCCGCGCCCGATCAATCAGGTGGCGCAGGTAGTGCTTTTCACGGTTGGCGGCCCGGAGCTGGTGAATGGCATCGAGGGTTTCAGTGAGATCGCCCTGGAACTCCTCGTAGGCCTCGTTTTCCCGCCGCTTCAGCTCCTTGACCCGTTTGCCGATCAGGATGGTGGCAAAAATCACCAATGGGTTGAACAGAAGAATCAGCAGAGCTAACTGCCAATGCACCCACAGCAGCACCAGGGCGGTACCGATCACGGTCAGGCTGGCCACCAGGAAACGACTGATGGTGGTACCCAGGAACTGGTCGATGGTGTCCAGGTCGGTGATGAAGTGACTGCTGATGCCACCCGCGCCCCGGGTCTCGTATTCAGACATGGCCACCCGTTGCAGCCGCCCGAGCAAGCGCGACCGGATCCGGAACACCACATCCTTGGAGACCTTGGAAAATTCCCGGGACTGCAGGACATTGAACGACAACGCCGCCAGCCTCAGGCCAAAGGCCACCAGCACCATTACACCGATATACACCAGAGGTTGCTGCCAGGCCTCGGGCAAGACCTGATCCATCACCGGCAGCACCGGCCCACTCTCTTCCAGCAGCACTTCGTCCACCAGCACCGGCAACAACAGGGGCACCGGCACACTCATTAACGTCGCCATGATCGCCAGGCCATTGGCCTTGACCAGGCGCGGCTTATGCTTCAGCGCCAGCTGGAAGACATCGCGCCACTGGTATTTGCGCTCGCCGCCATCCTGATCCGCGTTTTTATTGGGGTAATGATGCTGGTTCAAAAATCCTCCGGTTTGAGTGCCTGCCAAGAGCGATACGATGGCGAACAGCCATCAGTCTACCGTGTCACGGGATTGCTGCGATTGCCGATCAGTTCTGTCATGATTGACCGACGCTTTTTCTGACGGACCAGGAACAACACCCGCTGTGAAACACGACTGCCATTACCACCCCGGCGACCCGGCCAAGTGGCACTGCTCAGAGTGCCAGATGCATTACTGCACCCGTTGCATGCCCGATGCCGACACCCGCCAGCGCCGGGCACTCTGCCCCCAGTGCAGCAAGGCCATGCGCTACCTGGGCGCCGCCACCGAGGTGGTGCCCTTCTGGAACCGCATCGGCGCATTTTTCCGGTACCCGTTCCACAGCGATCCGCTGATGGTGATTGCCATCTGCACCCTGGTTCCGATTGTCGCCCCGGCCAATCTTATAGGCATCGTGATCTGGGTGCTGCTGGCGCTGGCCCTGTTCAAGTACACCTATGCGGTAATCAACCACACCGCCGAGGGCCATCTTAAACCGCCCCCGGTTTCCGTCGCGTTCAGCGGCAGTGGCTTCAGCATCGTACTGCTGCAGTTTCTGGTGTTTGTGCTGATGGGCGGACTGGTCGCTTCTGCCGGCATGCTGGGTGGACCGCTACTGATGATGCTTGCGCTGGCGTTCGTGGTACTGGCACTACCGGCCAGCATCATGGTGCTGGCCATGGAGCGCTCGGTGGGAGCCGCCGTCAACCCGATGAACCTGGCGATGCTCATTTCCCGGATCGGCAGTCCCTACTTCCTGCTTTACGGTCACCTGATCCTGCTAACCCTGGCCTCGGGTGCCGCCCAGGATTTCGCCGTTAATCATTTCCCGTTCTGGGTGTCTCAGCCGCTGGCCGGCTTCCTGAACAGTACCTTCACCCTGATCCTGTTCCACATGCTGGGTTACCTGCTGTTCCAGTATCAGGAGGAGCTGGGTTTTGCCTCGGACCTGCAGGACGACGCCGAGCAGCAGGACAGCCAGCACCGTGACCGCAGCGCCCGCTTCGACGCGGACATCGACATGAATCTGAAAGACGGAAATTACGACCGGGTTCAGTCCATGCTGAAAGAAGCCCTCAAGCGTGACCGGGACAACAGCCAGCGCCTCGGCCAGCTGCATCGCCTGCTGACCGCCCGCAACGACGTCTCGGAGCTGTACCGCTATCACCCCCGATTACTGGCCTGGCTGGCCGATCGCAACGACGGCGATAGCATGGCGGCATTGCTTGACACCCTGCAAACCGCCGAACCCCAGTTCCGACTCGACGACCCGGAACTGTCGGTGCGCTGCGCCCGAGCGCTATACCATCGCGGCCAGTTCAAACCCGCGCTGCGCTTGCTACAGGACTTCCACAAACGCTTCCCGGACAGCGATCAGCTCGCCCACGCCTACCTGCTGGTAGCACAGTCTCTGGCGAATGGTCTGAATCAGTGGGAGAAAGCGACGGCGTTCCTGACCTTTATCCAAAAACGCTGCGAGAACGATCCGCTGCACAAGCAAATTGGCGCCTACCTGGAGCAGGCGGAAAAGCGCGAGCCGCTCAAGGGGCCTAAGGCGAGCTTCGCAATTCAGGAGTAGGTTAGCCAGGCGGGCTGCTTCCGAAACACGCTGTGAATACATCCATGTACGCTCGGCTCCGCCATCCATGGCTCCGCACGGTTTCGGAAGCAGCCCGCCCGACTACCCAGCAATAGTTCAGTTCGCGTTCAACAACTGCCGGTAGTGTCGAGCCTTCGGCTCCATCTGCAACTTCTCGAATTCCTCCACCAGCAACCGGCAAGCCTCTGACGTAAGTAGCTGATCACCGGTGCCGCGCAGCCGCTCGAAGGCTTTTTCGGCGGCCTTCATATCGTGCTGTTTCAGGCTGGTGAACAGCACCCGGTTGTGGTCTTCGGCATCCAGGGGCTGATGACTCTCCCCCTTGCCCAGGAATTCCTTCCAGATCTCGATCACCTGCTCCGGCTGCCGCCGGGCCAGGGCGTCGTTCATCAACTCCCGGGTTCGGTCCCGGTACTCCGGCAAATCCGGGCGTAACTTGGCCAGCTGATACAGGTGCTCAAGCAGAATGGGCCGGTCCGGGTAGTGCTCGCGCAAGGCCACGAACTGATGGCGGGCCAACTCGAACTCCATGCGACCCAGGCTGGCCATAGCCTGGGCGTAGCCACTGGTGAAACGGGTATCCTGCTCGTCTTCCTCGGGCTCGAAAAATTCCTCCCGCACCTGCAGCCAGCTGCGACCGAGCATCCACACCAGGCCCGCGCCGGCGACCAGACCACCCGCGTGCGCCATGTAGGCAATGCCAGTAGCACCGGCAAACCAGTAATCGTAGATCTCCTTGCCCAGCCAGACCGGCAGCATGGCCAGGGCCGGGGCCCGGAAATAGTTGAAATACACCCCGAGAAAATAGAAGAACCGGATTTTCTGCAGGCCATAGATGGCCACGTACATTCCCATCAAGCCGGAGATGGAGCCGGACGCGCCTACCAAAGGCAGGTAGCTACCGGACGAAAACGCGGTGAACACCAGACCGGACAATGCCCCACAGATCAGGTAAGCCACCAGGAAGCGACCGGCCCCAAGGGCCTTTTCCACGGTGAAGCCAAGCAGGAACAGAAACACCAGGTTGCCGATGATGTGGCCCCAGCCGCCGTGCAGGAACTGGTAGGTGATCAGGTTATAGAGGGTAAGTTCAGCAGGCACCAGGCCCAGCTGAAAGGAACTGAGTTTCTGGATGAAGTTCTCTTCAATGGGAATCCGCTGCTCGGCCCAGCGAGCCCTGTCGGCCGGCGCCCAGATCACCTGTTGGTTGTTCTGCAGGTAGCGGTAGAACTCCCGGTCCATCAGCAGACTCACCGCCAGCCAGAAGGGCTCGTCGCCCTCACGCAGCGTCTGGAACTGCTGCAGCTCATGCACCCGGTCCTCGGCACCCTCGAACCGGATCTGGCGCTGGAGGTAATCCTCGTAGGCTGGAGCCTCAAGCGATGGCAGGTCGGAATCCAGGTACTGGCCCACTGCCTGCTCGATTTTCCGGCTGTCGCCGCCCTGGTAGAACAGGAAGACCAGCAGGCACGTTAGCATCAGGCCAAGGGTGATCCAGGGCGGACGCTTCCAGTTAACGGTGTTCTCGGCGGGGATTATCAGCATGGGCGGTCACAATTCATCACAATCTGTCCCTGAAAACCTGTTTTTTACCACAGTAAGGCCTTCTTTTCGCGTTGTAATGTCTTTTAAGCGGTAAGGCGTCACGAATGCACAACAGCAACGATGACCGAGACCATGGGTTCACTGATGCCCTGTCATTCAAGGGTCACAGAAATGCCATTTAATCGGGGTATCACGGTTGCAGTGCAAACGCTCATCGACCTTTCGCCAATTGCCGTTAGTCCCACGCCAACGAATAGTGAGCCGGACTAACAAGAACAACCGGATACCGGAATCAAGGAAATTGCCAATGACCGTACTCGTTTTGGATAACCCAGAGCTGATCGCCAAGGCCGCCATCGCGTCCGGTTTTACAGCCGCCGCCCTTGCCACCGATGCCAGACGTCCGCACCGGATGAAGTTTCATTACGGCTTCAACAAGCACGCGCTGGACGATACCGACGTCGCCATTTTGCAGCAGCATGCCACCTATCTGCGGCAATACCCGGGTGTCCGGGTGCGCATTCACGGTCACTCCGACAATTTCGGCGCTGAAGATTATAACCAGTTCCTGTCTCGGCTTCGGGCCAACGCCGTCGCCCGGCTACTGATGCACGAAGGGGTAGCCGAGAACCAGATTTTACTAACCGGCTGGGGCTCGACCCGGCCACTGGCAACCCTGGAAGACCACGCGGCCAATCGCCGGGTGGAGCTGGAATACCTGACTCAGGACATGGCCCAGGCGTTACAGGGTTAACATCGGCGCAAAAAAAGGGGGGCTCGCAAGCCCCCGTTTTTGATGCCGTACTGTGCAATTCAGCCGTATACCTTCCAGACATTCCACAACAGCAGCACGGCCGTGAACAGAATGGCCAACCAGGTCATGATAATGCCCAGGAAACGCGCCCAGTGGGTGCCGCCCCGGCCATTCAACATGCCCCAGGCATGCAGGATACGGCCAACCACCAATACCATGCCGGTCCAGTAAACCAGGCCGGTGGCAACACCGTTCAGCTCGGCAATACCCAGCATGATCAGAGCGATGGGCGCGTATTCCACCAGGTTCCCATGGGCCCGAACCGCCGCCTGAAAATCGCGGTCTTCGGTCACGCCAATGCCCTTCTTGAACTTGAGGCGGAACTTCACCACCTGAACCGACAACACCAGCAAAAGAATGCCAATGACTGCGGCAAACACTCCAGTTACGGGTACGATCATGTTCAGCCCTTCTTGATCTGGCTAACAATGGCCAGCAGCAGAACCGCCCCCACCGTTGCCGTTACCAGCTCGCCAACTGCGCCCTGAGCCGCGAGGCCGAGCAGACGGAACACAAACCCACCGATAACCGAGCCCACGATACCAATGCCGACATTGGCCAGCACACCAAAACCCCGGCCTTTCATGATCAGCCCGGCCAGCCAGCCAGCAACACCGCCGATTATCAGAAACAGAATCAGATTCATGGTTTGCCTCTCCCTGTAGGTCATTCGACAATTATTCAGACCCGCAAAGCCTGCCCTGTTTACCCAAGCGCTTCAAGAACTTCCACAGGTCAGCGGGGGACAATTACAGATCGGCTACAGCTCGGCGATAGTCTCGGCCATCAGTTTATGGCACCGGGCCATCAGCTCGGGGATGTCTGCGGTGGTCATCCCGGCCGTCTCGATCGGCGGCAGGATACGGATTGGCACCGGTTCACGCTGGCCGCCCCAACCCAGGGTCTTGTCCTGGTACTGGCGGGCACACACCAGGGTGATGGGCGCGCCGGAACCAACGGCGGCGTGAAAGGCGCCTTTCTTGAATTTCTGCAGGCCGCGGCCCTGGCTGCGGGTGCCTTCCGGAAACACCCACAGACTCTTGCGGTCGCGGGCAATGGCTTCGCTGGTGGCCTGCATCACCGCAATGGCCTTGTGGGAGCGGGCGCGATTGAGGATCACGTTGCCACCGAGCCAGAACACCTGGCCAAAAAACGGAACCCACATCAGCGCCGATTTACCAACCGTGACGGTGCGCGGTGGCAGCAGGTCGCCCATCACGAACAGGTCGTCATTATGCTGGTGATTGGCAATCACCACCGTCGGGCGGTCGGTGGGCAGATTTTCCCGACCTTCGAGCGGGCGCTTCATGCCCAGGAAGGCACGGCCCACCCGGGCCACCGCAGTGCCCAACAACCGGTTGTTGTCCGGGTTAAACGGCCGGGCCAGGTAAAGCACCAGTGCGAACAGGCAGATAACCGGTACGCTGACCCAGGCCAGTAGTTTTCTTAACGCTCCCATGACATCTAACTCTATCGCCAAACTTTGGCGCACAAGTGTACGCTAACCTCAAATTCCGGCAACAGTATCCATCGGTTCCAGTTGGTTACGGTTTAGTGGCATCTCGGCACGGGCCTCCACCACATACCGCAGGGGGCCGCGGGTATCCATGCCATCGAACGGATAGCAGGTCACCAGGATCAAGGCATCGTCGGCCAGCGCCCGGGTATCAATCCGCTCCGATCGGCTATCGACAATCCGCGTGGCCTGAACCCGGTAATGGCGCCAGCCACCCGCCCGGTCCTGCAACCGCAGTTCGCTGCCGGTCTTTAGATACTGTAGCTGATCAAAATGGGTATCGCGGTGACCGGCGATGATCACCGGGCCCTGACTACCCTCGGCGCCCAGCACCTGGCCAGGCCCAAACGCCAGGCTTTCGCCGTGACCGCCCGCCAGCACGATCATCGAGTCGCCCAGCTCCGGCACGGTTAACCGGGCCACCGGCCAGGTGTCGGCCCAGGGCCAGGGCCGGGTTTCGGCCTGCCGAGCCTGACTCTCGGCCCAGGCCAGCTCCAGCAATTCCTGGGCAACCACTGCTTTAAGCGGAATCCACAGCCCGAACACCAGCAAAGTGGCCGAGCAGGTCAGCAGCAACAGCAACAGACGGCTCATACGGTGGCCCTCCGCTGCAACAAGCCGATGGCCAAGGCAAACATCAGTCCGATCACGCCCAGGGCGGTGAACAGCGGGGCCAGGGTCGCGGTCTGGGGATAACGCAACATGCCGGCCTGACTGCCTGCGGGTAACAGAGTGGGCAGGTGCTCGGTTTCAGCGGTTGCCCCGCTGGGCCGGGCCGGTGATTCATCCACCGCGACAAAGCTGGTATAGGGCGACATCAGGGTGTGTTCCACCGCCAGCTCGGTCACCCCGGCCTTGTTCGGCTCGCCGCCCTCTAAACGCGCGCTATCCAGCAGGTGATCGATTTTCTGCCGGGCCCACAGGCGATTCAAACCATGTCCCGGCGCTGCCTGCTGCAAATCCAGCG
>Ga0207417_1000254_pt1 | contig 20964 bp, 20 predicted proteins | sample MalvirmetagMSP82_FD_184225 | JGI IMG/M metagenome (GOLD analysis project Ga0207417, IMG submission 184225) | Marine viral communities from the Deep Pacific Ocean - MSP-82 (SPAdes) | ecosystem: Environmental > Aquatic > Marine > Oceanic | place: Pacific Ocean | collected 2011-04-19
ATGTCCGGTCGGGGAGACACTCCCTGATGGCGCTTGCGGCAACGGTGGTTCTCGGGACCACACTGTCGGGGTGTTCCGGCGGCGCCGACCCCGCCCCCGGTCCGGCACCGTCCGCAGCGACGACACCGTCCGGCCCGGCGGGGACGGTGACCGGATCGGTGTGGGTCGCCGAGGAGGAAGGGGACAGTCTCACCGTGGTGGACGCGGCCACCGACGAGGTGGTGACGACACTGACCGGCGTGGACTCACCTCACAACGTCCAGGTCGGACGGGACGGGACGACCGTATACACGGTCACCGGTGAGGACCGGGTGATCGCCATCGACCAGGGCACCTATGCGGTGCGCGCGGTCGCGCCCACGGGTTCGGCGCCGGCACACGTGATCGACGCCCCGAACGGCAAGGTCTATGTGACCGACGCGGGCGACGGCACCCTCTCGGTGTTCGAGGCCTCCGGCTTACGGCCGGCCGGGCGGATCGAACTCGGCGGGATGCCCCACGGGCTACGGCCCGCGGCAGGAGGTTCGGTGATCGTGGTCGCCGACACCGAGGCCGGCGTGATCCACCTGATCGACCCTGCCACCGATCGGGTCACCGGGGCGGTACCCGTCGGCGCCGGCCCGGCTCAGGTCGCGGTCTCCGCCGACGGCCGGTTCGCGTACGCCGGGACCACCGAACCTGCCGCGGTGGTCAAGGTCGATCTGAGCGCCCGCGCGGTAGTGGCCACCGTCGCGGTGCCGGCCGCGCCCGTGCAGCTGTACCTGACCCCGGACGAAAGGACCGTGGTGTCCGCCGACCAGGGCACCCGGCAACAACCCGGCAACACCCTGTCGGTGATCGACACGACCGAGATGACGGTCCGCGCCGCCGTCGGCACCGGAGCCGGCCCGCACGGGGTGGTGATCGATCCCTCGGGCACGCGCGCATGGGTGACGAATACATACGACGACACGGTGTCCGTGATCGATCTGCCCAGTCTCTCGGCGGTGGCGACCGTGCCGGTCGGCGAACGACCCAACGGGGTCAGCTTCTCCCCGCGCCCGACGGCGGCGACAGCTCCCTCGGCCGGATTGACGCTTCCGCCGCCAGCAGTTACCCAAGACGGCAGCGGCGAGGAGCACCCGGATGAGCACGGGCCGTAAGCGCCCGGAGCGTCCGGATCGACGCACCGCCGACCCGGCCGGTCAACTGCCACAATGCTTTTCTCGACGACTCGTCACCCGTCCTCTGCGGATGCCGAAGACGATGCGGGATACACCGACCCCGGGCGCAGATTATGGGTGTCGAACCGGTACCTCGGCACCGGAGAGCCTCAAGACGCCCTCCAGCTGGAACGAATCAAATAGCCAACTACCCGTGGCTCGACACCGGCCACGCGGCGGCGGGCGGCGCCCGCATCCTCACCGCAGCGCACCACGGCGTGGGAAAGCGAAACGCAGGCGCAGCGTGTCAACCACGGAGGCACCGACGTCCACGTGGCGCGCAGCCGTGCCGATGCGTGGGATCGCCGTCGGAAGCACCGCCGCAGCCCCACCCCTGAAACACCCCTTCCCTGCCACCGGGTCGCTCTGCGAAAGCCGTGCTCTACATCGGCATGTTCATCATCGGTATTCCACTCATCTGGTGAAACCACATCATCAACTGGTGTAGCACTAGGTGCGCCTGGTCCATCACGCCCATCATGTTCACTACGCTCCCCTTCCGGAATCGGACACTCTCGACGCTCGAGGTGGCCCTAGTATCGGCTCTCGACGAAGTGGGCGTGCCGTATCGGCGGCGGCCGACGGGTTTCTTCAACAGATCTTCATAAGATCTTCCCGCCACGGACAGGTGTCGCTCGTAGGGTGTGCTCACCGTGGGAGCCGGTGGTCTACGACCGGCTCACCTGCGACGAGCACTTCGAGCTGTTCGGCCGGGCCTACCGCGCCGCGAACGGCGGTGCCGCGACGTTGTGGGCGGATCACCACGGGTGAAGCACCCCCGCGGGTATTTCATCGGGTATTTCCTTCGAGAAAGTCCGGCTCGCCCGATCAGCTCTTCGCCACGGTGAGCAGCACCGTGCTGTCTTCGCAGGCGTCGATCCGGTGCCGGGCGCGGGGAATGATGACCAGATCCCCCGTTCTTGCGTCCCAGGAGGTGTCACCGGTGCTGAGACGGATGCGTCCGTGCAGCACGTACACGGTCCCCTCGCCGGGGCTGTCGTGTTCCCCCATCGATCGTCCCCGTTGCAGGGCGATGAGGGTCTGGCGCAGCACCTGGTCGTGACCGCCGTATACGGTTTCGGCACTGCGGCCACTGGACGCGGTGGCGGCGTGAGACCGCAGGTGGCGGGCGACGGCGATCAGCGACAGCTTCTTCATGCCCTTTTTTCTACCGTCTCTACCCAGCCGGTCTTGTCCTTCTTCCCGCAGACCGCGGACCGGAGTTCTGACTGCAAGGTCAGCGGAGGACGTGCATGACGGTATGCGGTGAGCCGGGACTCGGTACGCGACGGGCACCCACACGGTGATCGGGTCCGAGGCGATGCGGGTCGCGGCCTCGACCAGCGAGCGGATGTCGGTGGCGGCGGGGCGATGTTCAGCCGGCCTTCCTCGGCGGGGCGAGACGGTGCCACTGCCCCTCGGCGAGGCCGGAGAACCGGGAGGGTGTTCAAGCGCAGGATCTGCAGCGGCTCCGGTGCGGGGGCCGTGGAATCCGGCGTTGAGGACCTCCGCTGGGTTGGCCAAGCGGCCAGCGGGGTGCGTATCTCGTCTACCAGCTCCGAGAACGCGCGCCGCTGGTGCCCTCAACCGAGTCCCGTCGCTGAGCGAGTTGACTGCTGATGTCCGCCCGCTGGTCGAATCCACCCCGAAGCGGTTGGTAGCGGCCACTGACAATCTTGGGCGGAGACGGGCAGCTGCCGATCGGAGTCGGGCATCATGCACCAGTCCCGACGACTTCGGATTCCAGCGGCATCGTCCCGTTGCCCATCTTCAGAGAACCTTCATCAAATGAACACCTCGCCGCGGGCAGGCACAAGGCAGGATGGAGCACCGTGGCACCCGCCGGCACGCCGGCTACGCCGCCCGCGGCAGCCTGGTAGCGCCTCGCGCCCACGGTCTCCCGCGTCCTGAAGAACATTTGTCCCACACGCGTCCGCATCCAGCCGCGGCCCTGAGATGACATAGGAACAACACGTGGTCTCCATCGTCGTACCCTCCACGGCCGCCGTCTTGGCGTACCTGCCCAGCCCGCCGCAGGGGGTGTGGTATCTCGGTCCCCTCGCGCTGCGCGCCTACGCGTTGTGCATCATCGTCGGGATCGTCGTGGCGATCTTCTGGGGCAACCGCCGCTGGATTGCCCGCGGTGGTGAACCCGGCACCGTCCTCGACATCGCGGTGTGGGCGGTGCCGTTCGGGTTGATCGGCGGCCGGCTCTACCACGTGCTCACCGACTGGCCCAAGTACTTCGGCGAGGGCGCCGACCCGCTCGACGCCCTGAAGATCTGGCAGGGGGGTCTCGGCATCTGGGGCGCCGTCGCGCTCGGCGGTGTCGGCGCGTGGATCGGCTGCCGCCGCCGCGGCATCCCGCTCCCTGCATTCGGGGACGCCCTCGCCCCGGGAATCCTGCTGGCGCAAGCCATCGGCCGACTCGGCAACTGGTTCAACCAGGAGCTGTACGGTCGGGAGACCACGGTGCCGTGGGGACTCGAGATCTACGAGCGACGCACCGAGTCCGGCCTGACCGGACCCGACCTGCTCGACGGGGTCTCGACCGGCGAGGTCGTCGCGGTCGTGCATCCGGCCTTCCTGTACGAGCTGCTGTGGAATCTGCTCGTCGTCCTGCTGCTCGTCCTCGTCGACCGCAGGTTCCGGATCGGACACGGGCGGCTGTTCGCGCTCTACGTCGCTGGATACTGCGCGGGCCGGTTCTGGATCGAGCTGATGCGCTCGGATCCCGCCACCGTGATCGCCGGCATCCGCATCAACTTGTTCACCTCGGCGATCGTGTTCGTCCTCGCCGCCGCCTACGTCGTCCTCGCCCGCAAAGGCCGCGAGGCGCCCGAAGACCTCACATCCCCGCATGGACGCACCGGACCTCGAGATGAAGTTCGACGGACCACGGACGCATCGGTGCCGTAGAGGGAGAATCTGTCGGGATGAACGGGGAACCGGAACGCCCGATCCGCTTCCGACACCAGGCGATGATCGCCATCCGCTTCGCCCGCGGCGACATCGACGCGGACGACTCCCAGGCTCAACGACGCACTGCGCCCCTTGCTGATCCGACGCAACGCTCTCCTTCGACCCCCAGGAGACTATCCGTGGTCGACCTCGCGTATCGCAGAGTCCGTACTCGGTTCCGCCGTAACCTAGGAGGCCGGGCCGCATGCGGCACCCGAGAAGCGAATGACCCGGTCACCGCTTCGCCCACGTGGCCCGTCGCGTTGACGCAGAACACCGAGGATCGAACCAGGCGATGACGATGGCACAGCTCGCCCCGCGGCCGATCCAGGCTGGTCTCGGGGAACGCGGGGCGCCGACCGGGGAATACGACGCATGTGTGCCCATTCCGCGGTTGCGTGCTCGTGCCGGTGACCTGCTCGGGCTCCCGCATCCGAGCGCCGACGACCCCACCGTTGCGAAACCGACACATCATGACCCGGGGCACAGGGGCGCACCGGTGGTCGGGCCGGGACCGTGGCGGTCAAGTCCCGAGGTCCGAGCCCGCAGAGAAGAGGAGTAGCGATGCAACTGGGACTTGTGGGCCTGGGTCGGATGGGTTCGGGCATGCTTCGGCGCCTGCGTCAACGCGGCCACGACGTAATCGGGTTCGATCCGCACTCCTCCGCCAGTGATGTCACCTCCCTGGAGGCTCTCGTTCAGGCGTTGTCCGTCCCGCGCACGGTATGGGTGATGGTTCCCGCCGGCGCACCGACCCGAGAGGTGATCGGCCAACTTTCCCGGATGTTGTCCAGAGGAGATCGGGTCGTCGACGGCGGCAATACCCGATTCATCGAGGACCGAATCCATGCCGAGATCCTTGCCCACGCGGACATCCGATTGGTGGACTGTGGGGTCTCCGGAGGGGTGTGGGGGGAAGCCGACGGGTATGCGCTCATGGTCGGCGGCCACCCGACCGATGTCTCTGACCTGATGCCGATCTTCGAGGCGTTGTGTCCGGACGGTGAGCGCGCCGACTCGTTCGTCCATGCCGGGCCCCTCGGGGCAGGACACTACGCCAAGATGGTGCACAACGGCGTCGAGTACGGCTTGATGCAGGCCTATGCCGAAGGCTTCGAGCTTCTCGCCGCCGAGGAGTTGATCACCGATGTACCCGCAGTGCTGAGAGCCTGGTCGCGGGGCACCGTCGTGCGGTCGTGGCTTCTCGATCTTCTTGTCGACGCGGTGTCCGACGAAGACGAGTTCTCCCGGGTGTCGGGGTATGTGGAGGACTCCGGTGAAGGCCGCTGGACGGTCGAAGAAGCCCTCCGTCATGCTGTCCCTGCCCCCGTCATTTCCGCCGCACTGTTCGCTCGGTTCGCCTCCCGACAAAGCGATTCGCCGGCGATGAGAGCCGTGGCCGCCCTGCGTCGCCGATTCGGTGGCCACCCCGTACGCACCCACCGCCCACCGAAGGAATGACGTGGGTTGGCTTTGAGAAATGTCCGCGGCTCCACGGTGATCGCACCGTGCCACCCTGCCGTGAGTGGCACCCTTGCCATGGCGGCAAGGGCTGCGGCCACATGCATCTCCTCGGTGCTGCCGGGCACCGCAGTGGACGAGGAACCGATCGGCCAAAGCGTGCGGCGGCGACGTACTCACGTCGTTCGGATTGTGCCGTGATGATCGCAGCCCATCGCGGACACGAAGTCGACGATCGACCCGAAGCTCACGCGCCCGTCATGCCCGGTCGGGAGTGATACGTCATCCTGCGATACCGACGACCGGTGCTCTCACCGTCGAAGGGACCGAGGGCCACTGTGCCAGCGTTGGACGGTGCGGCCATAGTCCGCGCCTGTCGCCGCTCGAAGAGCGGGAAGACGGTCCTCACACCACCCTCGATGTGCAGTCGCGACCGACGAACCGCTTGACAGTCCGATCTTTTGAAGTCTGAGCCGGGTCAGCCGAGGGCGCCGATCAGATCGTGGCACGCCTGTTCACACCGTCGGCACACCTCGGCACACATGCGGCAGTGTTCGTGATGGGAGGCGTGCCGAGCACACTCGTCGCCGCACGCCTTGCACGCCGCCGCGCAGGTATCGAGGACGGACCGGGTGAGGTTGGCGTCGTAGCCGGTGTGGCGTGAGAGCACCCGCCCTGTGGTCTCACAAATGTCGGCGCAGTCCAAATCGATGCGGATGCACTTGACCAACTCGGCTGCCGCATCCTCGCTCAGACACGCATCGGCGCATGCAGTGCATACTTGCGCACACTCGATGCACGCCTCGATACAGGCGGTCAGCTTCGCTGTGTCGATCTGACCGAAGCTGTGGGGGTGGGTATCGAGCATGCTCGCTACGGTGCTCACTGGTGTCTCCTCTCGTCGATGCCGGTTGCTTTGTCGCTGGAAGCGCCCGGTTCAGATGCCGTACCCGTTCATCCGTCGCGAAAAACGAGGCGTCGTAGTTTTTGTGGTGCTGCATCCCGCGCCGACCATCTCCCAGTCCGACCATCCGGCGTGGTGTTCGACGACCGACGCGTCCTTTTTTCCGAATGCGCCGGTAGAGCCCACCCGGATCCCGGACCGATGTGTTGAGGCGCAGGGCTCACGCCCGGTCGTCGGCAGATCCGCTCGGCGATGGCCGAATCCCGCGCGGTCGTAGCGCGAGCCACAGCGCGGCCAACACTACGGACAGCCCGAGCACCGTCCAACGGTTCGGGCGCTCACCGAGCACCAAGGCTGCGAGAACAATGCCCACCACCGGCACCAGGAACGTCCACGCGGTCAGGGTGTCGAGCCGGCAATGCCGGCTCTCGGTGAACCAAGCGACGAATGCTGCGGCGGTACCTCCGACGGACATCGCACCCAGCACTGCCACAAAGCCCGGAGTCCAGGAAATGGTGGGCGCTCCTTCCGTGAGCGCCGCCCAGACGGCCAGCCCTGCTCCACCGAGCACGAAATGCCATCCGCTGGCTGCGACGACGTCGAGCCCGCCCAAACGGCGGCCCAGCAACGTGCCGGCGGTGACCGCCACCGCGGACAGCAACGCCAATACCGCCCCTTGCCCTCCGCCACCGGGCACGGCCACCACCACCAAGCCCACGAATCCTGCCGCCAGCGCTGCGACCGTGCGCGAGGAGATTCGTTCCCCGTACCACCACCACGCCGGCAGCACGATCAGCAGCGGTTGCGCGTTGGCCAGTACCGCGGCCGTGCCGGTCGACGATCCCGCCACCGAGGCGAACATCGCAGCGAACGCGAGGGTGACATTGACCGCAGCCAGTGCGGAGATCAGCAGCCACGCACGCCGCCCGCGGGGTCGAGGTCGATGTTGGACCACCGCCACCGCCAGAAGCACTCCGCCCGCCACCAGGGCACGCAGCGCCGCGAACCACAGGATCGGCGCATACTCGAGCCCCCACTGGATCCCGAGGAAGCAGGCGCCCCACGCTGCGATAATCCACGCCATACGCAGCGGTTTCGGCGCGCGCAGCTCCGGGGCGGCCTCGACAGTCATGATCTGCCGTGTATGCCTGCGGTTCGGTGTAATGGCTCCTTGTTGTCCGGTCGCGCACGGCGGGGGTATGCATCACCACGCAAGCCGAACATCCCTGTAAGACGCACTGTTTCCCTTCCGGCGATGCCTAGTCGCGCCGATTCACCGCGACGCTGTCGCCGCGGTTATCGGCACATTGCCGTCGGTCGAGTTCACGCCGTGTTCTCTAACCGGTGTCGGGTCCGGTCGAAAAGTGAGCACTTCGTCCGGCCGAGAAATGAGCGGGTTCCGGTTTCCGAGTCTGCCTCACCAGCGGCAGCAGCGGAAGGCAAGGCATTGATCAGACGGCTCGCAGCCGAAGGTATCCCGAAGGACCGGATGGTGTCGCGGTTGGGGATCTCCCGCACCACTGTGGTCAAGTCGGTGCAGTCGGCGGCACCACCGAAATACGAACGGCGGGCGGCGCCGACGTCGTTCACCCGTTCGAGGAGCGGGTGCGGGCACTGTTGGCCAGCGAGCCGCAGATCATCTGGGAAGCGGGTGGAGCAGCGCAGTGCGATTTGTGGTTCCCACCTCGCAAAATCCCGCTCGAGGACGGCACCGCCCGGTTGCTGCACCCGGTTTCACCGTGCTCAGTGGGTATGGAAGGGAAGGGGATCGGCCCCCGAAGCAGATGGCGTAAGCATTGCGATCAAGGTGTCGATCACCCACGCAGTCATCGAACCCAGCCGACTGAGGTCGTAGTCGGCTCCGTTGTCGAGGTGGTCTCGGTCCCGCTGATCGACCTGCCGGCGGGTGGCGATCCGATGTAACGGCACCTGATGGATTCCATCGACCTCGGCAAGGTTGACCGCTCCAAGGTACCCGATCCGTTTCGACCAGCCCAGAACGGGGACCACGAGGAACCGGGTTTCGGGTTCGGTCACGGCGGGCAGCACGCCGAGAATGCGGACACCGTCCTGGTTCAGGCCGATCTCTTCGCGGGCCTCCCGCAGGGCGGTCGCCACCGGTCCGCCGTCGCCAGGATCCTGGACGCCGCCGGGGAACACCAGACGTCCGGGATAGTCGTGCAGATCGGAAGTGCGTTGTGTGAGCAGCACCTGAGGACCGGTCGGTCCCTCGGTGAGCAGCACCAGCACGGCAGCGGTGCGCAGGGTGACCGCCCCCCCGCTGGGCATCTCGTTCGGCAGGTAGGGTCGCAACGTGGCTGCCAGCCGGGTGGCCCACTGCGGCATGCCGTCCACGGTGCTGTTCCGGTGCCCGGGCGAGGCCTCGTAGTCGGTGCCGATCCATCGGAGCTGTCCGGAGCGCACGTGCAAGGTGGCGATGCCGGGAGCCGTGTCGGGCGAGGTCACCTGCCGGGTCTGCTGCCCGAGTCCCGGATGGCCGAACAGTGCACGGGCAGCGCGATGTGGCGGCGGTGCACCGTTGCCGGCCCAGTCGGCGGGGTTGTTTGCTACGGCGTCGAAGGCCTGCGCCGAGCCGACCCGATGGGCGACCTGACCGGTGAAGGGGGCCAGGCTCTCGCTCATCGCCGGGACCAGCACCACGTTGGCGCCGATCTCGGCCAGAGTGTGTACTGCCTGCGGGTTGAGCAGATCCCGGCAGATCGCGAGGACCAGGTGCCACCCTTCGGCGGTGACGTACACCCGCACCTCGGGCCAGCCCTGGGGCTGGATGTCCTCCCGGATCGGTTGTTCCGCCGGCGAATGCTTGTCGTGAATCAACGGGCGGTCGTGTCCACGGATCCAGGCCAGGGCGGTGTTGCGGCGGCGTGGCGGTGATCCGTCGGCGTGATGGTAGCTGCCCGCCACCAGGATCTGGGGTCCGTCGTCTCGTTTGACCCAGTTCTGCAGGTCGTGCGCGAGGGCTTCGGTGACGCACAGTTCGGGCAGCACGACGATGGACGCGCCGGCCCGGACGGCGTCGCGGACGAGTCGGTCGAGGTGCGCACGCTGTGCGTCGAGATGCGCCGGCTGCACCGGAAACGCGGGTTGGCTGCGATCGTCGGGAAGGGTGAATTCGGTGAGGCCGCGGTTGGGGTGGCAGGTGGCAACGATCGTTTCGGTGGTGATCAGTTCGGTGGCAGTCTCGACGAGACTGTAGTCGAACACAACACGGAACTGCGTGGCCCATCCTCCGGCCAACCGGACGTGGCGGGTCTCGTCCAGCCGGTTCGCCAGCCGCCAGGGCGGCGCCGTGGGCTGCATATCCATCACCGTCCGGACGTCGGGTCCTCCGAGTGGGATCGGGTCTCCGACACCGGGCTGGTACGGGCTGCGGCGGCGGAAGGAGTCGGCGAAGAATTGCCCGTAATGGTCGTCGAGGAACTGGGCCAGCTCCCGGGCCACCACCACGGGCGCGACTGCCCCTACCGGCTGCAGCGCATCGACGAGACCGCGTCGCGTTGCCGGGTCCAGCGCCGCGGTGGCCGGACGGGAACGGGCGAGGGCGCGGAGGGGCTCGAGCATCTGGGTCACGGTGGCCTGGGTCGCGGGGTTGCCGGCCTGCTCCCACAGCACGGGATGTTCGTCACGGCACAGGTGCAGTAGATGGGTCAAGGTCACCAGAGGGTCGGGCTCGTGCTCGATTGCGGCGCGCAGCGCTGCCAGTTCCTCGGCCGGTGAATGAAGTTGCGCCACGCACGGCGAGCACGGCACGTCCTCGGCGGCCAGGACGCCGCCCGGTTCCGTCATCGAGGATCCGGTCGGGCCGGGAAGCTCACTGCAGCTCATATCGATTTATCTTGCCCTCGTCCCAGCCCCGACGCCGGGATGTGGACGTGCAGAGACTGTTCCCGGTGCCGACACGGCCGAGTCGGCCGGCGCCTACGGTCGATCGCAGACGGTTACTGTCGGCGGGTGACCGCACCAGAGATTGCCGATCGGTCCCGGCGTCATATCGGCCGCGGCGAACGTCGACGGGCGATATTGGCAGGCCCGGACGTCATCGGTCTGAGTTTTGCGCTCATGTTTCTTGCGTGGAGCCTGAGCCCGTCCTTGCTTCCGCGAGGATGGGTCGTCCAGGGTGTGCTCAGTGGGCTCGCCGGCGCCACGGGTTACGGCGTGGGCCTGGCACTGGCCTTCCCGGTCCGTCAATGGATTGTGCCGAAGTTGTCGTGGAGGCCGCTTTCCTCCCGCCGAGCGGAAAAAATCCTGCAGCTGATAGTCGTGGCCGGAGCCGCGGCGATAGTGGTCGGTACCGCATGGGGGGCCGCGGACTCGCAGCGTGATCTCGCTGTACTGGTGCAGATGCCCTCGCCCGCCACGGTGCCCTACGTGCGCACGACACTGCTCGGGGCGGCGATCTTCGGAACGGTGTTGTTTCTCGCCCGAGGACTGGCGACGATGACCCGCGGTGTGGGGCACTGGCTCCGCGGCCGAGCGCATCTGCCCCCGATCGCGGCGCATGCGGTTGTGCCGCTCGTGATGCTGCTCGTGGTGGTGTTCGCCGTCGACGAGATCGACCGGTCGGGCAGTTCCGGCGCGGCCCGCCGTGTCTTCGGCGCCCAGGACGGTACCGCGGCGGGCGTTGTCCAACCGCAGCTAACGGAGCGTTCGGGCAGTCCTGTGTCGCGGTCGGGGTGGGACACGCTCGGGATGCCGGGACAGTTGTTGGTGAGCGGCGGCCGCACCGCGATGGAGTTGGCGACGATCAACGGCGCCCCGGCCCGCGAACCGATCCGGGTGTATGCCGGTCTCGCCTCCGCTGCCGACACCGCCGCTCGGGTCGAGCTTGTCCTCGACGAACTCGACCGCACCGCGGCGTGGAATCGGAAGATCCTCGTCGTGGCCGGTACGACGGGGGCCGGGAAGCTCGATCCGATCGCCGTCGACTCCGTGGAGTTGATGTACAACGGCGACACCGCCATCGCCGCGATGCAATATTCCTCCCTGCCGAGCTGGCTTTCGCTTCTCGTCGACCGTGCGGCCGCCGACGCGGCGGGCGTCGCTCTCGTCGACGGAATCCGCCAACGGTGGTCGCAGCTTCCCCCAGACCGCCGCCCACGCCTGGTGGTCTATGGCGAGGGCCTCGGCGCGCAGTCGATCGAAGCCGCCTTCGACGGCCCCGGCGAGCTACGCCGATCGGTCGACGGGGCCTTGCTTGTGGGCCCGAACTCGGACCGGTTGTGGCGCAGCGTGAAAGATCGACGCGATCCCGGCACCACGGAGGTGCTGCCGACCTACTCCGACGGCCTCGTCATCCGATTCGCCGCCACCCGGCAGGATCTGGTGGTGCCTACCGAAAATGGGTTGCACACCACGAGCGAGCCCTGGGCACCCCCGCGCGTGCTATACCTGCAGCACAGCTCCGATCCGACGGTGTGGTGGGATCCGGCGCTGCTGTTCTCACGACCGGACTGGCTGTCCGAACCGCCGGGCGACGACCGCAGCCCCGCCATGCGCTGGTACCCCTTCGTGACGTTCGGGCAGGTCACCGCGGATCTCGTCCGGGCGACGACCTCACCACCCGGGCACGGACACAATTACGCCGACCTGATCCCCTATGCCTGGGCCGCTGTCGCGGCGCCGCAAGGGTGGAGCGAAGCAGACACCGAACGTCTCGCCCGCGCCGTAGCGGTGGCACCGCAGGACCGATGAGTGCACATTGCGGTGGCAACAGCCTCCGGACGATCCTCGGCCGAGACGCAGACGTCACCGTCGTTGATGTGACAGTCTGCAACTACGTCACTTCGTAGCACGGGAAGGGGGTGCCCGATGGACGAGGAACACACATTCCAGGTGGTCGTGGGAGTAGACGGATCACCCCAGTCATTGCTCGCCCTGGAATGGGCGGTGACAGAAGCCCGGCTGCGCCACGGGCAGCTCCGCGTGGTGACCGGATGGCAGTTTCCCGCAGTAGCGGCCGGTATGGAAAGTCTGCCAGGGGAGCCCGATGCGTTTCAGCGTGTCGCGCAACGACTCCAGGTCCGCGCCTTGCAGGAGGTGTCCTGCGACGGTGTTGCCGTCAGCAGAGAAATCCATCAGGGGCCCGCCGCAGGTGTGCTGTTGACGGCGTCGAAGGACGCAGATCTTCTGGTCGTGGGTTCCCGCGGCCACGGCGGCTTCGCCAACCTTCTGCTCGGTTCGGTGTCCAACCAGATCGCCCACCACGCCACCTGTCCGGTACTGATCATCCGGCCGAAGCGCCCGGCACGTGCTGCGATATGACTCGCCCGGTCGCGGTGCTCGGCACGCGGCCATCCTGCTGGCGGCGGGGTGAGGCGATCCGTTTCCTCGACCGCTCCAGATCGGACCGATGTCGATGCCGTCACCGGGTTCCCGAGACACCATTCCCGAATCGGGCACGGCGATGGTCGGCGACTTGGGGGTATGGCCGGGCTCGGTCGGTGTCCCGTGGCGCGACCGACGCGCCTCGCCGCTGTGGCGCCGTTCGAGTGGGTCACCGCCGACGCGACCTCGAGGGGGGTTGCCCGGCTGCGGGAATCCTCGACAATGGCAGATATTCGCGTGGCGCCGAAGTCACCGCTGCACGTGTTCCTGTAACCGCGGAGCGTGGTCCTGAACCGCGGAGCGTGGTTCTGACACCGGTCCAGCCGTTTCGGTGGCCTCACCGGTCGCACAGGTGCACGGACTGAGGATCTCGATGCCCCTTCCCGAGGTTATGAGCTAGGCGCTCATCGGACCGCTTGACGCCGCTGCGCTCTGCCACGACCAGGTACACGAAGAATGCGATAGTTGACCGCTTCCATACCGCGTACGGCATCGAAGTGTCCCGCCCGTGAAGTCTTAGCCGGGCGCGAAAACACCAGCCGGGGAGACCGGAAAAGGCCGGCCGGGTCAGGAAATAAGTGTGTGCGAGCGGCGCCCATCGAGGATCGGAGGCGCAGGACTCGCCTGTGCCTTCGAACCGTCGAAACCGAGGTGATCGAGTCCTGCGACCTGACCTCCCCTCACCACAAGGGAGGAGTGTGTTCCTTGTCATTTTACCGGTGGAAGCACGGGTTGGTAGAGGCCTGCGCGGATGTTCTTGGGAGATGCAGGGTCGACGCTGCGGTCGGCGAGAACTGCGCGAAGTGCCTACCCATCACCTCGAGCAGAGATCCGTCTCGATGGTCCGGTCGGGACAGCTGGCTTCAGGATTGTGTTTCAGTGCCCGGTGATGGGCAGTTCGATCGTAAAGCGTGCCCCACGGCCCGGCCCGTCACTGTGTGCTCGGATGCGCCCGTGGTGGGCTTCGACGAGGGCACGGGTGATGGTCAGGCCGATACCGCTGCCGCCGTGTCGGCGATCACGGACTGTATCGGCGCGGTAGAACCGGTCGAAGAGGTGGTCGAGGTGCTCGGGAGCAATGCCCTCGCCGGTGTCGGCCACCGTGATCTCCACCCGATCGCGGTTCGCTCGTCTGCTGGTGACCGTGACCGTGCCGCCACAGGCGGTGTGGCGCAGGGCATTGTCGAGCAGATTGCCCAGGACCTGGCCGAGCCGGTCGGGGTCGACCGATACGACCAGGGAGTCGTCGAGACGGCTGTGCAATTCGACGCCTGTGTTCTCGTACCGTTCGCGCACCGCATCGACCGCGGCGGTGACCAAGACGCCGGTGGTGGTGGGCACCGGCCGGATGCGGGTGAGGTGTTCTTCGGCGCGCGAGACCGCGGTGATGTCCTGGGCGAGACGCCCCAGCCGGTGGGTGGCATCGCGCAAAACTTGTCGGGTGTCGTCGTCGAGGGTGCGGACGCCGTCGTCGAGGGCTTCGAGGTAGGAGTCGAGGGTCGCGATCGGGGTGCGCATCTCGTGGCCGAGGTCGGTGAGCATCCGGCGGCGGGTGGTTTCGGTGGCGTCGAGACGGCGGGCGAGTTCGTTGACGGTGACGGCGAGTTCGTCGAATTCGCGGCCGAGTCCGGGACTGGGCACGCGGGTGTCGTAGTGGCCGCCTGCGATCCGGGCAGTGGAGGCGGTCACGGCCGTCAGCGAGCGTTGGACGCGGCGGGTGATGTACCAGCTCACCGCCAATGCCAGCAGCACCGCCAGGGCGATCGCCAGGCCCCAGGCCAGGATGATCGCCCGGGTAAAGGCCTCTTCGACGTGGGCGGCCTGACTGGAGTTGGGGTCGATGCCGGCCTGGCCGAGGTGATCGTGGAAGATGCCGGGGGCGAGCGCGGAGGCGACGAGCCAGGCGCTGACCGCGCAGCCGACCACCACCACGGTCAGGGCCAGGAACAGCCGGGTGCCGAAACTCGAACCGGTCAGGGCCCGCCGCAGCGACGGTCCCGAGGCGGAGATCTGGGGGTTCATGCTCCGGTGCCCATTCGGTAGCCGACGCCGCGGATGGTGCGCACGTAACGGCCTTCGGTGGCGTCGTCGCCGAGTTTGCGGCGCAGGTGGCCGATGTGCACGTTGACCAGCTGTTCGTCACCGACCCAGCTCGGACCCCACACCGCTTCGATCAGCTGCGTTCGGCTGAGTACGACAGCGGGATCCTGGGATAGGGCGGCGAGGACGTCGAATTCGGTGCGCGTGAGTGCCACCGGCACGCCGCCGACGGTGACCTCACGGCCGTCGACGTCGATGGCCAGGTCACCGAAGTTGCGGACATGCATGCCCGGAACAGCCTCGGCCGGCCGGGGGGTGTGGGTGCGGGGGCGACGCAGCATGGCCTGGATGCGGGCCGTCAACTCCCGCGGGCTGAACGGCTTGGTCATGTAGTCATCGGCTCCGACGGACAATCCGATGAGGGTGTCGACCTCCTCGGCCCGGGCGGTGAGCATCACCACGTAGGCGTCGGAGAAGGTCCGCAGTTGCCGGCACACCTCGACACCGTCCAGGTGCGGCAGGCCCAGATCCAGGACCACCACATCGGGATCGAACTGCCGGGCGAGGACGACGGCGTCGGCGCCGTCGCCGGTGATCGTGACCTCGAACCCGTCGTGTTCGAGATACGTGCCCACCAGGTTCGCCAGCGGCGCCTCGTCCTCGACGACCATTGCCCGCAACCCCGTCGGCGGGCGCCGCACCGCTGCGGTGTCGCTGCTGGTCTCGGGCGTGCGAGCAGAGGTTTCCATGGTGTCCATCATCGCTAGTAGCGTCCGGCGCTGACGTTGCGGCCGGACTTCTTGAGCAAATCTTCATGCAACCTCCACCGGATTACCGGGGTCCGTGCGCGAGGCTGGAAGCACGAAGAGAAGCTGGAAGCACGAAGAGAAGCTGGAAGCACGAAGAGAAGGAAGGGGACGATCATGATGGGCTGGGCAGGTGAGCTGAGCTTGGCCGGGTGGATTCTCATGGCTGTGTGCATGCTCGCGTTCTGGGCGGTGGTGCTCTACCTGATGGCCGCCATGTTCCGCACCGACCGCACAAGCGGGCCAGACGGCACCGAACACGGCGTCGATCCGCTGCAGGTGCTCGATGCCCGTTTCGCCCGCGGCGATATCGACTACGACGAATTCGTCGCACGCCGTCAGCTACTGACCCCGACCAGGGGCACGGCCGATGGCAGCGGCCGACAGGAGCCGATCCGTGGGTGAACTGACCCGCCGGTCCTTCATGCTCGGATCGCTTTTCGTCGGCGCCGGGGTGCTGGCGGCCTGCTCCGGATCCGGGGCGGCCACCGGTACGCCGGTGACCGCCTCGTCGACTGCGGTGCGTCGCCTCGAACAGCAGCGCCGCAGTCCCGGCCAGCGGGTGGTCTCGGCCCGGTTGACGCCGCGTCCGGTCGAGGTGGACCTCGGTGGCCGCATCGTCTCCACCTGGGGATACGACCCGAATCTGCCGGGGCCGCTGCTCCGGGCCCGCGCCGGGGACCTGCTGCGGGTCGAGGTCGACAACCAGCTGCCGGTCGAGACGAGCGTGCACTGGCACGGACTTGCCCTGAGCAACGACATGGACGGGGTACCCGGGTTGACCCAGGACCCCATCACCGCCGGTGGCCGGTTCACCTACGAGTTCACCGTCCCGGATCCGGGCACGTACTTCTATCACTCGCATTCCGGGCTGCAGCTCGACCGCGGCCTGTACGGCGCGCTGATTATCGACGACCCGCTCGAGCCCGGCGACTACGACCACGAGTGGATCGTGGTGCTCGACGACTGGCTCGACGGCACCGGCCGCACCCCGGACGAGGTGGCACGTGACCTCGGCATCGGCGCCGCCACCCCCGACGAGAGCGATACCGCCGGGATGGGCGGGATGGACCACGGTGCCACGGGCATGGACGGTATGGGCGGCATGGACATGGGTGAGGAAACGATGCTCTCCCCACTGCTCGGCGGCGCCGGGGACGTGAGCTACCCGCATTTCCTGGTCGGCGGCCGGGTCCCGGACGATCCGATGACCTTCACCGCCGCACCGGGACAACGGGTGCGGATCCGGTTCGTCAACGCCGGTGCGGACACCGCCTTCCGCGTCGCGCTGGGCGGGCACCGGATGACCGTCACCCACACCGACGGCTTCCCCGTCGTGCCGCAGGACACCGACTCGCTGCTGATCGGCATGGGCGAGCGCTTCGACGTGCTCGTCACCCTCGGCGACGGCGTGTTCCCGTTGTTCGCGCAGGCCGAGGGCAAGACCGGGCACGGGCTAGCGCTGGTGCGCACCGCCGCCGGCGAGCTACCCGCGCAGTCCCGGCCCGGCGAGCTGGAGCGGCGGGTGCTGCTCGGCACCGACCTCGCGCCCCGCGAGTATGTGCGGCTGACGGAGCGCGATCACGACCTGTATCACAGCGTGGATATGGGCGGGACCATGTCGCCGTACCGGTGGACCCTCAACGGCCGCGCCCACCCCGACATCCCGCCGCTGAACGTCAACGAAGGGCAGCGGGTGCGCATGCGGATGCGGAACATGTCGGACATGTTCCACCCGATGCACCTGCACGGGCACACCTTCGCGCTCACCGACACCGGTCTGCGCAAGGACACCGTCACCATCGGGCCGATGCGCACCGTCGAGATCGAATTCGACACCGACAACCCGGGCCAATGGGCCCTGCACTGCCACAACGCCTACCACCAGGAGGCCGGGATGATGACCACCGTGTCCTACCTGGCCTAGTCCGGGGTGCGCCGGCTGCGGGGATCCCCCGTCGTTGGTTCACCTGTGTCTGTGACCGTTCGAGAAAGGACCACATCCCATGAACAACAAGAAGACTCTCGCCGTCGGCGCCACCGCCCTGGCGGTGGTGTTCGCCGCGGCGGCGTGCAGCGACACCGACACCGGCACCACCGCCGCCACATCGAGCGCCACCACCTCGGCCACCGCCACCTCGGCAGCCGACGAGGCCGCAGCGCACAACGACGCCGACGTGATGTTCGCGCAGATGATGATCCCGCACCACAGCCAGGCCATCGAGATGAGCGACATGCTCCTCGCCAAAGAAGGGATCCCCGAGGAGGTGACCGCGCTGGCCGAGCAGATCAAGGCCGCTCAGGGCCCGGAGATCACCCAGCTCGAATCCTGGCTCGAGCAGTGGGGTGAGCCCACCGAGATGCCCGAAACCGGCAACAACGACATGCCCGGCATGGACGAGGGCATGGACGAGGGCATGGACGGTATGGAGGGAATGGAGGGGATGGAGATGGAAGGGATGATGAGTGAGGAGGACATGCAGGCACTGTCCGATGCGCAGGGCACCGACGCCGCTCGCCTGTTCCTCGAGCAGATGATCGCCCACCACGAAGGCGCAGTCGACATGGCGCAGACCGAGATCGAGGACGGACAGTTCCCCGACGCCGTCGAGATGGCCCGCACCATCGTCGACACCCAGCAGCAGGAGATCGACACCATGCGGCAGCTGTTGACCACCCTGTAACCGGGCGCCGCCCGGTTCCTCTCGGCCCGTTCGCCATCCCAGGAGGCTTTCGATGTCGCACCCGCAGCACGGACACCCCCACCCGGACCCGTCGCCCGCCGGACACAATGACGGCGCCGAGGTCCAGAGCCCGCCACCCGACGAGCATGGTGCGCACGCCGGGCACGGCGAGCACCTCGCCCACGTCGGTCACGACACCCACCCTGAGCACGACGCTCATGGCGGCCATGGTGGGCACGATCGGCATGCCGGTCACGGGGCACACGGGGAGATGTTCCGCCGCCGGTTCTGGATCAGCCTGATCCTGTCGGTGCCGGTCGTCGCGTTCAGCCACATGGTCGCCGACCTGCTCGGCTACCCCATGCCGGACTTCCCCGGGGCCATGTGGATTCCGCCGGTCCTGGGCACGGTCATCTTCATCTACGGCGGCACACCGTTCCTCACCGGCGGCTGGGCCGAACTCCGGTCGCGCCGTCCCGGGATGATGCTGCTGATCGGCATGGCGATAACCGTCGCATTCGCGGCGTCCTGGGTCACCACCCTCGGACTCGGCGGATTCAACCTGGATTTCTGGTGGGAGTTGGCGCTGCTGATCGTGATCATGCTGCTCGGGCACTGGCTCGAGATGCGTGCCCTCGGTTCGGCATCGGGTGCCCTCGAAGCCCTGGCCGCGATGCTCCCGGATACCGCGGAGAAGATCACCGATGACGGCACCCGCGAGGTGCCGATCTCGGAGCTGTCCCACGGCGATCGGGTACTCGTGCGCGCCGGAGCGCGAGTACCCGCCGACGGCACCGTCACCGACGGCCGCGCCGAGGTCGACGAATCGATGATCACCGGCGAATCCAAGGCGGTCACCCGGCAGGTCGGGGACACCGTGGTCGCCGGCACCGTCGCCACCGACAGCGCGCTGCGGGTGCGCATCACCGCGGTCGGCGACGACACTGCCCTGGCCGGCATCCAACGGATGGTCGCCGACGCCCAGGCCTCCTCCTCCCGCGCCCAGGCACTGGCGGACAAGGCCGCGGCGTTCCTGTTCTACTTCGCCGCCGTCGCGGGCGTCCTCACCTTCGCGGTGTGGTCGCTGCTCGGCAACGTCGACGAGGCCGTGGTGCGTACCGTCACCGTGCTCGTCATCGCCTGCCCGCACGCACTCGGTTTGGCGATCCCGCTGGTGATCGCGATTTCCACCGAACGCGCCGCCAAGTCGGGGGTGCTGGTCAAGGACCGGCTCGCGCTCGAACGCATGCGCACCGTCGATGTGGTGCTCTTCGACAAGACCGGCACGTTGACCCAGGGCCGGCACCAGGTCACCGGTGTGGTCACCACCGCCGGTACCAGCGACGAGCAGGTGCTGGCGTTGGCCGCGGCGGTCGAGGCCGACAGCGAACATCCCGTCGCCCGGGCCATCGTCGCCGCCGCCGACAGTCGTGTCCCGGCGGGCGAGCGGATCGTCGCCACCGACTTCCGGTCCCTGCCGGGACGGGGGGTGCGCGCGCTCATCGACGGCACCGAGGCGATCGTCGGGGGCCCGGCCATGCTGGCCGATCGGCACCTGGCGGTGCCCGCCGACGTCACCGCCGTCACCGCCGGATGGATCCAACGCGGGGCCTCGGTGCTGCACCTGGCCCACGGCGGCCGGGTGCTCGGCGCGGTGGCCCTCGAGGACGCCGTGCGCGAGGAATCCCGTCAGGCCATCGACGCGTTGCACGCCCGTGGGGTGAAGGTCGCGATGATCACCGGCGACGCGCGGCAGGTCGCCGACGCGGTGGCGGCCGACCTCGGTATCGACGAGGTGTTCGCCGAGGTGCTGCCCGAACACAAGGACGCCAAGGTCACCGACCTGCAGAATCGCGGGCACACGGTCGCGATGGTCGGCGACGGCGTCAACGACGCCCCCGCTCTGGCCCGCGCCGATGTCGGTGTCGCGATCGGTGCCGGCACCGATGTGGCCATCGAATCCGCCGGCGTCGTGCTGGCGGCGAACGATCCGCGGGCGGTGCTGTCGATCATCGCGCTCTCGCATGCCAGCTACCGCAAGATGTGGCAGAACCTGGTGTGGGCGACCGGCTACAACATCATCGCCGTGCCCCTCGCGGCCGGGGTGCTGGCCTTCGCCGGGGTCGCGATCTCCCCCGCGGTGGCCGCGATCCTCATGTCGGTGTCCACCATCGTGGTCGCGTTCAACGCCCAGCTGCTGCGCCGCCTCGACCTCGACCCCGCCCACCTGGCCCGCACCTGAGCCGGCCACCGACCCGATCCGAAACGAGTTCGTCTTTTCATGTGGAGTTTTCCCCTGCGCCGGTGGGCGCACGTCCTTGTCCCTGTGGCTACTGCGGCGGTGCTGGTCGGGTGTTCGACCGGTGAGCCAGCCCCCGCGGCCGGGTCCGGGTCGGCGGCGGTCGAGTCGTCGGTGCCCGGGGTGGCGTTGGCGCCGGCGCTCGATCACCTGCACGGTCTGCATCTGGCCCCCGACGGGGCGGTGCGGGCCGGCACCCACACCGGTCTCGTCGACCTCGCCGCGGACGGGCGCACCACCCGCGTCGGGGTCTCCGACGACG
>Ga0207417_1000258_pt1 | contig 20374 bp, 23 predicted proteins | sample MalvirmetagMSP82_FD_184225 | JGI IMG/M metagenome (GOLD analysis project Ga0207417, IMG submission 184225) | Marine viral communities from the Deep Pacific Ocean - MSP-82 (SPAdes) | ecosystem: Environmental > Aquatic > Marine > Oceanic | place: Pacific Ocean | collected 2011-04-19
TATCGGCTGGACCCGCAGCGCATCGCCGAAGAAATTGAAGCGCCCATCGTGCAACTGGTCGATCAACTGCTCGAAGAGCTGATGGCCGAGTACGAGCCCACCCTGTGGGAGGCGCTACCTCTGTCGGCTCGCGCGATGATCGCCCGCCGGGTAAAGAACGATGCGCCCGATGTGGTGGCCGCCGTGATGGAAGACTTCAGATCGCACGTCGACAGCATCTTCGACCTGAAGGACATGGTCGTGACCACCTTGATGCGCGACAAGTCGCTGCTCAACAAGATTTTCCTCGAAACCGGAAAAACCGAGTTCATCTTCATCGAGCGGTCGGGATTTTTCTTCGGCTTCGTGTTCGGCATCGTGCAGATGATCGGCTGGACCTTCTTCAAGGCGCAGTGGCAGCTGCCGCTGTTCGGGCTGCTGGTGGGCTACGCGACCAACGTGATTGCCCTGCAGATGATCTTCCGCCCGCAGAAGCCGGTCCGCATTCTCGGGCTCGACATTCAGGGGCTGTTCTTCAAGCGACAGAAAGAGGTGTCGCGCGATTACGGACGCTTGATCGCCGACGAGATTGTGACGCCGTCGAACATCATCGAATCGGTGCTCAAGGGGCCGCATGCCGATCGCGTGTTCAACATGATCTCCCGGCACGTGAAGAAGGTCATCGACGACCAGGCCGGCCTGGCCCGCCCATTCGTGGCGTGGACCATCGGCACGCGGCGCTACATGGAGATCAAGTCGGCCGCCGCCCGGCGCATCGTTCAGCACCTGCCCGACGCGACGCGCAAGATCGACAACTACGCACGGGAAGCCATGTCGATCGCCTCGACCTTGTCGAGCCGCCTCGAGGTGCTGCCGGCCCCCGAATTCGAAGGCATGTTGCGACCCGCGTTCAAGGAAGACGAGTGGATTCTGATCGCCGTCGGGGCCGCATTGGGGCTCATGGTCGGCTTCGGTCAATTGCTGCTGTTCTCGGTGCTCGGCAAGACGTCGGACGCCGCCGCCTCACCGGAGGCGCTGGGCGTGCTGCATGTGCTGGAGCCCCTGGCCGGGGTGCTTGGACAATGGCCATGGGCCTGAATCGCGAGGGCTGAGCGCATGGACCCGATCATGGTGCTGCTGTTGCTGGTGTCGGCGCTGGTGGGCGGCGTGATCGGTGTCTGGCAGGCGCGGCGCAGGGTCCGGGCGCGGGTTCGGGCCCACATCGAAGCCGCGGTTGAGGCGCGGCTGGTCGAGCGCTTTGGTCATCGCGGCGCACCCTCGGACAAGGCCGGGCCCGTCGGCCGTCCGCCCGAGCAATGAGCTGCGGAGCGCGGGTCTGGGTGCCCCTGATGCTGGGGTGCCTGCTGGGGTGCCTGCCGGGGCGCGGCGGCGCTGCTGCGCAAAAAAGCGACAGCGCCGAGGCGGTGGCCGCATGTCTTCGTGACAACGTGCCGCGTGCGTGGGGCGCGCAGATCGAGGTGCGGCTGCGCCAGCCGGGCGGCAGCCAGGAGGTGCGCCGCCTGGCCTGCGCAAGGCGTGAGCGCGGTCGCGAGCTGCTCAGCGATCACTGGGTGCGCTTGCGCGCGCCAGACGCGCTGGCGGGGGTCGTGCACCTGTTCCGGCAAACCGAGTCGTCGTGGTCGCGCTGGAGTTACCTGCCGGCGTTGGATCGCGTCAGTCAGGTCAAGGGGCAGGGCAGCTCGTCGGCAGCACTCTAAGAGATCGTGAGCGTGCGGGATCTGGACGCGCTGCTGCGGTGGTGCGAGGGGGGCGATCGCCAGGTGCGGTCCATCAACGCCACGCGCCGGGTCGGAACGGGGGCCTCGGCGGGCTTCGAGCGACTGCGCGGCCTCGTGGACGTCGAGCGCTGCGTGATACTGGAGGGCCAATGGCGTGACGCCGAGAACCGCAAGACGCGCAGCCTGTCGGTCGCGCCCGCCTGCCTGCGTCGGTACGGCGACCATTGGGTGCCGCAGCGCATCGACGTTCAGCAGTCCGACGGGGTGACGGCGCAGGTGCATCTCACGCATGTCGTGATCGCGCCTAAGGTTCCGCGAGGGCTGTTTGATCCCGACGGATTTCATCGTGTGATGCCGGCTGCGCTGGGGCTGGAGTAAGGCTCGCAGGCATAAAAACGGGCCTTGCGGCCCGTGAGTGCGTCTCCCCCGGAAAGAACGCCTCCCCGCACCTGTGTCGATGCATTGGGAGCCCCGATCGCGCTGCTCTGCGGCAGCGTTCATGCAGCCCGTCAGTCGTGTGTTGCCTCAGCCTCCATTCTTTTTTCTGCCCGGCAGAATCGCCATCAACTTGCAGATGATGCCCAGCATGATTTCATCGGCACCGCCGCCAATCGAGATCAGCCGCGTGTCACGGTAGGCGCGCGCCACCTCTGATTCCCACATGTAGCCTTGGCCGCCCCAGAACTGCAAGCAGGCGTCGGTCACTTCGCGGGCCACGCGCCCGACCTTGAGCTTGGCCATCGACGCCAGCAGGGTGGCATCGCGACCGGCCACGTAATCCTCTGTGGCCTGATAGGTGATGGCCTTGAGGCACTCGACCTCGGTGCGCAACTCCGCCAGTCGAAAGTGCACGTACTGGTTGTCGAGCACCGACTGGCCAAAGGCCTGGCGCTGACCGGTGTAGGCGATGGTCGCGTCAATGACATTGAACAGACCGTCGATGCCGCTGGCGGCGCCAAAGATGCGTTCCTCCTGAAACTGCAGCATCTGGTAGGTGAAACCCTGGCCCTCCTGCCCCACCAGATGGCGCTGCGGCACGCGCACGTCGTCGAAGTAGATCATCGCCGTGTCGGAGGCCCGCATGCCCAGCTTGTCCAGCTTGGTGTTACGGGTCACGCCCGGCGCGTCCAGCGGCACGATGATCAGGCTCTTGTTCTGATGCGGCTTGCCGTCGCTGGTATTGACCAGCGTGCACGCCCAGTCGGACTGGGTGCCGTTGGTGATCCACATCTTCGACCCGTTGATGACGTAATCGCCGCCGTCCTTGCGTGCCGAAGTCTTGATGCTGGCCACGTCGGAGCCGGCGCCGGCCTCTGAAACGGCAATGGAGCAGCACTGCTCGCCGGCCAGAACCGGCGCGAGAAACTCTTCGCGCAGGGCGTCTGAGCCGAAGCGCGACAGCGCCGGCGTGGCCATGTCGGTGACCACGCCGATGCCCATCGGCAGCGCGCCGTTCTTGCAGTTGCCCAGGGCCTGGGCAAACATCAGTTCGTAGGAATAATCCAGCCCCAGGCCGCCGTAGGCTTCCGGCTTGTTGATGCCCAGCAGGCCCAGCGCGGCCATTTTTTTCAGCACCTCGTGCGCGGGCCAGATGCCGTCACGTTCCCATTCCGGGATGTGCGGGTTCAGTTCGTCCTCGACGAATTTCTTGACCGTGCGGTACAGCGCCTGGTGCTCATGGGTAAGAATCATTACGACGTCTCGATCAGCGTCCACCAAGCCTGGAGCTTATATCGGCAGAGGCATGAATGCGTCAATCAGGCCGACGTGCAGACGACACGGTAATCACTCTTGTTGGGGTGCGGGCGCCGTCGCCGGGCCGGGCGGCTGCGGCCAGTGCAGGTTCAGGGCGAACAGGGTCGGCCACGATTTGCCGGTCACCAGCAGGTGGCGGGTGTCGGCGCGCCAGGCGATGCCATTGAGCACGTGATCGCGGCGTGACCATCCCGGCGGTCGCTCGAAGCGGTCGCGCAGCGCGCCCAGTTCGAGGCGGCCGACCACCGCGCCGCCTTCCGGCTCGATGATCACGATGTCGTCATCACCGAAGCGGTTGGCGAAGATCAGTCCGTCGATCCACTCCAGTTCGTTGAGCAGGCCCACGGGTTGCCCGCCTTCGCGCACCACGACACGGCCGATGATCTGTCCGTCTTCGGGCGACAGTTCGTAGAGCGTGGCGCTGCCATCGGTCATCCACAGCCGTTTGCCGTCGCCCGTCAGGCCCCAGCCCTGGGTGGTCAGCGCAAAGCGGGCAAGCGGTTGCAGATCGAGCGTGTAGATCAGCCCCACGCCTTCGCGCCAGGTGAGTTGCAGAATGCGCTGTCCATGCACGGTGATGCCCTCGCCGAACAGGCGGGCGTCCAGCGCGTGATGCCTGATCGTCTCGCCGGTTTCCAGCGTCTTGACATAAAGCCCCGACTGTCCATAAAGGCCGGTGCTTTCAATCAAATGCCCTTGGTGCCAGATCAATCCTTGGGTGAAATGACGGGGCTCATGTGGATACTCGGCAGCGATTTCATAGGCCCAGGTGGGCGCTCGGGCGGCAGTCGAAACGGCCGTTTCAGCGTGGCCGGCAAGCGTGCAGATTGCGGCCAAAAGTCCCAAAAGCCAGCGGCATTTTTGCATCGCTATTTCATCCGGGTTGCAATTTGTCTCGCCGCTCAGTAGAACACGGACATCGCCGTGAACGATGTGCTGCATCCACGATGCGTCGAGTATCGGACTGGCGGTTGCGACGGGAGGGTTTCAGGGAATACCGGCGACAACACTCGTCTCCCGAATGCCCGATTGCATGGCCGGTATCGATCGAGTCCTTCACTTCGGGGAAACAAAGAAATGGCAACGACTAGCGTCAAGAAAAAGGCGGCTCCGGCTGCTTCAAAAAGTACCGCAACCAAGAAGCCGGCAACCAAGGCGGTCAGTAAGCCCAAAGCGGCCGCCGCCAAACCCGCCGCGAAGCCCGCGGTCAAAAAGACCGCTGCAAAGGCCGAGCCTGTTGCCAAGAAGGCGACGGCCAAAGCCAAGGCCGTGAGCCAGAAAGCGACCACGGCCAAGGACTCGGCGGCGGCCAAGGTCGAAGCCAAGGTGAACAAGGCGGTGGCGTCGGCCAAGACCACGGCCGCCAAGGCCAAGACCCAGCAGACCGATGCCGTAAGTGCGGCAAAGAAGAAGGCGGTCGATCTGCAAACCGCAGCCGAGCATGCCGTGGCCGATGCGGTTCTCGACGTCCGGGTGGCCGCAACCGATATTGCCGACTCTGCCAAGGCAAAGGTCGAGTCGGCCAGGGCGTCGTCAAAGGCCCAATCGAAGAAGACCAGCGCCAAGGTGAAGAACGCCGTCAGCGGTGCCCTTGACAGCGCCTGGAAGGTGGCCGACACCGCGAAGAGAAAGGTCAGCAAGGTGCTGTCGAAAAAGAACAAGTGACGCGCGGTGTTGCCGCAAAAAAAGCGCGTGGAAGGGGCGGCTACACTGGCCGCCCTTTTTTGTGAGTGTCTTCCATGATCCGCAGCATGACGGGCTATGCCCGACTTGAGTCGCAGAACGACGAGGGCCGCATCGTCTGGGAGATGCGTGCCGTCAACCATCGCTATCTCGATCTGAGTTTCAAGCTGCCGGATGATTTTCGGGTGCTGGAAGCCGACATTCGCGCCGCCGTGGCGCCGGCGATCTCGCGGGGCAAGGTCGAGATCAGCCTGCGCTATGCCCGCGAGGGCGCGGCGGCCAGCACGCTGAACATCGACCGCGCGCGGCTCGATGAAGTGCAACAGGCGCTGGACGTCGTGGGCGCGCAACTGGGCGCCAGTGCGGTGCCGGATCCGCTGCGCATCCTGCAGTTTCCGGGTGTCGTGCGCGCCGAGCAGCCCGACTTCACGGCACTGATCGACCTCGCCCGTGACGGGCTGGGTGCGCTGCTCAAGGACTTCAACGCCACCCGTGAGCGCGAAGGCGAACGTCTGGGGGCTTTCCTCACCGAGCGTGCCGAAGCCTTGCAGGCCGCAGCACATGCGGTGCGCGAACGCTACCCGCAGGTGCGTGACAGTTGGCTGGAACGCCTGCGCAGCCGCTGCCAGGAGCTGGGGGTTGAAGTCGAGCCCGCCCGTCTGGCGCAGGAGTTGGCCCTGGCCGCGACCCGGCTGGATGTGGAAGAAGAACTGTCGCGGCTGGAGGCGCATCTGGCCGAGTTGCGCAAGGTGATCAAGCGCCGCGAGGCCGTGGGTCGCCGCCTCGATTTTCTGATGCAAGAACTCAACCGCGAGGCCAACACCTTGTCATCGAAAAGCCAGGACGCCGAAATGACGCGCCACGGTGTCGACATGAAGGTGCTGATTGAACAGATGCGCGAACAAGTGCAGAACGTGGAGTAACCCGACCCTGAGCGCCGCCGCCCCGGCGCGGCCGTTGGCGGCGCCGGGTCGTTGGGGGTCTGATACGGACTAAGGTGAGGCGATGAATTTCTTTGATCGGGTCCAGCAACTGCACGCCTTGCTGCGGGATCGCCGATCACCGATCAGTGGCCAGCAGCTGCAGGACGAACTGGAATGCTCCCGCGCCACCTTGCACCGGCTCATCGCCAAGCTGCGTGACGAGTTGGGCGCGCCCATCATCTACGTGCGCGAACCCCCGGGCTACCGCTATCGCAGCGATGCCAACTTCGAGCTGCCGGGCCTGTGGTTCACCCCGCACGAGCTGGTCGCGCTGCTGACCATCGAGCGGGTTCTGGCCGAAACCGGGCCAGGCTGGCTGGGTGAGCAGCTCAGCCCGCTGCGCGACAAGGTGCGCAACCTGCTCGCCGACGAGACGGCGGGCCTGCCGGACTGGAGCGATCGACTGCGCCTGCTGAGCCAGGCGGCGCGACCTGCGGGGCCGTCGTTTGCCACCGTGGCGTCGGCGCTGGCGCGGCGCAGGCGGCTCAAGGTGCGGTACCGCGCCCGCAGCCGTCAGGACGCGCGCAGCGAGCGCGAGCTGTCGCCGCAGCGACTGACCCGTTATCGCGACAACTGGTACCTCGACGCCTGGTGCCATTGGCGCGAAGGTCTGCGCTCGTTTTCGCTGGACCGCATTGACGTGGCCGAGCTGATCGACACGCCGGCACTGGACTGCACGCCCGCCGATCTCGATGCGGCACTCGCCGCCGGTTACGGCATTTTTGCCGGGCCGGCGCGGGAGGTGGCCGAGCTGGTCTTCTCCGCAGAGGCCGCGCGCTGGGTGTCGGCCGAGCAATGGCACCCCGATCAATCCTTCGAATGGCTGCCGGGCGGGCGTTACCGCCTGCGGGTGCCCTACGCGCGCTCCGAGGAGCTGGTCGCCGACCTGATGCGCCACGGTGCCGCCGTCGAAGTGCTGGGTCCGCCCGCGCTGCGGGCTGCGGTGGCCCGTGCGCTCAAGGGGGCCGCGCAGATCTACGAAACCTGAGCGGGCTCGGCCGCCACCGTCTCACGAAATGAGACAGCGCCTGTCTAGGGTGACAACCGGGTCCTTCAGGAGCGTGTCATGTCATCTCGATCTGTCCTTGGTTCAGTGGTTCTTTCCGGCGTCAATCTCAGCCGGCGCAGCCTGCGGCCCCTGCTGGGGTGGGTGCTGGCGGGGGCCAGCCTCGTGGCCTGTGCGGCCCCCGAGTCGAACCCGCCCGGGGAGGTGCCCATCGTGCTGCGCGACGTTGCCGCCTACTCCGGCCAGAGCCTGATTCACGCCATGCGCGCCGGCGACGCGGTGCGCTTGGAGGCTGATCCCCGACATCCGTTCGAGCCCAACGCCGTGGCCGCCTACTGGGGTTCGTTCAAGCTGGGCTATCTGCCGCGCGAGGCCACCGTCCGGCTGGGCTGCCCGCCGGTGTGCCGAGTGGGCGACGAGCTGCCGATGGGGCGCATCGTCACCGCCGCATCGGGCGCCATTTCGGTCACCATCGTGATGCCGCCCTGGACCGTGGCGCGCATGGGTGAGTGATGCGCGGCCATCGCCATCGCGACCGCCATCGCGACCGCCATCGCGGCGCCCGCCGGGCGGCCCCGGATTCGGCTTTGAATGATTGCGCCGCTATGCTGTCGCCCTCGTTACGGTCGGAGGTCGATTGGCTTGGAACAGTCCACAGCGCAGGGCATACAGGGGTCGCTGGTCGTGGTGTCGGCGCCCAGTGGCGGCGGCAAGACCAGCCTGACGCGCGCGCTGCTGCCGTGGTTGGCCGCACGCGGCGTCGCGGCCGAAATATCGGTGTCGTACACCACCCGCGCGCCACGCGCCGGTGAGATTCCTGGCGAGCACTATCACTTCATCACCGCCGAGGCCTTCGCCCAGCGGGTGGACGCGGGCGACTTTCTCGAACATGCCGAGGTCTTTGGCCGCCATTACGGCACGGCGCGGGATGTGACCGAGGCGCGCTGCGCGGCGGGCGTTGACGTGATTCTCGACATCGACTGGCAGGGCCTGCGGCAGGTGCGCCTGCACCGCGAGGACGTGGCGTCGGTGTTCATTCTGCCGCCGTCGGTCGAGGTGCTGGCCGAGCGCCTGCGCGGGCGCGGGCAGGACAGCGAACAGGTGATCGCCGATCGCATGGCGGCGGCGCGCGCCGAGATGCGGCATTACGACGAATACGAGCACGTGATCATCAATGACGACTTCAATGTGGCACTTGAAGCGCTGGGGGCGATCTTTCTGGCCCGGCGCCAGCGCCAGCGCACGCAAAGCCAGCAGCACGCCGAGCTGATCAAGCGCCTGCTGGGCTGAGCGAGCCCACACGCCCAGGTTGCGCTTCCCTGCCGGCTTTGCGGCTGATAGACTCGCTGGCTTGTTTTTGACGCACCAAGGATTCCGATGGCCCGCGTAACTGTAGAAGATTGTCTGGACAAGGTTCCCAACCAGTTCGACCTGACCCTGATCGCCGCCAAGCGCGCGCGCCAGCTCGCCCGCGGCGCCGATTCGCGCCTGCCCTGGGGCAACCACAAGTCGACGGTGTTGTCGCTGCGCGAAATCGCCGAAGGTCTGACCGATCGCGGCGTGCTGGAAGAAGCCGAGCTGCCCGCCGTGCAGCAGCCGAAGATGGAACTGGAAGCGCTGGACCCGTCTTTCGACGCCTGATTCGATCGCGTTTCAGCCAAAGCCCGCACCTTGCGGGCTTTTTTGTGTCCCCGCGCTTCTATACTTCAGGGATGGAGCTTCCGGTCATCCAGCGGTTCAGTCAGGCCCTCAGGGTGCAGCGTGTCGAGCGCGAGTTCGGCATCGAGGCCCTGGTGCGGATGCTCGAAACCTATCTGCCGGACGAGCATGTCGCGGAAGTGCGCCGCGCGGCGGAGTTCGCCACCCGGGTGCATGCCGGCCAGAGCCGCAGCAGCGGCGAGCCTTACGTCTACCACCCGCTGGCGGCAGCGCGCATCCTCGCCGAGATGCGCATGGATCCGACCACTTTGATGGCCGCGATCCTGCACGACGTGATCGAAGACACGTCGGTGTCGAAGCGGATCTTGCAGGAGCAGTTCGGGCTCGACGTTGCCGAGCTGGTCGATGGCGTGTCGAAAATCGACAAGATCGAAGGCATGAGCCGCGCCGAGCGTCAGGCCGAGAGTTTCCGCAAATTGCTGCTGGCCATGACCCAGGACCTTCGGGTGATTCTGGTCAAGCTGGCCGACCGCCTGCACAACATGCGCACGCTCGAAGGCATGGCCACCGAGAAGCGGCGGCGCATCGCCCAGGAAACCCTCGACATCTACGCCCCCATCGCGCAGCGCCTGGGCATTCAGGCCTTGCGCACCGAGCTGGAGGACCTGGCGTTTGCCAACCTGCACCCGGCCCGCTTCGCGGTGCTGTCCAAGGCGGTGAAGTCGCAGATTGGCGACACCAAGAAAGTCATCAAGCTGGTCGAGACGCGGCTGTCATCCTGTCTGCGCGACGAGGGCGTCGGCGCCAGCGTCGTCGGGCGTGAAAAAAACATTTACAGCATCTACCAGAAGATGCGGAAGAAGAAGCTCAAGCTTTTCAAGGTGATGGACCTGTTGGGCTTTCGCGTCATCGTGCCGAAACTGGACGACTGCTATCGCGCACTGGGCATCGTTCATCACGTTTTCAAACCGGTACCCGGCGGCTTTGACGATCACATCGCCAATGCCAAGGCCAATGGCTACCAGAGCCTGCACACCGCCTGCATCGGTCCGGCCGGGCACAAGATCGAAATCCAGATTCGCACGCGCGACATGCACCACCTTGCCGAGGCCGGCATTGCCGCGCACTGGCAATACAAGCTGGGCCATCAGGGCGCCGGGCCGACCGGGCCGCAGCTGCGCGCCCGGGAATGGCTGAGCGGGCTGTTCGATTCCTACGACAGTTCCGGCGCGGTGGATTTTGTCGAGAACGTGCGCATCGACCTGTTTCCCGATGAGGTGTACGTGTTCACCCCCAAGGGCGAAATCCGCCGTCTGCCGAAGGGCGCCACACCGGTCGATTTCGCCTATGCGGTGCACTCCGAGCTTGGCGGTCGCTGTGTCGCCGCCCGCGTCGATGGCCAACTGGAGCCCCTGTCGGCCACGCTCAAGCACGGCCAGACAGTGCAGATCATCACCGCGCGGCACGCCCGGCCCAATGCGGCGTGGCTCAACTTCGTCAAGACCGCCAAGGCGCGCACCGCCATTCGCGGCTATCTCAAGAATCAGCGCGAGGACGAGGCCATCCGCCTCGGCCGGCGTCTGCTCGAAATTGCGCTGCGTGACCTCAAGGTGTCGCTGTCGGTGCTCAAGGACAGTCATCGCATCGAGACCGTGCTGCGCGCGTTCTCATTGGACGATCTTGAAGATCTGTACGCCAGCGTCGGCACCGGCGCGCGCCTGGCGCCGCTGGTGGCCCGCCATTTCGTGGCCGACGCTCGCGACATGCCCGAGATCAGCAGCGCCGCGCCCCTGGCGATCGAAGGCACCGAGGGCCTGGTGATCGACTACGCGCGCTGCTGCTATCCGTTGCCGGGCGACGACATTCGCGGCCACATCAGCGTCGGCCGCGGCATCGTCGTGCACCGCGCGGAATGCCGGCACGCCAAGGGCCGCCCCGAGGACTGGGTGCCGCTGATCTGGGCCGAGCAATACCAGGGAGACTACTTCGCCGAGATTCGCGTGCGGGTGGTCAACCGCCGCGGTCTGCTCGCCAGCATCACCGGCGAGATCGCGCTGGCCGAGGCGAGCATCGAGCACGTGAAGATGCCCGATCTGCTCAAGGGCGACCCGCTGGGCCTCACCGAAACCCGCTTCGTGCTGTCGGTGCGCGACCGCGCGCATCTGGCGCGGGTGATCCGCCGCCTGCGGCGTGTCGATTCGGTGGTGCGGGTGATGCGTCTATAAACTCGGCGTCCCATTCGTCAACGGCGAGGGTCTCATGCCCAAACAGATCATTCAGACCGACCGCGCACCGGCGGCCATCGGCACCTATTCGCAGGCCGTAAGGGTCGGTGACACCGTTTATCTGAGCGGCCAGATTCCGCTCGATCCGGTCAGCATGCAGCTGGTCAATGGCAGCATTGACGACGAGATTCACCAAGTCTTCAAGAACCTTTCTGCCGTCGCCGAAGCGGCGGGGGGCGGTTTGGGTGATCTGGTCAAGCTCAATGTGTTCCTGACCGACCTGGCGCACTTTGCCAAGGTGAGCGAGATCATGGCCCAGTACGTGCCGCAGCCTTACCCGGCGCGCGCTGCCATTGGCGTGGCCAGCCTGCCGCGCGGCGCCCGTGTCGAGGCCGACGCGGTGCTGGTGCTGGGTGGCTGACAGGCCCAGGAAGGCGCCGCTGCCGCCACCGGGGCTCGACACCCCGGTCACGTTTCTCAAGGGCTGCGGGCCGTTTCTGGCGCAGCGCCTGGCGGTGCTGGGCCTGACCCAGGTGGGCGACCTGCTGTTCCATCTGCCCACCCGCTATGAAGACCGCAGGCAGGTGGTGCGGCTGGGCGATTGGCTGGACGGCACCGAGGCGCTGTTTCGCGGCCGCATCACCGCCGCCGAAATGCGCCTGGCGCCGCGCCGCAGCCTGAAGCTGGCGGTCGAGGACGCCAGCGGCTCAGCCGTGGTGCGGCTGTTCCAGTTTCACCCGCAGCAACAACAGGCGCTGCAGCGCGGGCGATGGCTGCAGGGTTATGGCGTGGGCCGTGTGACCCGTGACGGGCTGAGCTTTGCCCATCCCGAGTGGGAGGTGGCGGCCTCACCCGAAGCCCTGACCATTCCCGACACGCTCACGCCGATCTATCCCGCCACCCAGGGCCTGACCCAGGCGCGCCTGCGCAGCCTCATCGACGCCGCGCTGGCGCTGGCCGCGCAGACGCCGGGATTCCTGCGGGCGGTGCCCGGTCTTGCCGCCCCCGACACCCTGACGGCGCTGCAGGCGCTGCATCGTCCCGCCGAGGCGCAGGCCGCCGAAGTGCTGGCGCGGCGTGAGCATCCGGCACAGCGGCGCCTCATCGACGAAGAGCTGTTGGCGCATCAGGTCAGTCTGCGCTGGGTGCGTCAGCAGTTGCAGCGGCGGCCGGCGCCGGTGGTGACTGCGTTTGCCGCCGCACAGCGCAGCCTGCTGGCGCACCTGCCGTTTCCGCTGACCGGCGCCCAGCAGCGGGTGCTGGGCGAGATCGCGCAAGACCTGTCCCAGCCGCGCCCGATGCTGCGCCTGCTGCAGGGGGACGTGGGCTCGGGCAAGACCCTGGTTGCGGCCACCGCCATCGTGGCCATGGTGCGCGCCGGCTACCAGGCCGCGTTGATGGCGCCCACCGAGCTGCTGGCCGAGCAGCACCTGATCAACTTCCGCCAGTGGCTGACGCCGCTGGGCATCGAGGTGCGGCTGCTCTCGGGCCGGCTGCGCAAGGCCCAGCGTGACGCCACCCAAGCGGCCCTGCTGGACGGCGCCGTCGGCGTCACCATCGGCACCCACGCGCTGTTTCAGGACAGTGTGCGCTTCCAGCGGCTGGGCCTGATCGTCGTGGACGAGCAGCACCGCTTTGGCGTGCAGCAGCGCCTGAGCCTGCGCGACAAGGGGCCGGAGGGGCAGGCCACGCACCAGTTGATCATGAGCGCCACGCCCATTCCGCGAACGCTGGCGCAGAGCCTGTATGCCGACCTTGACGTCAGCACCATCGACGAACTGCCGCCGGGCCGCACGCCGGTGCGCACCGTGGCCATTGCCAACACCCGTCGCGACGACGTGCTGGCGCGCATCGGCGAGGTCTGCGCCGCCGGCCGCCAGGCCTACTGGGTGTGCACGCTGGTCGAGGTGTCGGAACAACTCAGCGCCCAGGCCGCGGAGGAAACCGCCGCGCTGCTGCGCGAAGAGCTGGGCCATCTGCGTGTCGGTCTGGTGCACGGCCGGATGAAGGCCGACGACAAGGACGCGCAGATGCGCGCCTTCAAGGAAGGGCGCACGCAGTTGCTGGTGGCTACCACCGTCATCGAGGTGGGGGTGGACGTGCCCAATGCCTCGATCATGATCATCGAAAACCCCGAGCGGCTCGGGCTCTCGCAGCTCCACCAACTGCGCGGGCGGGTGGGGCGTGGCTCGGTTGAGAGCCAGTGCGTGCTGCTGTATCAGGCACCGCTGTCGGAGTCTGCCCAGGCCAGGCTCACGGCGCTGCGCAACAGCAACGACGGCTTCGTCATCGCCCAGACCGACCTTGACCTGCGCGGCCCCGGCGAGCTGCTGGGGCGCCGCCAGACCGGCGTGGTGGGCATGAAGATTGCCGATCCGGTGCGTGACGCCGCGCGCATCCCGCCGCTGCAGACGCTGGCCGACAGGCTGCTCGACACCCAGCCCGCCATGGCGCGCGGCCTGATCCGTCGCTGGGTGGGCGATTTCGAGCGCTACGGCGAGGTCTGACGGCGGGGGCCCTGTTGATCTCGCGCGGCCGGCCGTGCCCTGGGCGTCGTTGATCGCGACCTGGCCGTTGATCGTGGCCGGGCCGCGCTGAGGCGGCTGCGTCAGAAATCCGACATCCGCCCTGCCGGCCCTCGGCCAGGGCCGCCGAGGGCGTGTCGGAAGTCGGACGTTTGCGGCCAATCGACGGTGTGTGCGCGCACGACACGGCCGACGCCGCGACCAACGGCCCCGATCACCGGTTTCAGCGGAGGCGTCTCGCCCAGGGTTTCGCACGCGGCTTGCGGCAGTCGGGGTGTCCCCCCCCCACCGCGCTTGCTGCGCGCACCCGTTCCAGGAAACCCTCATGTCTCAGGCTGCCGCCGCCCCCACTCCGAAAAAGAGCCTGATGCCCATGCTCGTGGCGGCCGTGGTGGCTGCCGCGCTGGCCGGTGGCGGGGGCTGGTACTACGCCCGGCAGCACGCCCCAGACCCGGATGCGGCGCCCGCCGTGTTGCCGGCGCAGTACCACAAGCTCGAGCCGGCGCTGGTGGTCAATATCGATGACGCCGGCAGCCTGCGCTATCTGCAGGCCGAACTGCAGGTCATGGCGCGCGACCCCAAGGTGTTTGCCGACCTTGATGCCCATGCGCCCGCCATTCGGGATGCGTTGTTGAGCCTGTTTGGCCGCTACCCGTATGCCGATCTGATGGCGCCTGAGGGCCGCGAAAAGCTGCGCGCCGAGGCGCTGGAAGCCATTCGTGCCGCGCTGCCCGATGCCAAGGCGGCGGCCAGCATCGAAGCCCTGTACTTCACCAGCTTCGTCATGCAATGAGCGGCCAGGACCTGCTCAGCCAGGACGAGATCGACGCCCTGCTGCACGGCGTTGATGCCGGTGCGGTGGCCACCGATTCACCGCCGCTGGAAGGTGAGGTCAGGCCGTTCGATCTGGCCGGGCACGACCGCATCGTCCGCGGCCGGCTGCCGACGCTGGAAATGATCAACGAACGCTTCGCCCGGCACTACCGCATCTCCCTGTTCAACCTGCTGCGGCGCTCTCCGGAGCTTTCGATCAAGGGCGTGGAGATGCTCAAGTTCGCCGATTACGTGCACTCGCTCTACGTGCCGACCAACCTGAACCTGATCCGCATCAAGCCGCTGCGCGGCACCGCATTGATCGTGATCGAGCCGAAGCTGGTGTTCGCCTGCGTCGACACCTTTTTCGGCGGTGACGGGCGTTTCCCGGTGAAGATCGAGGGGCGCGAGTTCACGCCCACCGAAATGCGCGTGATTCAACTGCTGCTCAAGAGTGCGTTTGCCGACCTGGCCGAAGCCTGGGGGCCGGTGATGCCGCTGGACTTCGAATACCTCAACTCCGAGGTCAACCCGCATTTCGCCAACATCGTCGCGCCCAGCGAGATTCTGGTGGTGTCGAAGTTCACCGTCGACCTCGATGGCGCCGAGGGCGAGATCCACATCGTCATGCCCTACGGGATGATCGAGCCGATCCGTGAGCAGCTTGACGCCGGCCTGCAATCTGACCGTGGCGACCGCGACGAACGCTGGACCGCCAACCTGCGCGCGCAAATTCAGGACGCGATCGTGGAAATGTCGACCCAGCTCGATGCGCCCAGCATCACCCTGCGGCAACTGCTGGCGCTCAAGCCCGGCGATGTGATTCCCATCGAAATGCCCGATCTGCTGGACCTGTGCGTCGACGGCCTGCCGGTATTCACCGGCTCGCTGGGTGTTTCGCACGGCAAGCACGCCTTGAAGATCGATCACGCAGCACGCCGCGAACCCCCTGCCAAAGCCGCCTGACCGGAGTCTGTCCATGCCCCAAACCCTGTCCCAACCCGACGCCCAGCGCGCCGAAATGCCCAACCTGGAGTCGCAGCCCAAGGGCGGTGATCACGACGTCAACCTCGACGTGATTCTCGACGTCACCGTCACCCTGGCCATCGAGGTCGGCCGCGCGCGCATTCCCATCCGCAACCTGCTGCAGCTGTCGCAGGGCTCGGTGGTGGAGCTGGAGCGCCAGGCCGGTGAGCCGCTGGATGTGTACGTCAATGGCACGCTCATCGCCCACGGTGAAGTGGTGATGGTCAACGAGAAATTCGGCGTGCGCCTGACCGATGTGGTCAGCCCGGCCGAGCGCATTCGCAAACTCCGCTGATGGAGACGCTCCCCGCCAGCCCCGGCTTCGGCCACGTGCTGCAGATGCTGGCCGCACTGGTGGTCGTGGTCGGCATCATTCTCGGCGCCAGTTTCGTGCTGAAACGCTTTCGTCTGATGCCCCAGGGCAACGGTGCGATTCAGGTCAAGGCGGTGCGCGCCCTCGGCGCCCGCAGCCAGTTGGTGCTGGTTGAAGTGGCGGGTGAACAGATTCTGCTGGGCGTCACGCCCGGCCAGATCACCCGCCTGAGTGCCGAGCAACCAGCCCCCAGCGCGTTTGCGCAACAACTGGAGGAGGCGCGATGACCCGCGTTGCCGCCCTGTTTGCCGCTCTGTGTGCCTTACTGCTGCTGCCCGGTGCGGTGCTGGCGCAGGCCACGCTGCCCGAAATTCCGGCCTTGACCATGACGCCCACCGCCGACGGTGGCGCGCAGTGGTCCTTGAGCCTGCAGGTGCTGGCGGCGATGACGCTGTTGTCGGTGCTGCCGGCGCTGCTTATGTCCACCACCGGCTTCGCCCGCATCATCATCGTGCTGGCGCTGCTGCGGCAGGCGCTGGGCACGCAGAGCACGCCGTCCAACCCCATTCTCATTGGCCTGGCGCTGCTGCTCACCGGTTTCGTCATGCAGCCCACCTTCGAGCGCGCCTGGAACGAAGGCGTGGGTCCCTATCTGGACGGCACCCTGCCGCTCGACGAGGCCGCACCGGGCGCGGCCGCGCCGCTGCGCGACTTCATGCTGCGCCAGACCCGGGACAGCGACCTGCTGATGTTCGCCGAGCTGGGCGGTCATGGCGACGGCTTCGCCGAACCGGCGGACGTGCCCCTCACCGTGCTGGCCGCGGCGTTTCTCACCAGTGAACTGAAGACCGCGTTCCAGATCGGTTTTCTGCTGTTCATCCCCTTCGTCATCATCGACCTGGTGGTGGCGAGCGTGTTGATGAGCCTCGGCATGATGATGCTGTCGCCGATGATGATCTCGCTGCCCTTCAAGCTGATGCTGTTCGTGCTGGTGGACGGCTGGACTCTGGTGGCGGGCAGCCTGGTCGGCAGCTTCGTGTCGTGACGCCGGAAGACGTTCTCACCGTCGGTCGTTCGGCGCTGGAAGTGGGCGTGCTGCTCGGTGCGCCGCTGCTGCTGGCCGCGCTGGCCTCGGGGCTGCTCATCGGCCTGTTCCAGGCGGCAACGCAGATCAACGAGATGACCCTGTCGTTCATCCCCAAGGTGCTGGCGGTGGCGGCGGTGGCGGTGCTGGCAGGGCCGTGGATGCTGCGCATCATCGTCGACTACACCCGCGCCCTGATCCTGTCGATTCCCGCCTGGGTGAACTGAGGTGGGGGAACTCGGCGCCGTTACCATTGCCCTCTGGGGCTCGCTGGTGCAGGCCAGTTGGGTGCTGGTGCGGGTCAGCGCCTTCGTGGTGACCGCGCCGGTGCTGGGCGCGCGGGCCGCGCCCGGACGCATCCGCCTGATGCTGGCCGTGGTGCTGACGCCGCTGATCGCGCTCACCGTGCCGCCGGTGGAGCCGCCGGCGCTGTTCGGCAGCCTCTGGTGGCTGATGATGATCATCAACGTGGCGGTGGGGCTGATGCTGGGCCTGTTGCTGCAACTGCTGTTCGAAGCGCTGATGCTCTCCGCAGAGATGATCAGCGCCCTGGCGGGCCTGTCGTTCGCCCAGGTGAATGACCCGATGCGCGGCACCACCTCGCCGGTGCTGGGGTCGATGCTCACCGCGTTCGCCAGCCTGCTGTTTCTGGCCATGGACGGTCATCACGCGCTGATCCGCCTGCTGTGGCTGAGCTTCACGGCGGTGCCGATGGCCGGCCAATGGGCCGGGCCACCGTGGATGGCCCTGGCGGGCCTGCTGGTGCCGATGCTGGAGGCCGGCATCAGCCTGGCACTGCCGGTGCTGGCCAGTCTGCTCACGGTGCAATTGGGGTTCGGTCTGGTCAGCCGCGCCGCGCCGGCACTCAACCTGTTCGCGATTGGCCTGCCCGCCGCGCTGCTGGCGCTGCTGCTGCTGCTGTGGCTGTGGCTGCCCGAGATGGGCGCGCCGCTGTCGGCGTACTGGGCCGCAATGTTTGAACACATCGGCGCCGCCCTGCAGGCCACGCCATGAGTGAAGCCGAAGGCGGCGGCGAGCGCACCGAAGCCCCGACCCAGAAAAAAATCGACCAGTCGCGCGAGCAGGGGCAGATCGCCCGCTCGCGTGAGCTGTCGCAGGCGCTGGTGACGATCTTTGGCGCATTGGCGTTGCTGCTGCTGGGTGGCCAGGTGCTGGCCGAGCTGTCGGGCTTCGTGGCCGACAGCCTGGGCGCGGTGGGGCAGCGCGATGCCCATCCGGCGCGGGCCATCGGCACGGCGTTGCTGCAGGTGATGGGCATCGTCGGCCTGCTGGTTCTGGTGCCGTGGCTGGCGTCGCTGATCACCCCCTCGCTGATCGGCGGGCTGATGGTGTCCGGCAAGGGCATCGTCCCTGACCTGAGCAAGCTCGATCCGATCAAGGGCTTCGCGCGCCTGTTCTCGGCGCAGGCGGCCGCCGAGCTGGGCAAGGCGTTGGGCAAGATGCTGTTGATCGGCGGGTTGGTGCTGGCCTATATCGCCGCCAATCTCGAGCGCCTGCTGGGCCTTGCCCACGTTCCGCTGGCGGCGGCGCTGGCCGAAACCGGCCGCATGCTCATGGAGGTGCTGCTGATGGGCCTGGTGGGCCTGGCGCTGGTCGCGGCCGCCGATGTGCCGTTCCAGCTCTGGAACCACGCGCGTCAACTGAAGATGTCGCGCGATGAAATCAAGCGCGAAATGTTCGAATCCGAAGGCCGCCCCGAAGTGAAGGCCAAGCGCCGCCAGCGGGCCATGGAACTGTCCCGTGGCCGCATGCTGGAGGCGGTGGCCAGCGCCGATGTGGTGATCACCAACCCGACGCATTTCGCGGTGGCGCTGCGTTATGACGCGACGCGCATGGCCTCGCCCGAGGTGGTCGCCAAGGGCGCCGACGAGGTGGCGGCCGCGATTCGCGAACGGGCGGTGCAACACGCCGTGCTGCGGGTGGAATCACCGCCGCTGGCGCGCGCCCTGTTCCGCAGCACCGAGGTGGGTCGGGCCGTGCCCCCGGAGTTGTTCACCGCGGTGGCGCAGATTCTGGCCTGGGCCTACCGCATCAAGGCCGGCGCGCACGATCCCGCGCCGGTGCCCGAGGTGCCGGAGACCCTGGGTCGCCCGTTCGACGAATGATCGAATGATCGAAACGCGGGCCGGTGCGGTCGGTGGATCAGCCCGTCTCGCCAATTGCCGCCAACGCGGGGTGGTAGGGCAGCCCCAGGCCCTGGGCCACCGCAGGGTGGGTGATGGCGCCGCGATGCACGTTCAGCCCGGCGCGCAGGTGGGCATCGGCGTGCAGGGCCTGTCGATAACCCTGGTTCGCCAGCCGCAGCAGGTAGGGCAGGGTGGCGTTGGTCAGCGCCAGCGTGCTGGTGCGCGCCACCGCGCCGGGAATGTTGGCGACGCAGTAATGCACGATGCCTTCTTCCACATAGGTGGGGTTCTGGTGGGTGGTGGCGCGCGAGGTTTCGAAGCAGCCGCCCTGGTCGATGGCGACATCGACCACCACCGAGCCCTCACGCATCTGCCCGAGCATCGCGCGGCTGACCAGCTTGGGCGCGGCCGCCCCCGGCAGCAGCACCGCACCAATCACCAGATCGGCGTGGCAGACGCTGTGCTCCAGGGCCTCCCGGGTGGCGTAGACGTTCTTCAGGCGGCCGTCGAACAGGGTGTCCAGTTCGTTGAGGCGGCGCGGCGCGGTGTCCAGAATGGTGACCGAGGCGCCCATGCCCATGGCAATGCGCGCCGCGTTGTAGCCGACCACGCCGCCGCCGATGACCGCAACCTCGGCCGGCGCCACGCCCGGCACGCCGCCGAGCAGAATGCCGGCGCCGCCCTGGGCTTTTTCAAGTGCATGGGCGCCGGCCTGCACCGACAGCCGGCCCGCGACCTCGCTCATCGGCGTCAACAGCGGCAGGCCGCCTTGCGGGCTGGTGACGGTTTCGTAGGCGATGGCCACGCAGCCTGCCGCCAGCAGGCCGCGCGCCTGCACGGCGTCGGGCGCCAGATGCAGATAGGTGAACAGCACCTGCCCCGGCCGCAGCATCGCGCACTCGGCGGGCTGGGGCTCCTTGACCTTGACGATCAGCTCGGCACCGGCGAACACGGTGGCCGCATCGGGCACGATCCGCGCGCCGGCCTGCTCATAGGCCGCGTCGGCGATGCCACTGCCGACGCCCGCGCCGGTCTCGATCAGCACCTCGTGCTGGTGGGCGAACAGCTCACGTACGCCGGCCGGCGTCAGCCCGACGCGGTATTCGTGGTTCTTGATCTCCCGGGGAACGCCGATGCGCATGGCCCTGTCCGTTGATGGGTGAGCCGTGAGCATGTCACCGTTCGGCGCAAGGCCGCGTTAACGATTGCAAGCTCAGGGGCTTGGGGGCCGGGGCCGCGACATCGGTCCGGTCCGGACCGGTCTCGGGCACCGTGTCGGGGTTAAAGTTGCGCGGCGGGCGCGGCGGGCGCGGCGGGCGCGGCGGCCGGTGTGCGCTGCGGCTGCTGTCGTCAAAACCAATCGCCATTGCATGGAGCCTTATGAGCGCAATTTTATTGACGCCCACCTGGTCGGGCGACCGCGACCACTTTGCGTTG
>Ga0207417_1000289_pt1 | contig 19216 bp, 19 predicted proteins | sample MalvirmetagMSP82_FD_184225 | JGI IMG/M metagenome (GOLD analysis project Ga0207417, IMG submission 184225) | Marine viral communities from the Deep Pacific Ocean - MSP-82 (SPAdes) | ecosystem: Environmental > Aquatic > Marine > Oceanic | place: Pacific Ocean | collected 2011-04-19
GCCTGCCTCCGCTTCCCGCAGCACCCCGATAATCTGCTCTTCTGTAAATCGTGATCGCTTCATCGTCCGTCCTTCTCTCAGGGCCGGACTCTAATCATTCTTGGATGGAAATCAGGGGGTCATGTCATCAGTCATGACCAAGAGATGCGCCTTCCTTGCCTTTCCTGCTGATAATGCCTCCACATTTCTAATTCTCTCAAGACTTACATAAACTCGTCTTTCTGTTCCTCCGAGCCTCACGCCGCAGTCCAGTGCGGCAAGCTGAAGTCGGATGCGCGTGGTTAACCGGAAAACCGCCAGTCGGTTGATCCCGAGATGTCGTTCAAGAAAGCTCGAAGTCACGCCTTCTGAGGTATTGGCGAAATGCAGGAATGCGTAAAACCAAAGCCTCAGGGGTAATTTCGTCTTGTCGAACACCGTTCGTGAAAGCGGCGAGAGGGTCTGGCCGCATCTGTGAACGAAAACCCTTGGTTTACGGGGTTGCTTGCGCCAGCCACCCCTTCCTCCGCATCGAGGGCATAAATGCTCGCCTCCGAAACGTTTATCAAAGACGTGCTGGATGCAGCTTTCTTCCGTAGGAAATGTTGCGAACAACTCCGGTAAGCTAGTGCCGCGATATCCTGGGCGCAAGCTTACCTTGCTTTGCGATTGATATCCAACGTCAAATACCATTGCCGGCACCCACCTCTATGTTGCCGCTGTACACATATTTTTCCTGCCGAGGGGCACCGGGTGAGACTGCGAAGAGTATGTTCCTTCTATACCCCTACCCATTGACCGCAAGAGCCCATGCTGCGATGCGGTACGCGCGGGGGTGATGGGAATTTGATGAGAATGATGACATCACGCAAGGGCATCATCCTGGCCGGGGGCTCGGGAACGCGCCTTTATCCGCTGACGCGGGGCGTGTCGAAGCAGCTCATGCCGGTCTTCGACAAGCCGATGATCTTCTACCCCTCTCCACGCTGATGCTGGCGGGCATCCGCGACATCCTGATCATCACTACGCCTGAGGATTCCGACCAGTTTCGTCGTGTCCTGGGCGACGGATCGGACTTCGGCGTCGCGATCTCATACGCAGCGCAACCAACCCCCGACAGCCTGGCCAAGGCCTTCCTTATCGGCGCGGACTTCCTCGCCGGCTCGTACTCCGCGCTCGTTCTGGGCGACAACATCTTCTACGGCCACGGCCTGCCCGAAATCCTGCAGAGCGCCGATGCGGGCGAAACGGGCGCCAGCAGCTTCGCCTACCGCGTCAGCGACCCCACGGCCTATGGCGTGGTGGAGTTCGATGCGGCAGGCACGGCGATCTCCATCGAGGAGAAGCCCGACCGGCCAAAGTCGAACTTCGCCGTCACCGGCCTTTATTTCTATGACGATACGGGGGTCGAGCGCGCCCGCTCGCTCACCCCGTCGCCGCGTGGCGAACTGGAGATCACCGACCTCAAACGCCTCTACATGCGGGACGGAGCGCTCTCGGTGGAGATTATGGGGCGAGGCTATGCCTGGCTCGATACCGGTACGCATGGCTCGCTGCTTGATGCGGGCACCTATGTCCGCATCACCGAGGAGCGACAGGGGCTGAAGATCTGCTGTCCCGAGGAAATCGCATGGCGCCAGGGATCTATTGGCGACGACAGACTGGAGGCACTGGCCGCGCCGCTTAGAAAATCGGGCTATGGCGACTATCTGCTCGGCTTGCTCGAAAGCGGCAGGAATTGAAGGCGTGGGCATGAAGACCGTCACCTGCGATATTGAAGGGCCACTGGTGATCGAGCCGGACGTCTTCGGTGGCGAGCGCGGCTTCTTCATGGAAAGCTGGAACGCGGCCAAATTCGCCGAGGCCGGGCTCGACCTGACCTTCGTGCAGGACAATCACTCGCGCTCGCAGAAGGGCGTGCTCAGGGGCATGCACTTCCAGAATCCCGGTCCGCAGGGCAAGCTGGTGCGCGTCACCAGCGGCGCGGTGTTCGATGTCGCGGTCGATCTGCGCCGCTCCTCGCCCGCTTTCGGGCGCTGGACGGGGGTGGAACTGAGCGCCGCCAACAAGCGCATGTTCTGGGTGCCGGAGGGGTTCGCCCATGGGTTCCTCACCTTAGGGGACGACACCGATTTCCTCTACAAATGCACCACGCCCTATGCTCTCGGGCACGAGCATTCGCTGGTCTGGGACGACGCGCAAGTCGGCATCGTGTGGCCACTGGACGGGATCGTACCGCAGCTTTCGACCAAGTACCGTGAGGGCAAGGCGCTGGCCGAGGTGGAGGCCTTCGCGTGAAGGTGCTCGTCAATGGGGCAGGCGGGCAGCTGGGCCAGGCACTGCTGACGAGCGCACCCGAAGGCTGGCAGGTCGAGGGCGTGACGCGCGCCGACTGCGATCTGGCCGATACAACAGCCCTGCACGCCGCCATCGTGCCACGCGCGCCGGACCTGCTCATCAACGCCGCCGCCTAAACCGCCGTAGACAGGGCCGAGAGCGAATTCGAAGTCGCCTTCGCCATCAATCGCGATGCTGTCGAGGTGATGGTCGGCGCGCTGGGCGAGACGGGCGGCAGGCTCGTCCATGTCTCGACTGATTTCGTATTCGATGGGCGGTCCTCACGCCCTTATCGTCCTGAAGACCGTCGCCACGCACTTTCTGTCTATGGACGCAGAAAGGCGGCAGGCGAGGACGCGCTGCGCGAAAGCGACCTGCTGGTGTGAACATCGTGGGTCTATGCCGCCGGGCTTGCGAATTTTGTATGCACAATGCTGCGACTGATGCGCGAACGTGACGAACTGCGCGTGGTTGTCGCCCAGGTCGGCGCGCCGACCTGGGCGACGAGCCTCGCCGAGGCGATCTGGGAGCTCGCCGCGAAGGATGCGGCTGGCACCTTCCACCATTGCGATGCCGGGGTGGCCAGCTGGTATGATTTTGCCGTCGCGATCCAGGAGGAGGCGTTGATACGGGGCTTATTGCCTCGCGCCATCCCGGTCATCCCGATCAGCACAGCAGACTACCCCACACCTGCGACCTGCCCCGCCTTCTCGCTCCTAGACTGCAGCAAAACGATGAAAGTAATAGAAAAACGTCCCAAGCACTGGCGGGGCAAATTGCGCACGATGCTGGCTGAGGAGAAGGCGCTTGGCTGACCTGCTCGTCACCGGCGGAGCCGGTTTCATCGGCGGGAACTTTGTCCATTATTGGGCGAAGCACCATCCCGACGACGCCATCATAGTGCTCGACAGCCTGACCTATGCCGGCAATGCCGCAACGATCGAGGGCGTCAAACAGACCGAACTGGTGGTGGGTGACACCCGCGACACCGACCTTGTCGAGCGGCTGCTGGCCGAGCGCGACATCGCCACGATCGTCCACTTTGCCGCCGAGAGCCATGTCGACCGTTCCATCAGCGGGCCGGACGCCTTTATCGATACCAATGTCACTGGCACGCACAGCCTGCTTAAGGCCGCGCGCAAGGTCTGGCTGGACACCGGCAGCGGGCGCGAACATCGGTTCCACCACATCTCGACCGACGAGGTCTACGGCTCGCTCGGCCTCGATGACCCGGCCTTCATTGAGACCACTCCCTACGCCCCCAATTCGCCCTACTCAGCCTCGAACGCGGCTTCCGACCATCTGGTACGCGCCTGTCACCATACCTTCGGGATGGAAGTGGTGACGAGCAATTGCTCGAACAATTACGGTCTCTACCAATTTCCGGAAAAGCTGATTCCGCCGTTCCTCATTAACGCGCTGCTTGGCCGGGCGCTTCCGATCTATGGCGATGGCATGAACATGCGCGACTGGCTGCATGTCGAAGACCATTGCCGCGCCGTCGAAGCCTGCCTCGCGCATGGGAAACCGGGCGAAACCTACAATATCGGCGGGGGCGAGGAATTGCCCAATATGGCGGTGATTGACCGCATCTGCATCGAGGTCGACCGCACTTTTGCTACGCACGACGGCCTCGCCACGCGCTTTCCGGACGCACCCGCCGCCTGCGGTAAACCAACAAAAACACTCAAGACTTTCATCACCGACCGCAAGGAGCATGATCGCCGGTACGCCATCGATGAGAGCAAGGCGCTAGCCGAGCTTGGCTATGCCCCCCAACACGATTTCGCCAGCGGCCTCGCCGGGACGCTGCGCTGGTATCTGGACAACGAGGCCTGGTGGCAACCGCTGTCGCGAAACTGAGTTGCTAGGATAATGTGGCAGACAAGGGTCGCGCTTAACTTGGTAGGTAAAGCGTCACATGGCGCACCTAGGGTCAGATGCGTAATCAGTGCGCGATGCGCAGTTCTTAGGCAACTCGTGTTCACCTTTCGAGCGCAGGAAAAGGCGAGGACGGGAGTCCCCTGCCGCTTGCCTTTGTCACATCCTTGCGCCTAACTCACTAGCAGATCAGGAAGGGGCCCCAAATGCCAGACGATAGCGGACGCAAGACCGCCCTCATTACTGGGATCACCGGGCAGGACGGCGCTTATCTGGCGCGCCTGCTGCTGGCCAAGGGTTACGAGGTGCATGGCGTGAAGCGCCGCTCCTCGTCGTTCAACACCGGCCGGATCGAGGACATCTATCAGGACCCGCATGAGCCTGATCCGCGCCTGCAACTGCATTACGGCGACCTGACCGATGCGACCAACCTCATCCGCATCGTGCAGGAGGTGCAGCCCGACGAACTCTACAACCTCGCCGCCCAAAGCCATGTGCAGGTGAGTTTCGAGACGCCAGAATATACCGCCAATGCCGACGCCATCGGCACTTTGCGCCTGCTGGAGGCGATCCGCATTCTGGGCCTCGAAAAGAAGACTCGCTTCTATCAAGCCTCGACATCGGAGATGTTCGGGCTGGTGCAGGAAGTGCCGCAGCGCGAGACCACGCCCTTCTATCCGCGTTCGCCCTATGGAGCGGCCAAGCTTTACGCCTACTGGATCACGGTCAATTACCGAGAGGCTTATGGCCTGCACGCCTCCAACGGCATCCTGTTCAATCACGAGAGCCCGTTACGCGGCGAGACCTTCGTCACCCGCAAGATCACCCGTGCCGCCGCTGGCATCGCGCTCGGGCGGCAGGAAAAGCTCTATCTCGGAAATCTCGATGCCAAGCGCGACTGGGGCCATGCCGCCGAATACGCCAAGGGCATGTGGATGATGATGCAGCAGGACGAGGCCGACGATTACGTCCTTGCCACGGGCGAGACCACCAGCGTGCGCGATTTTGTGTGCTGGGCATTCGAGGATGCGGGCTTGCCGCTGGAGTTTCGCGGCGATGGCGTTGACGAGAAGGGCTATGCGCAATCCGACGGGCGCGTGCTGGTCGAGATCGATCAGCGCTATTTCCGTCCAACCGAGGTCGACCTCCTGATCGGCGATCCGGGCAAGGCCCATCAGAAGCTGGGCTGGCGGCACGAAACCTCGGTGCGCGAACTGGCGCGCGAAATGGTCGAGGCCGACCTTCAGGTCATTCGCGACGCGCCTATCGCGAAGCACAACTGATGTATGATCTTGTCGGCAAGCGGGTCTATGTCGCCGGGCACAAGGGCATGGTCGGCAGCGCGCTGGTGCGGCGGTTGGCAAGCGAGGATTGCGAGGTTTTGACGTCGGAACACGCGGTGGACCTGCGCGAACAGGCTCTGGTGCGCGAGTGGTTCGCCGCCAATCGTCCCGACGCGGTGATCGTGGCGGCGGCGAAGGTCGGCGGCATCCTCGCCAATGACAGCTATCCGGCTCAGTTCCTCTATGACAACCTTATGATCGAGGCGAACCTGATCGACGTCGCCTATCGTAATGGGGCGGAGAAACTGCTCTTCCTTGGCTCTTCCTGCATCTACCCGAAGTTGGCCCCGCAGCCGATCACCGAGGATGCGCTGCTGACCGGCCCGCTCGAACCGACGAACGAATGGTATGCGCTCGCCAAGATCGCCGGGATCAAGCTCGCGCAGAGCTATCGGCGGCAATATGGGTGCGACTTCATCAGCGCCATGCCGACCAATCTGTTCGGCCCCGGTGATAATTTCGACCTTGCCTCCAGCCATGTCCTGCCTGCGCTCATCCGCAAGGCGCACGAGGCGAAACTGGCAGGCTCAACCTCGATTGAGATCTGGGGGACCGGCACGCCACGACGCGAGTTCCTGCATGTCGACGACCTTGCCGATGGCTGCCTCTTCCTGCTGCAGAATTATTCGGGCGAGGAGCACGTAAATCTCGGCTCGGGCAAGGACCTGCCGATTATCGAACTGGCGCAACTGGTGTGCGAAGTGGTTTGCTTTACCGGTGAGATCACGCACGATTTGACGAAGCCCGACGGCACACCGCGCAAGCTGATGAGCGGGGCGAAGCTGGCTGCCATGGGCTGGACCCCGAAAATCGGCCTGCGCGAGGGCATTGCGGACGCCTATCGTGCTTTTCTTACAGGTAAGTAGTTATGTTTCTGTTTGATGGGGCGAAGCTTTGCGATCATAGGGCGCCTACGCTAAGTGGAACGTGGTTAGCGTCAACCCCTCTGACTTCAGTCGGAGGCACTGTCAGAGCAAAGTAGCTGATCGCGCAGGGCGCTGTTGGCATTGTCAGGTTAACTTCTGACGGAGGCATTGATCCCTCGATCGCACATGTCATTCCTTAGCAGCGGATGCAGCATTCCACTCCACCATGGCGGAAGCTCGGAAGTCTCGCATTGTGTTTCGGGAGACGAGGTGACGCTGGATATTGAAGGTGTTGTAGATTGCGCTGTGGGTGGAAACGAAACGCTGCGCCTGGCCTTGTGACTTGAACCGCTGCATCTTTCGCTCTCTTCGTCGAACCGGGAGATGCGAGTTTTCGACCCGATTGTTATCTCGTAATCGTCCAGGCTTGTGGCGCTTCAAGCCACCCAGATCTTGCAAGGCAGCTCTGTATGATGCCAGTCCGTCGGTCACGATTGCTTCCGGAATGAAGCCCTGGTTCTTGAGCAGTTTTTTCAGCAATTTCAGAGCTGCTGCCTTGTTGCGGCGCTTCTGGACGAGGATATCGAGAACTTCACCTTCCTTGTCGACGGCGCGCCACATGAACATCCGTTTGCCGTTGATCCGGACGACCATCTCATCGAGATGCCAGACACAATCTGCACGTCCACGACCTCGGCGAATGTTGGCGGCGATCGCCGGGCCAAACTTGTTGGCCCAGCAGCGAACTGTTTCGTAGCTGACATCGATCCCGCGCTCAGCAAGGATTTCCTCGACATCGCGCAGGCTCGTTGTGAAGCGGAAATAGAGCCACACCGCCAGTCGGATCGTGTCAGGCGGAAAGCGGTGACGCTTGTAGGAAATTGGCTTCATGCAGGTCTCTCTAACGGCGAATAGTCGCCAATCGGAGACAAGTTAGCGTTAGACTGACAACACCAGTACGAATCCCGCGCGGAACCCGATCTCCAGTACGACGAGCATGATGATCCCAGCCTTGCTTTGCGTCATGGCCGTTCTCTTGGAGACTATATCCTTTCTGTGGTCGCCGCGATCTCGAACGACAGTGCGTAGCGACTGCGCACGAAAGCGAGGAACCGCTTGAGGGCAGGGTTGGGGTTGTCTTCCCGCCAATATCCCGAATATGCGATCAGCGCCGGACCTTGCTCGCCATGCACCGGGCGATAGGTGACATCGGGATAGAGGGCGCCGGTCGTGCCCGCGCAGGAAACCGAAAGCATTCGGGTCTCTCCAAGAAAGCTGAGGATCGTCTCGCGACTGACCGGACGGAGCTGAATGTCCGGACGCGCGCCCGACTGCCAAAGTCTACCGATCAGCATGTCGCGGATGTCCGGGCCGGGATCGGCGGTCGGCAGCATAAAGCGCTGCCCACGCAGATCAGTCCAGTTGACAGTGTCACGCTCATAGAGTGCGTGACCCTTCGACATCGCAGCGACGACGTGCTCGCTCCAGAACGAGGCGTGCCGACAATCATCGCGGGCGATCTCGCCCATCAAGATGGCTATATCGATCTCGCCGCTGTCGAGACCCGCGAAAAGTGCACTGCGGTCCGATTCGACGCCGTTGATTTTAAGGTCAGGGTTCTCGCGTTGCGCGGCGACCAGCGTAGCACGAAGGTTTCCAGCAGAGACGGAGTTGTTGAACCCGACAACGAAACCTCCTGCACGGCCACTGCCCGCCGCGCGCGTGTTGGCGATCATCCGGTCCGCATTGGCGACCATAGGTCGGGCGCTGCGCAGAAATCGCAACCCGGCGGTCGTTGGAGCTACACCCGAGTGTGACCTCAAGAATAGCTGAGCGCCGACCGATCGTTCGAGCTTCATAACTGAGCGACTGAGCGTTGATTGTTCAACATCAAGGGCGCGGGCGGCGCGATAAAAGCTGCCGTGATCCGCTGCAGCGATTGCATATCTTAGTTGACGAATGTCGAATGCCAATTACGAGCCCCGGATGTTGACGGTACAATCATCACTTTCCTGATTTCGAGCTGGCGGACTGTGCGCCAAAGAACCACGCGTACAGAACGGGCACCGCGCCCAATGTGATTGCCAGAGCAAACACCAAACCAAACGCGATAGCGCTGGCCAAGCCGTAGAAAAGCACGTCCTGTCCGATGATGAGCGGTAGGAGTCCGAGGATCGTGGTGATCGTCGTCATCAGGATTGGTCGGAACCGGCGCATGCCGGCCTGGACCACCGCTTCGGCTACTTGCTCAACGTCAGCATCGTCGCGCGTTTTGCTTTCATCGTGTGCACGTTTCTCCGCTTCACTGCGCTCGATCTCGCAGCGGTCGACGAGAACGATGGCATTGTTGATGACAATGCCAAACAGAGCGAACAGGCCGAGGATCACCATGAAGCCGAAATCGGCCTGCATGATATGAAGCCCGGCTGCCGCACCGATCACGCCCAGAGGAACGACTAGGAGAACGACACCGGCCTGTCGGAACGCACCGAACTGGATCACCAGCATGATGACGATCAGCCCCATCATCAGGGGCAGATTGGCGAGCAGCGCGCTGGTGCCTTCCGAGCTCTCGGCGATAATGCCGTCCCATTCTATATGATGACCCGGCGGCAGCATCGCCTCGAGCTCGTCGAGCTTGTCCTGCACCATCGGAACCATGTCCTGCGGGGTGACCGAGGTAGGACGCGCTTCGACCGTGAGCGTCTTGATCAGGTTCTCGCTCTGGATGCGTCCCCGTTGCGGGACAAGCGAAGCCATCGCTACTTCACCCAACTGTACGACCGCTCCTTCCGCCCCGACAAGCGTCACCGCTTCCAGTCGGGCCGGATCGGTGCGCTCGATTTCGGGAGCACGAATGACGATCGGCGCGAGATCATCGCCGTCGCGATAGACGCCTACGGATTGCCCCGAGAAATAGGTCGTGAGCGCACGCGAGACGTCGGCCGAGGTCACGCCCGCCGCACGCGCGGCCGCTTGGTCGACCTCGACCCTGTATTGCATGGACGGTTCTTCCCAATCGGAGAAGATGTCGATCGTCCCTTCGACCTCGCGCAGGATGCCCGCGAGCTTGTCGCCCGTTTCAAGCAGGACATCGGGGTCCGGGCCGCGAACCTGCACCTGGATCACGTTGGGATCGCTCGGCCCGAGGAACATCCCCGCGATCCGCATCCGAGTGTCGGGAAAGGCCACGGCCATGTCCTGCCGCAATTGCTCGACACCGGCATCGCGCACCTCCGCGTCCTTCGCGTTGATGACGAGGAAACCCCTATTGGGGGCTGGGTCCGATGGTGCGAGCGACAGCACGAAGCGCGGTCCCCCAAACCCTGAATAGGAAGCCACGCTGTCGAAGTCTGGATAGCGCTCGTCATCGTCAATGAACTCGGAGATCGCCTGAACCTTTTCGTCCATCGCAACGCTCGAGGTTCCTACGGGCATGTCGGCATAGACGAGTATCTGCGCACGGTCGGACGAGGGGAAGAATTGTTGCGGAACCAGCTGCAGCGATGCCGCTGCGATAGCAAACAGCGCGGCCATGCCGCCAAGATAGAGCTTGCGATGCGCGAGCGCCCAGCGAAGAAGCTTCTCGTAGCGCGCCGATCCCCAGTCGAACGTTTCGTCAACCTTGGCCCTGATCTTGCCCTTCTGTTGCTCCTCGGGTGGCCTGGCGAACCAATAGCACAGGGTGGGGATCACCGTGACCGCGATCAGCCAAGAGCTCGACAGAGCGATCAGGATGACGAGCGAAATGTTGCGCGTGTATTCACCCGATTCCTGCTGCGCGAGCATGAGCGGCAGGAACACAAGGATAATGGTGAGTGTCGACGCGAGGAGCGGCCCGGCGAGTTCTCCGCCCGTCTGACCGATAGCCTTGCGCCGGTCGATGCCTTCGGCGAGGCGCTGTTCGAAATCCTCCGCGATCACAATGCCGTTATCGACCAGCAGGCCGAGCGCGATAACGATGGTTGCAAGGCTCATACGCTCTAGCTTGATGCCGTACATGCCCATGATTGCGAGTGTGATCAGCACGACCGCAGGAACCACTGCGCCGATTACGAGCCCCGTGCGAAGGCCAAGGAAGAGGATCATGGTCGCAAGCACGATGGCGAGCGTCTGGAGGACGTTGAAGCTAACGCCGTAGACAGCGTTCTTCACCTGCTCGGCCTGCCAGGTCATGGTTTCAAGCGTTATGCCCGCGGGCAGCGACTGGCGCACGTCGTCGATCGTTTCCTGCGCGCGATCGGCGTAGTTGATCACGCTTTGCGCCTCGTCCATCGAGATGGCGAAGACGATGGCAGGATCACCGTTGAAATAGGCGCGCTGCAACGGAGGATCGATAGATCGTTTGCTGACCTGCGCGTAATCGCCGAGCCTGATGGTCCCTGCCGGGCCGAGGTCGAGATAAAGGTTTCTGACGTCTTCAAGTGTTTCGAAGGCGCCCGACGGTTCGATCGACAATCGGCGGCTTTCGGTCTCGATTGCGCCACCGGGCGCCACGACGTTCTGCTGTGCGAGCGCCGCAGCGACCGCATCGAGCGGAACGCCGAGTTGGGCGAGCACCGCATTGCTCATCTCGATATAGACCCGCTCCTGCGGTCGACCCAGGATGTCGACGCGCTTGGTGCCGGGAATGGTGTAGAGCTGGTCGCGCACATGCTCCGCAAGATCGCCCAGCTCGTCCATCGGGAAATCGGCAGATTGCAACGCCAGCGTAATGACCGCGACATCGCCGAACTCGTCGTTGATGATTGGCGCCATCGTACCTTCGGGGAACTGGCCCACAGTCTCCTCGACCTTTTCGTCCAGTTCGTCCCACGCCTGATCAAGATCGTCGGTGGCGAAGGCGACTTCGGCATGGATAATCGATTGTCCCTCCATTGAAGTGGCACGCACTTCGTCGACCTCGGGCATCGTCTTGATAGCTTCGGCGAGCGGGGTGGTGATGAGGGTCTCGACCCGTGTCGCGTCCATCCCCGGATGCGCGGTAACGACCACGGCTTCGCGGATAGTGATCGTGGGGTCCTCGCGCGCGGGAAGCGTGAAATAGCTCGCGACGCCGTAGATCATCGCGAGCACGACGATGAGTAAAACCGCCGCGCGGTAGCGGAAGCCGAGTTCCGAAAGATTGCTCACGATGCGAACCGCCGCGCGCCGGCGCCGATCAGACTGACGCGCTCACCGGTTTGCAGAAAGGCTGCTCCCTTGCTGACGACGACGTCGCCGCTCTTCAGCCCGCTCGTTACCGTAACGCGGTTCTCGCTCGCCGCTTCGAACCGGATGGTGCGCGCGGAAACTTTATCGGTTTGCGTGTCGACGACCCATACCTCTCCGCGATCGGGACCGGTGGGCATGATGGCGGTCAGCGGTATCGCGTAAGTGGCGGACTGTGGCCGCGGTTCTTCGTTACCGGCGTCGCGAGACAGGCGAACCTCGGCCACCTCGCCGGGCTCGATCGTCCCTTCACCGGCCATCACCCGTGCGACGATTTCGAAGGCGCCCGGCCCGCTGCCGCGGCTGGAAATCTCGGTGATGGTCGCCGCAAGAGCTGGCACGTCGCGTCCCGGTCGGAGCACCTCGACCGATTGACCGGTGGCAAGCCGATCGCGCAGCGTTCCGGGGACGCTGAAGACCACTTCGGTTCCGAAACCGTCGAGCTCGAGCACCGGCTGGCCGGGGGAGACCTGGGTGCCCGGCTCGACGATCCTGCGCGCCACACGACCCGAAAAGGGGGCGCGCAATCGGGTATCGGAAAGCGTCTCGCGCGCCGAGCCAGCCTGCGCCTGCCCGGCATCTAGAAGGGCCTCGAGACTGTTTACCTCGGCATCGGCGGTCTCCAGCCGCGTCTCGGAGGTTGCACCCTCGGCAAAGAGCGCGCGCTGTCGCTCCGCTTCCTGTCGGGCGCGCGCAAGCCGCGCGCGGGTTTCGACGACCTGCGCGTCGGCAGACGCGGCATTGAAGCGATAGGTCGCGGAATCGAGTGTCGCGACCACCGCGCCGCGTCCGACCCGATCGCCGATCTCGGCGCGTACGGAGGTGAGGGTCCCACCGACTTCGAAGCTGAGTGACGCGCGCTGTTCGGCGCGTACGCGCGCCGGGAAGGTCACTTGATCGTCGGATGTGGTTTCCGAAGCGCCGACTTCGACCCAGGCGACAGGTCTGGGCTCGGGCGGTTTTTCCGTTTCGGAACAGCCAGCCAGCAAGAAGGCTGACCCAAAAAGGGCGAGGGTATGTTTCACGATGGGTCTCCCGATGGTGCGGCCTGCCAGCCGCCGCCGAGTGCGGCGTACAGCCCCGCCATGGCAAGACTCGCCTGGCGATAGGCAATCGCTCGGCCGCGTTCCGCATTCCGCAGACCCCGCTCAGCCTCTTGCAAGCGAAGCTGGTCGATCGCGCCGTACTGGAACTGGATGCGGGCGAGGCGGTAATTTTCTGCCGAAAGGGTCGCGGCGCGCTCGCTCAGTGCAAGCGCCTCACGCCCCAGGTCGTAGCGGGCGATGGCCGTCTCGGTTTCCTCGAGCGCGGTTAGAATGCTTTGCTCGTAAGCAAGCGCAGCCCGGCGCGCTTCCAACTGAGCGAGATCGATTTCCGCGCGGATTCGACCGCCTTCGAAGACGCGCCACGACAAAAACGGCACGATGGAATAGCTGGTGCTGTCGCCATCGAAGAGCGTATCTAGCGCGATCGATGAGAAGCCCCCTGCCGCGTTGAGGCGCAGCTGCGGGAAAAGCTCGGCCCTCGCGACGCCAATCTCGGCGGTCTCGGCCGCCAGTTCGCGTTCAGCGCGCGCGATATCGGGGCGCCTTCGGAGCAGATCGGCGCGCAGGCCGACAGGCACGTCGAGCAGCGCGACCTCGTTCCGATCCTCGGTCGCGAGCGCGATCTCTCGTTCCGGCAACCCGCCGATCAGCGGCCCGAGAGCCAGGGCAGCAGCCCTTATCTCGACATCGAGGCGCGGAAGCTCGGCTTCGATGCGGGCGAGCTCGCTTTCAACGAGCAGCAGGTCGGCACGCGATATTTCGCCCTCGCGAAGCTGAATATTCGAGAGCGCCAGCAGTTCGCGCTGCGCCGCGATGCTGGCGAGAAGCGCGCCGCGCTCGGATTGGTATCCGATCAGGGCAAGATAGGTCGAAGCCGTCTCGATGGCCACGGCGAGCCGTGCACCGTTGGCGGCTGCAATCGCGCCTTCGATGCGCGCATCGCCCGCTTCCAGAGCGCGGCGCGTTTGGCCCCATAGGTCGATCTGCCAGGCGAGCGACCCCCCGACATCGTAGATTTCAAGTTCTCGCTGAAAGCCGGGGATCTGTGCAAAACCCGGATTGGCGTTGAGGCTTTGCTGCAGCGCGGTGACGGAGGCATCGGCTCCGACCGATGGAAGCGCGGAAGCCCTGATTTGCGCGCGTCGCGCCCGCGCTTCCTCGACCCGAAGGAGTGCCTGTCGGATCGTCAGATTGTCCTGCAGCGAAGCTTCGACCAGCCGAGTGAGCACCGGATCGCCCAGATTGCGCCACCAGGCGATGAATTCCGCTTCGGCGACCGGTACGCTTTCCCGATCGATCCAGTCGGTCGCTGTCGCCTCGATAGGAGGCCGCTCGTAATCAGGACCGACCGTGGCGCAGCCTGCCAGACCCGCCGAAAAAACGGCGGCTATCCATCGGCGATGGTGGCCTGGTCGCATTGTGAGTCTGATCATAATGGGCTGGCCTGCTAGGCGATTCGCTCTGAACCGTCTAGTACAATCTAGAACGAATTTGCTAAGTCAGTCGCTTGTTCCTGAAGGATTTCAGCAGCCGCTCCTGCGCGAAAGTCGCGTTAAGGCGCTGAGAAGATACGAAATATGTCGAATAACTTAGCGAGAGATCAATAGGTATATCGATTCCGAACGCCAAGCAGAAAAGCTACCCAAAAGTTCATCATGAACCTTCGGGTTGGCTTTCTGAAACCGAATCGCCTATGGCCACTTTCAGATCGGAACGAAGTGGAGCAGATGAACAAGATCACGCAGACGAAGAAGCGGGCGGCTATTCTCGCCGGGGCTCAGCGCGTGTTCGTACGCGAGGGGTTCGAGGGTACCAGCATGGATGCAGTGGCGCGCGAGGCGAAAGTCGCCAAGCCGACGCTCTACAATCACTTTCGCGACAAGAACGCACTTTACGTTGCGGTGGTCGAGCATTCCTTGACCCGGGTGCGCAGCGAGATCGTACCACCGGAATTGCGTGACATGACCGCGACCGAAGGTCTCAAGGTCATCACCACGCGCCTCGCACGCATGTTCGGGCGTGACGACGACGTGCTGCGTCTGTGCCGCATCTGCATCGGCGGCTTCGACCGCTTTCCGCTCGCTACTTCGACCTTCATGTATAAGGGCCCCCAACGCGGCAACCGCGAAGTAGCGAGCATGATCGCGCTATGGGCCGGGCGGGGCGAGCTAGCGTGCGACGATCATGAACTTGCCGCCCAGCAATTGGGTGAACTTTGCAAGGTCGGGATTTTCGATCCGCGCTTGTACGGCTCGCGCGAGAAGGCGTCGATCGACGAATGTCACCGGATTGCTGCGGCCGCGTATCAGACCTTCATGGCGCGATATGGCAAATAGGAGCATGCGACGCAGGCCTGGTATCGCCTCGCGGATACCAAGACGGACATCGCCGAGAGCGATGCTTTTGATCGTCCTTTCTGCCGCGCTCGGTGCCTGCGCAACTCTGCCCGAGCGCGAAGACGTTTCCTCGGCGGCGCGGATGGGTGGACAACTCGTTGATTTCACCGGCACGCGGTTCGATACAGAGGCATCAATCGAGATTATCCGGCCATGGCATGATCGCTGGATGGCGGAGAGGCGAGCCTCGGGTGACGACGAACCGATCGACCTGCTGGCCATCTCCAGCGGGTCGGACAAAGGAGCCTTCTCGGCAGGCTTCCTTACGGGCTGGAGCAAACGCGGCGACCGGCCCGACTTCGATCTCGTCATCGGGGTCAGCACCGGCGCGCTTATCGCGCCTTTTGCTTTTCTAGGTCCAAGCGAGGACGACGCTTTGCGCCGCCTCTACACGACAATCGACGCGGACGACATCTACCGTCAGCGTGCGATCTCCGGGCTGCTCGGTGGACCAGCTTTTGCAACCAGCCGTCCCTTGCTCGAAATGATCGAGCGCGAGGTTTCGCCCGAACTTGTCGAGCGGATCGCAGAGGAACACCGGAAGGGTCGCCGCCTTCTGGTAACTACGACCAATCTTGACACGCAGCGCGGCACGATCTGGGATCTGGGTTCTATCGCCGTCTCGCCGATGCCCAACCGCGAGCATCTTATCGAGAGTCTCCTTCTAGCCTCCTCGAGCGTCCCTGCGCTGATGCCGCCCGTAATGATCGATGTCGAGGCGGACGGGCAGCCCTTCCGCGAAATGCATGTTGACGGCGGCACCGCAGGAAGCTTCCTCGCGATACCGCCCAGCATCCTGTGGGGACAGGCCGAGCTCCCTGAGCGAGCGGATGTGACTAACGGCTCCTTCACCATTCTGTATAATGGCCGCCTTGCGCCGCAGGTCGAAGGCGTCGAGCCAACGGCTTTTTCGATCCTGCGCCGCTCGATCGAAACCATGATCGCCCATGCCGATAGGAACATCCTACGGTCCTATCGCGAATTCGCCGTCCATCATGGCGTAACGCTTGCGGTCTACCAGATCGGTGACGATTTCGATGATGACGCCTTCCCAGACGAGCAGTTCGATTCCGCATTCATGCAGGCCCTGTTCGCCCATGGCGAAGAGCAGGGACGTCAGTGATGATGTAGGGGCCTGCCGGCCTCCTACGGCGTTGGCCGTCGGGTTGCGAAGGCCAGCAAAAAGCATCTGTCAATGCCAGCGGACGCTGCATCTGAATGCTAATTTTTGTTCTCTCGGGCCTGCTGGTAGTTGCATTGAACTGCGCGAAACAGGTCACCTTCATGGGCGCGGCTATCGCTTTGCTCAACCGGTTGGTCGCGGATCGCGTCAAACCGACAACGCTCCAATTCATGGTCGCGGTCGTTCTAACTGCATTCTGGCTGATGCTTGGGTTGGTTTGCTCAGTCTGCCTTTGGGCGTCACGTCAGTCTGGAGAAGTAGGGCCGACGCACCCATGAAGCATCTAGCTAAACCGGACATCATCGCAACTCCGCTTGAAGGCGTTACCAGTTGCGGTTGGGTTCTGACAGACAGCGGTCTGGGTCTCAACCCGCGCAGACCGGATCGCAACTCTGTCGAAGAAGTCAGCCGATATCTCGCGAGGTTGCCTGGTTTTGACGTCGAACCGCTACAGCGTACTTGGCTGATGGTAAGTGTGATGGTTCTAAGCCTGAGAGGCTGAATGAAGAACTCCAGAAATGGTGTTGTCAAAGGGATGGCCGCATCACGGGCTGACTGCTAGCCGCGCTGAATGAGCAACCCCAAGAATCCGTTCGCCTACTTCCATTCGTCGCCCGAAGTCATCCGCATGGTCGTGATGCTCTATGTTCGGTTTCCGCTTTCGCTGCGGAACGTGGAAGATCTACTCGCAGAGCGCGGGATAGACATCTGCTACGAGACCGTGCGGCTCTGGTGGAACAGGTTCGGGCCGATGTTTGCAGCGGACATCAGGCGGCAGCGGATCAGTCGCATGAAGGGCTACAGGCAGTGGCGCTGGAACGTCGATGAAGTCTTTGTGAAGATCAATGGCGAGACCCATTACCTGTGGCGTGCGGTCGATCACGAAGGCGAAGTCCTGGAGAGTTATGTCACGAAAAAGCGGGATAAAAAGGCTGCACTACAATTCTTCAAGAAGACGCTGAAGAGCCATGGCAGCCCAGTTGAGATCGTGACCGATGGGCTCAAACCCTATCCTGCAGCCCTGAAAGAACTGGGCATTGAAGATCGCCGGGAAATGGGGAGGTGGCTCAACAATCGAGCCGAGAATTCACACCTACCATTCCGACGGCGAGAACGAGCGATGCAGCGATTTCGGCGAATGAAGTCTCTGCAGAAATTCGCCTCGGTCCATGCCAACGTCTACAATCATTTCAATTCAGAACGTCACCTCGTCAGTCGCCAAACCTACAAAGCTCGCCGCTCGGCCGCTTTGGCAGAGTGGCAAACCCTGATGGCCTGAACTGTGAAGCGGGTAGGGCGACCTCTGCCAACTGGAGAACGGTTAGCGACCGTCTGACAGCACCATCGCCAGACTTACAAGACCCGTCGCTCGGCTGCTCTCGCCGAGTGGCAAAATCTTGCGGCATAAGACCGCAACGGTCTGGGCTTCATTGCGTCAGGTTGAGACGAGTTCGCATTGGACTGACACCACCCTGACTCGGGAGAAAGTTAGCACGATTGCTTCGCCACCTCGTTTCGTTGAAATGCGACCCAGAAAACAACGGAGGGGTGTGATGCGAAGGTCATTTGGGTTTCTGATGTCTGTCAGCAGCGTAGCGCTGTTTGGAGGCACGCTACTATTGAGCGCTCCTGCATTTGGTCAGTCTCAAGCAACGTCCGAAGTCGATGGCGGGGCCAGTGATCCGTCGACCATAGCTCAAACTGAAATTGGTGAGATTGTGGTCACTGCCAGGCGCCGCAATGAATCCCTTCAAAGTGTACCTGTGTCCATCAATGCGTTCGACACCGCAGCTATGGAATCGCGATCGATCCGAACGACAACCGACCTGACACAGGCGAGCCCAGGCCTGCGCTTCTCCAGTGAGGGCACAACTTACACGTCTAGTGTGTCGATGCGCGGCCTCGGGAAGAACGCAGCCGCAACGACAGGCACTCCGGCGGTCGTCGTTTATTTTGCAGAAGTTCCAGTTCCGGGCGATAATCTCAATATCCCGACTTATGATTTGGCGTCCATTCAGGTCCTCAAGGGGCCGCAAGGCACGCTATTTGGTCGAAACACGATTGGTGGCGCAATCTTGATCGCTCCCGCGCGGCCATCATTCGATTTCAGCGGCTACATGAGAGGGACTTATGGCAATTATGATTACAAGGCTCTCGAAGGCGCGATAAATCTTCCATTGATCGACGATGTGGCGGCACTGCGTATTGCAGGGCAGATAAGACGTCGTGACGGTTATGTGCAGGACCTGAGCTATGGTGATCGACTAGACGACGTCAATCAAAACAGCGTGCGCGCGTCGCTCTTACTCGAGCCGGCAGAGAACTTCTCTAATACCACGATCTTCGACTACTTTGATGCGTCGGAGAAGGGCAACGGCTACATTCTGTTCCGCGTAAATCACCTTCCCGGACTCGAATTTCTTGATGGCCCACTCGATGATGCACTGGCCGCCCAGCAAACAGGAGGCATTCGCCGCACACGCAGCGCCGTTCCTGACCCTTACACCAAACCCCGGTTCTGGGGGATAACTAACATAACGGAATGGCAATTGGGCAATATCGAGCTGAAGAACATCTTCGGCTACCGGGTTAATGATATTCGCATTCGGGGTAACTTCGACGGCCTGCCGCCGCTGTTCGATGACGACGTAGCTTTGTACAAAACGCTGGCTGCGCGCAACAATGACCGATCGATCAGCGACGAGTTTCAGGCACAGGGAAAGATGTTGGGCGGACGGCTCGATTTCATCGTCGGCGCATTTTATTCGAAGCTTGAACCCAATGGGGTGCGAGGAATTACAAACAGGTCTTTCGACCTGATCGGTCCCAGCACACTTGTAGCCCCTTTGACATGACCCCCTGATTTCCATCCAAGAATGATTAGAGTCCGGCCCTGAGAGAAGGACGGACGATGAAGCGATCACGATTTACAGAAGAGCAGATTATCGGGGTGCTGCGGGAAGCGGAGGCAGGC
>Ga0207417_1000308_pt1 | contig 18411 bp, 16 predicted proteins | sample MalvirmetagMSP82_FD_184225 | JGI IMG/M metagenome (GOLD analysis project Ga0207417, IMG submission 184225) | Marine viral communities from the Deep Pacific Ocean - MSP-82 (SPAdes) | ecosystem: Environmental > Aquatic > Marine > Oceanic | place: Pacific Ocean | collected 2011-04-19
TTGAACCGGGCTCCAGGCCAATGCTGCTATTATGACGACATACCCTTGGCTTATCGGCGCTCCGTGCTCAACCGATTCAACCAGCCACTACACCAGAGAATGCCCGTACTTGCGGGTTTTCGTCGCTTTGAGGATTGGATTCTATGCTCACTAAAACGAAACAGGCCCAAAAATTACTGCTGTTTCGGCTGTCCGGTACCCGGTTGTTCGGGATTGGCACCCTGAAGATTCGGGAAATCCTGCCGTTCATGCGCTTGAGCAAGCTGCCTCACAGCCACCACGCCGTCATCGGTACCGCCATGTTTCGTGGTTCTGCGGTACCGGTCATCGATATGGCAGCCGCCGTGGGGCATCCCCCACTCACCCCAGACGAACAGGCCAAGGCCTCAATCATCATCACCGACATACAGCGCCAGGAAATCGGCTTTCTGGTACGGGGCGTGCACCAGATCATCGAGGCTGACTGGAAGCATGTGATGCCACCACCCAAGGCGCTAGGTGATCGGGCCTTCATCACCGGCCTGCTGGACCTGGAGGGGGATATTATCCAGCTGCTGGATGTGGAACTGTTGCTGGCGAAGGTGTATCCGGAATCCCTGCACGTCGAGGATGTGGCACTCACCGATGTTCAGAGCGAAACCCTGAAGGCACTCAACATCCTGCTGGTGGACGATTCCCAGGTGGCTCGCAAGCAGCTGTCGGATGCCCTGGACAGCAAGGACATCTCCTACCAGGTAACGTCCAACGGCGATGATGCCTTGCAGATTCTGCTGACCAACGATGAGCTGAACAAACCTATCGACATCCTGGTCAGCGACATTGAAATGCCTGGGCTCGATGGCTACGAACTGACGTTCAATCTTCGCGACAACTCGGCCGTGAAACAGCCCTATGTGATTCTCCACACCTCACTGAACAGTGAGATGAGTCTGAGCTACGCCAACCAGGTGGGCGCCAATGAGGCGCTCACCAAGTTCGATGCCAAAGAGCTGCTACAGGCAATGTTGCGGGGCGCCGAGCAGGCCCGGTAATCAGTTTTCGGTATTCAGGCTATCGCGCAGGTCTGCAAAGAACGCGTGGGTTTCGGTGCGAATCTCTTCCAACTGGGCTTCCCAGTCATCCCGGTAGCGGTTGTAGGTTTGCGCGCTCAGGCGCGTGAACCGTTCCCCCGTCTCAGCCAGAGTACGGCTGGCTTCCGCCAGGGTTTCCATGGTGGGTTCTTCCAGCGACTTAACTTCTTCACTCAGGCTACGGGACGCCTGCTCCAGGATCACGCGGTCTTCAGGCGTTGCCTGGTCACCCTGCTCCAGCGCTTCATTGATTGACTCCCGCAGCTTTTCGATGGCCCCTTGCATCAGCGCACCAAAGTCCTCAACCGCGTCTTTAGTCTTGCGCTCCACCTCTGCCGAGTAGGCCTCAAAGTTACGAGCAAACTCATTCATACTGGCTTCGATATCATCCGATGACGAGGAGAAACTACTCGACAGTTTTTCGCCCAGCTTATTCAGCTCGCCCATGAGATTGCCAAACATTGATGGCCGCAGGAGTGCGTCTTCGGTGCGGCTATAATCCACTTGCCAGGTCTCGGTTTCTTTGATCAGAAAGGTGATCAGCTCCTGGTGCTCACCTTCTTTACCGTATTCCGGCGGCAGCCGGGTAACTACTGTGGCCTCCCGTCCATCAATCACCACCCGGCCGTAGGACGGCTCAATGCCGCCCCAGTCTTTGCGGAAACCGTCGAAGTCGTCGGGGGAACTGAGGGTAGAAAATTCGGCGACGGCATCGGCGTCGTTTTCAGCGACGGCCTGCCAGAATGCCTCGGCCACTTGCTGGGGTGTTTCCGGCTGGCTACAACCGGCCAGCACAAACAGAGCTATAGCTGCGAACACACATCGAAACAGGGACTGACTCATACAGTGGCCTCCTAATGACTCAATAGCTGACTAAATCAGGAGGCCATCATACAACGGCTAGAGCCGGCAGGTCAGGTCAGCAAGTTCCTCATCAAACACCCGCCGGTTCTCGCTGTAATCCACCGGCACGTCCACCAGATGCACACCGCCAGCCGCCAGGGCGGTCTCCAGCACTGGCCGTAAATCCTCGGTGCGGTTTACCCGGTGGCCGGTGGCGCCATAGGCATCGGCGTATTTGACGAAATCCGGATTGCGGTAGTCCAGGCCGAAGTCCTGGAAGCCTTCTTGCGCCTGCTTCCATTTGATCATGCCGTAGGCACTGTCGTTGATGATCAGTACCACCAGGTTGAGGTTAAGGCGAACGGCAGTCTCCACTTCCTGGCTGTTCATCATGAAACCGCCGTCGCCGCAAACAGCCATCACCTTCTGATGCGGGTACAGCATGGCCGCCATCATGGCGCTGGGCAGGCCGGCGCCCATGGAGGCCAGGGCGTTATCGAGCAGCACGGTGTTGTTGTCGTAGGCCGGGTAATTGCGCGCAAACCACAGCTTGTACATGCCGTTATCGAGGGCAATGATGCCGTCGTCCGGCATCACCGCACGCACGTCACTGACGATGCGCTGGGGAATCACCGGGAACCGGGGGTCGTCGGCGCGGTCTTGCAGATGTCTGTCCACAGCAGCTTTCACTTCCATGAACCAGGTGAAGTCGTGGCTGCCACAGTGGCCGCAGTGCTCGGCCATGTATTCCACACTGTTGGCGATGTCCCCCACCACCTCGTGTTGGGGGAAGTACACTGGGTCCACGTCGGCACCGCTGAAGTTCACGTGAATGACCTGCTTGCCACCGGGCTTCATGAAGAACGGAGGCTTCTCGACCACATCGTGGCCAACGTTGATCACCAGGTCAGCATGGTCGATGGCGCAGTGCACGAAGTCCCCCGACGAGAGGGCCGCATTGCCCAGATACCGGGGATGACGCTCATCCACCACACCCTTGCCCATCTGGGTGGTGAAGAACGGAATATTGGTCACGTTAACCAGGTGAATCAGCGCCTGTGACACCCGTTTCCGGTTGGCTCCAGCACCGATCATGATCAGCGGGTGCTTGGCCTGGCGCAGCATGTCGCACGCCATTTCCAGGCTTTTGGTACTGGCAGAGGGGCGCCTCGCATCGCTGGACTCGAAGATGTGGGTGTCGGCGTCCGGCGTTTCCGCGGCGATGTCTTCAGGCAACTCCAGATGTACCGCGCCGGGCCGCTCTTCCGATGCCAGCCGGAAGGCCTCACGAACCTTGGCAGGAATGGTGTTGGCGTTGCTGATCTGGCGGGTGTACTTGGTCAGCGGACGCATCAGATCCACCACATCGAGAATCTGGAACAGGCCCTGCTTTGACGATTTTATCGGTTTCTGGCCCGAGATCATCATCATGGGCATAGCGCCAAGCTGAGCGTAGGCGGCTGCGGTCACCAGATTGGTGGCACCCGGGCCCAGGGTGGAGAGACAAACGCCGACCCGACCAGTGAGCCGGCCATAGGTGGCAGCCATGAATCCCGCAGCCTGTTCGTGGCGGTTCAGCACCAGTTGGATATTGGATTCCCGCAGCGCTTCCAACAACGCAAGGTTTTCTTCCCCGGGAACCCCAAAAAGGTAACGAACCCCTTCATTCTCCAGTGCGCGGATGAACAGTTCAGCCCCGTTGCGCGCCTCCGTGGTTAGCTCGGTTGTCATGGTTGTCCCTTTCGTGTGTTGCCGGTCTCACTCTTAGCAGTACGTAGGAAGTGCCTGGGAAGTCCACGGGAGGTGCACGGATTACTGGGTCAACGGCGGCTGCGCCTGCAGGGCCTCTGCCGGCACCCGATCCTCGCCCCAGCTACGATGAACACTCTCCACAACCCGTTGCAGCTCATCGTCGCCGACATCCGCAGGCTCGCCCCGCTCCAACGGATCGTAATGGAAAATATACAGCCGGGACGTGAACTGTTCGAACGGCAGCGATGACTCACCAAAGCGTTCACCGCAACCGGCAGTACTTACGCGCACCTCGTCACCCCAGTTCTGACCGCTGTCGTTGTTGGGGTTAAAGAAATAGACCCGCATCAGGCCTTCCGGGTCCAGTGCCACCCGCAAAATGGTAATGGCGTGCCAGCCAATAAAACGTGCGGCGCTGTCGGTTACGGCCACACCAGCAGGCTGAGGATGAATCAGCGGCTGATTGCCGTTGTAGTAGGGGTGGTAGCTGGCGTAGAAATGCCGGATGAAACCTTCAAGATCATCCAGCTTGCCGGTGGCCACATCCACGTTGATGGCGAAGCCCCGGCCGGCGGACCAGCCATGGAATTCGGGGTTTACCCACCGGTGCGGATCGCCTTCCCGGCCGCCAACCATACGCCCCATTTCGGCATAGATCCGGTCCAGGTGCGGCACCACCACCAGCGACACCGGGTCAAGATCCAGCGTCACCTCCGAGGCAACGCCACCCCGACTATGCGCCGACGACACCGGCTTGCCTTCGAAATGCATGATGATTTCATTGTCCCGCGCGGCCCAGGCCACCATCTGCAGCAGATAGTCAGGATCATTGTAGGCCCACATGGACAGCGCCCGTGCCGACTGGCAGGTCGGGTTGTTGCCCTGACCAACCCCGAGAGGCTGGCCAAGCATATTCAATACGCCCTGCACCAGCCAGGCGCCGGGCTGTGGGTGATAGCCATAGGCCAACTGCAAGCGCTCGCGGGCGTCCGGACACAACGACAACCGGGCCTGGCGCCACAGCGCCGGGGCTACCGGAGGCTGGTAGAGAATGCCCCGTTCCAGCATTAACGCCATGCCGTAGAGGCCCTGGGCGGTTTCCGGGTATACGCCTTCCCGTATCAGCGTGCAAACCAGTTCCCGGTAACACAACAGGCAGTCACGCCCGGTACTCGACAAGCCCAGGGCTTCAGTCAGCAAGGCGTCCTGATCGTCCAGGATGAAGCGGACAAAGGTGGCGTGGTAAGGCGACACCAGACCGGTATCGTGCATGGCTCGGGCAAAGCCCGTTGCCTCGTTCTGCAGGGCCTGGGCATCCATGGATTCCAGGCGCTGCTCGTAAACGACAGTGCCCGGATCCTCGCTGCAGGCGCGAGTCGGTCCGTAGAGACTGGAAATGAGTCGATCGGCACCCCGGCCGGCCCCGCCAAGATCCGCTTGGGGATCGGCCCGGCAGATGGCGATCTGGGTAATCATTTTGCGCACGTCAGAAACCTGGATCGGACGCTGCTGCAGGATGCGCCAGATTTCCTCAATCAGACTATCGATCACGTGCTCGTAGCCAATATGGTGGGCAACGTACTGCACCACCGCTTGACTGATTTTCGACAGCTTGCCCTGCTCCCGCTCCGCTTCGCCGACCATACCAAACAGCAAGCCCAGATTAATGGCCAGCACCTGCGTGAGGTAATGGTGAGCCTGTTCTGCGGACACCGACGGATGCAGGTAGAAGCCCCTGGCAACCGCCAGCAAACGCAGTTCGCTGAAAGCCTCGATGACCACCGTATCGGCGTTCTGGCTCTGCAACGAATGCGTGGTGAGGGTCGGAAGCAGAATGCCGGGTTCCGCCCAGTCAGTGCCCAGGTACACGCCTGCCAACTCCAGACGTTGCGCGCGCTCTTCGATAACACGGCAGCCTTCCGGCTGCATCAAGACTCGACGGGCAATATCGAACACGCGCGGGAGTTTGCCGGCCTTGGCAAAAGACCGGCTTTCCTCCAGTACCTGGATTGCGTCATCCAGTTTTTGCACCAGCTTGTCAAAGTTGACGGCCGGTACTGCGCTGCCCGGTTGGTGATCGTTCAAACGACGTTCCTCAGGGCCTGCACCAAACCCGTTTGTAGTTAATACCTCTCCGGATTATACATAGAAATCGAGTTCTTCCTGATGTTTCAGCAGATCCCGCATGGTGTAAGGATCATCACCGAAGAAGTACACCAAGCCCCAGTGGGTACCGAAGGCAGTCCGTTTGGTCACGGTTTCTTCCAGCGGCGGTGTCAGCTCGTGAGACTCGAAATACTCGTGATTTTCGGTCTCCTCGGGAATTTCCAGTTTGCTGACCACCCGACGACGCGGGTAAACACCAAAGCAACCTGCATAACCCTTGGCATCGACCACTTCTTTCGGGAAGAACGCTTTGACTTCCTCAGCCGTAGTCTTCGGATCGAAAGACAGGATCAACCCCTGGTAGGCGTTGAAACCGTAGGCCCGTTCCAGCAGTTCGAAGACCTTGAAGCCCGGCGGCCGGTAAGCCACCTCACCAAAGTACATGGTGCTGTCGCTGGTCACGAAGTATTCCGGGTGAATAAAGCCAAAATCGATGTCGAAGGTCTTGATCAGCTTCTCGATTTCGCCCCGGATCTGGTCACGGTATTTCTCAAGGTCCGGTGTCGCCGGAACGAACACGGAGTAACCCAGGGTGACGTACTCGGAGATGTTCAGGAACGCGATCTTGCCATTGTGGATCCAGGCCTCAACCGCAAATTCCCAGCCATCAAGGTGCGACTCCATCAACACCGGAAATTCTTCTTCCGGAATGGTGTCGACTTCATCGGGTGTACGAATAACCCGGTGGCCAAGGCAACCCGCCTTATCGAAGGCTTTGAGGTGAATCGGGTCGTTGGGGTCACCGTCCAGTTTGAGCAGGGTCTGGTTGACCCGCTTCAGGAAACGAATGACGTCACCCTTGTCGTGCGCCTCTTCGAAGATGCCGACTCGGATACCACCAAGCTGGGCGCGGCGCTTCATCAGGGCCTTGTCACGCAGAAGCATGGCCTGACCAAACAACTTGGGCTTGTCCATGAGCACGGAGTTGATCGCACCCGCCCATTCGACGGTTTCTTCAAACAACGGGATGGACACGTCTACGCCCATCTCTTTCAGAGTCTGGGCAATTTCTACGGAGCGATCGTTCAAGCGTTCGAAATTCCAGGGCACGTAGGGGATATCGTGCTCTTTGCAATAAGCCTCAGCCCAGTCCGGAGCGACGACCACATAGCGTCGATCAAACTTGTCCGCGGCTTCAACGGCATTCAGACTCCAACCGAGGAGTGCAACATACCCCTTGTCCGGATTGTACTTTTGCTCGCTCATAGGCTCTCTCCTTTGCGTGGGGTGTTCCCTAACAGTACGCTTTACTTGGGAAATCGCAAATCAGACCATATTCAAAGCACATAAAAACAAAAAGGCCGCTGGTTTGTATGCCAGCGGCCTCAATGTCTGAGCGTTTTTTATATTGATTAGGTATATCAGCCGAGTTTTAAGGTCGACAAAGTCCTTGCTCTGACTTTATTCAGCAGCTGCTCGTCTTCGACCAGCGACTGGCCATAGGACGGAACCAACTGACGCATCCGCTCTTGCCATTGAGCCGTCTTCAAACTCTCCGGGAAGCAACGCTCCAGAACCGTCAGCATGGCGTTGGCCGCGGTGGATGCACCGGGCGAGGCACCCAGCAAAGCCGCCAGCGTGCCGTCTTTGGCCGCCACGATCTCAGTACCAAACTCCAGCTTGCCACCGCCACCGTCGACCTGCTTGATGATCTGCACGCGCTGGCCAGCCATTTTCAGCTCCCAGTCTTCTTCACGGGCGTCCGGGAAAAAATTGCGCAGCGAAGCCACCCGATCGCTATGGGACTGGAACACTTCGCCAATGAGATAGCGGGTCAGGTCCATGTTACTCTTGCTTACCGACAGCATGGGGCGCAGGTTGGTAGGCTTGACCGAGCCGAACAGATCAAACAGCGAACCCTGCTTGAGGAAGCGGGTGGTGAAACCGGCGAACGGGCCAAACAGCAGGGCAGGTTCGCCGTTGATGATTCGGGTATCCAGGTGTGGAACCGACATCGGCGGCGCACCGATGGGCGCCTTGCCGTAAACCTTGGAGTGATGCTGCTCAACGATATCTGGCTTCCGGCACACCAGCCACTGGCCGCTGACCGGGAAGCCACCGTAGCCGCGGGCTTCGTCAATGCCGGATTTCTGCAGCATCGGCAACGCACCACCACCGGCGCCCAGGAAAATAAAGCCGGCTTCCAGCTTGGTCAGCTCGCCGGTCTTCTGGTTGCGCACGCGCACTTTCCAGCGGCCGTTGTCACGTTGGTCGATGTAGTGCACCGGGCTGCTCAGCATCAGTTCGAAGTTGGGCTGGCTTTGCAGGTATTCCACCATGCTCCGGGTCAGGGAACCGAAGTCGACATCGGCACCGTGCTTGATCCGGGTAGCGGCAACCCGCTCCATCGGATCCCGGTGCTTGACCACCAGGGGCATCCATTCTTCCAGATCGTCCGGGGACTCGGTGTACTCCATCTCGCGGAACAGGTGATGGGCACTCAGGCGCTCGAACCGACGCTTGAGGAAGGCCACATCTTTCTCACCCCAGACAAAGCTCTGGTGCGGTGTGCGGTTGATGAAGGTTTTGGGATCGGGCAGCATTCCCTGCTCCACCAGATACGACCAGAACTGCAACGACACTTCGAATTGGGCGTTGATCTTGAGAGCCCGATCAATGGTCACATCGCCGTCGTCAGTTTCCGGGGTGTAGTTCAGCTCACAGTACCCGGCGTGTCCGGTACCTGCGTTATTCCATCCGTCCGTGCTCTCATGGGCAACGTGATCAAGACGTTCCACCATGACGATGTCCAGGGACGGATCGAGCTGCCTGAGCATCATGCCGAGGGTGGCGCTCATGACGCCACCGCCGACCAGCACTACGTCTGCCTGTCTAACGGCCATTGCTTTATACCCTACCTAGTATTGAGCCTGTGTACTCTCCCACGATCAGCAGGAAAGCCTGTCGAAAGCCGACCAGGCACTTGGTAAAAGGTGCCGCGGTGTGCTTTCGGATGTAAACGTGGCGCAATTATCCCGATTTTTGCGGGAAGAATAAATTGCGATTGTCATTCGATGCGCTTCTTACAGGGCTTTGCCTCTACTTCGGCCACCAATTTTTACTACCTAAGGGCAGTGGCCCGCTCCCAGCCAAGGGTCTAAACTCCGCCCTCAAACACTTCAATCAGTTCGGGCCAACAGCGGCCCGCCTATCTATGTATCGAGACGAGACACGACCATGTCTGCCCTAGAAGCTGTTCTGATCGCTATTGCTGTTCTCGCGCTACTCGGCGTTATTTTCGAGGAAATCACCCACGTCAACAAAGCCAAGGTAACGCTGTTTTTTGGCACCCTGAGCTGGATTCTTCTGTTTCTTATGAGCGAAAGCGAGGGTGAGACTTCCGCGATATCGACCGGTTTATCTGAGAGTATTGCCGAGATTGCGGGTCTTTGGCTGTTCCTGGTCGCGGCCATGACGTTCGTCGCTTACCTGAACAAGAAAGGGATGATCGAAAACCTGATCTATTTGATCATGCCGAAGCAGGTCAGCGAGCGGAAACTGTTATTTTTGACCGGACTGTTCTGCTTCATCTTCTCCTCTTTGGCAGACAATATCACCGCTACGTTAGTCTCATGCTCGCTCATTCTGTCCCTTGAGCTGGAGCTGAAAAAGCGCCTGCAGTTCGTCACGCTGGTGGTGTTCGCGGTTAATTCCGGCGGCGTCTCACTGATCACCGGCGACGTCACCACTCTGATGATTTTCCTCGCTGACAAGGTGGAAATACTCACCTTGCTGACACTCGCCATCCCGGCCTCCATCACCGTGTTCATACTGGCGGTGTTCCTGTCCCGGGGGCTGACCGGAACGGTCACGCTGCGTGCGACCAAGAACGAAATACGCCCCGTGGACGCGGTCATCAGCGCGTTGTTCTTGTTAACAATCCTGTGCACCATCGCCGGCAATGCCCTGTATGGGGTTCCGCCGGTGTTGACCTTCCTGTTCGGGCTATCGGTCATGTTCCTGATTTCCCGGTTCATGAGTGACGATTCCGATCTGGACCCGATTCTTGAGTACATCCGTATCATTGAGTTCGAAACGCTGCTGTTCTTCCTCGGCATTCTGCTGCTGGTCGGCATGCTCAAGGAAATTCACGCGCTCGACTCCCTGGTCGCCATCTACGATGTGCTTCCGCCGCTGTATGCCAACTATCTGATGGGCATCTTCTCGGCGGTGATCGACAACGTGCCGCTGACGGCCGCGCTGTTAAAGGCTGGGATCGGGATGACCCCGGGCGAGTGGATGGGCCTGACCTACGCCGTCGGCGTGGGCGGCTCGCTACTGATTATCGGCTCAGCAGCCGGCATTGTGGCCATGACCAAGATTCCGGGGCTGACCTTTGGGGCCTACATGCGGTATCTTGCGCACCTCCTGGCGGCCTACACCCTGGGTTATGCCGGCGTGTTCATGCTCGGACGTTTTATTCACTGAGGTTTTTCTATGCTAATGGCAATGGGCGCAATCGTCGCCGGTTTGATCCTGCTGGTCTGGAGCGCTGACAAGTTTGTCGAAGGCGCCGCGGCAACCGCCAAACACCTGGGCATGCCCACGCTGCTGATCGGGATGGTGATCATCGGCTTCGGCACCTCTGCGCCAGAATTGGCGGTATCGGCCATGGCTGCAGCAGATGGCAACCCGGGGCTGGCCCTGGGTAACGGTTACGGCTCCAACATCACCAACATCGCGCTGATCGTCGGCCTGACCGCCGTCATTGCACCCATTGCCGTGCATTCCCAGGTCATCCGCAAAGAACTGCCACTGCTACTGGTACTGACCCTGATTGCCGGCGCGCAATTGATAGACGGCCAACTGACTCGACTGGATGGCTGGGTTCTGCTGGCGGTGTTTGCCGGTGTTATGGGCTGGTCCATTTACCAGGGTTTTCAGGGCAAGGAAGACCCCCTGGGGGGCGACACCGACGCCGAGATGATTGCCCACCCGATGCCCCTGAAATCCGCTGTGATCTGGGTGGTGGTAGGCCTGATTCTGCTGGTAGTGAGTTCACGCCTGCTGGTCTGGGGTGCGGTCACCATCGCCCAGACTCTGGGGGTCAGTGACCTGGTGATTGGTCTGACTATTGTCGCCATCGGCACCTCATTGCCGGAACTTGCCTCTGCCCTGGCCGCGGTCAAGAAAAACGAGCACGACCTTATTCTGGGTAACATCCTCGGCTCTGGCATCTTCAACACCCTGGCGGTGGTTGGCCTGGCGGCCGTCATTGAACCCCTGAAAGTCGATCCGGAAGTGCTGTACCGGGACTGGACCCTGATGCTGGCACTGACTCTGGGGCTGTTGCTGATGGGCTATTACGGCATCACAGGCAAACGCAAGCTCATTACCCGGGGCGAGGGTTCGGTGCTTATGCTGGTATACGTAACTTACACCGGCTACCTGCTTTCGACCGTGGTGGCCGCCTCCGGCATGTGACCGATCGAGCCGGCGAGGCTGTGTTATTCGGCCTCGCCGTCCCCCAGCAATTCTTCCAGCCTGAGCCGGACTTCGGCCATTACCGCTTCCAATTCAGCCTTGGTCTTGCCTGCAGTTTCCAGCGGCTGGCCCACGCGCACGTCGACCGGTTGCCCCAGATTGATCTGCCAGCTCCGGGCCGGCAGCACCTGATGAATGCCGCGAATGGCCACGGGCACGATCACCGCCTCAGTATCCAGAGCTAAATGGAAACAGCCCTTCTTGAACGGCAGCAGCTTGCCATCGGGCGATCGGGTGCCCTCGGGGGCGGCCCACAGCACGATACCACTCTCCATCATCGCGCGGGCGCGCTCCAGATCCTTCACTGCTTTCTGGCGATTGGACCGGTCCACCGATGGAAATTCTGCCGCCCGCATGGCCTGCCCCAACAGCGGAATCTTGAACAGTTCTTTCTTGGCGAGCATGCGGATAGAGCCCGGCAGCGAAACAAAACTGGCGGGAATGTCGTAGTGGCTGGCGTGAGTACACATGATGATGTAGCGCCGGCCATCACCGAAATCCGGGACGTGACCGCGCACGGTCAGGCTGGCACGAACCAGCCTGAGCAGGGCTGCTGACCACTCCCGGCAGTACTGATCGACAATCTGCCGGTGCAGGCGCCCGAACAGGGCGCGCAGCAGAATAAGCAGGGAGAAAAGTGCAGTCAGCCCGACACTACCGAGAACCACACCAACCCGTCTCAGCAGGGTGGCCGACTCGGTCAGTGGGTTCAGTTTCAATCGAATCATCAGTCCAGCACCTTCTTCCGCTTCCCCATTGTTTCAAGACCTTAACAATCGCTGGGGATTATAGCTGTTCCGCGTGACGCTGAATAACCAACGCGCCAGGCCTTCGTTATCAACCATTAATTGATCACTTATTAAACACCTCCTATAACTAATAAGAATGCGTTCGGCGCGTGGGCGGTTGCAGTAAGGGACTACCGTCATTAGCCAATACCAAGGGAGGAGAATCATGAAACCGAGTACTGTCATCCAGCGAGGTCCAAACGACCCCGGCCTGACCAACCCAGGCCGACGTCATATACTGATGGGGAGTGCCAGCGCCATGGCGGCTGTCAGCCTGCTTGGATTCGCGCCACTGGCAAAAGCTGAAGAACCGAAAACCCTGCCCGACTACGCCGCCTGGAAAGAGCGAAACGCGCTGATCGTGCACAGTACCAACACCATGGAGACGCAGAGAGGTGCCATTGGCCAGGGTGTGATCACCGCGAGTGACCGGTTATTCGTTCGCAACAACCTGCCCGCCCCGCCGGAATCAATCGTCGCCGATCGTGATGCCTGGCAACTGCGGGTGGAAGGGGTGAAAAACCCGAAAGCAATGACCCTCGGCGAGCTCAAGCAGATCGGCGTGGCAACCGTGGCCTCGGTACTGCAATGCTCCGGAAACGGCCGTGCGTTCTTCCCCCATGGTGCAGGTGGAACACAATGGTCGGTGGGCGCAGCCGGTTGTGTAATGTGGACCGGCGTACCGTTGAAGGATGTGGTGGCTGCACTGGGTGGTCTTGCCGATGGAGTCGAGTATATAACCAGCACCGGTGGTGAGGAGTTACCAGCCGGACTTGAGCCGACGCAGGTGACCGTGGAACGCTCCGTGCCTACCCGCGCCCTCGAACACGCCCTGCTGGCCTGGGAAATGAACGACGAGCCACTGCCACTGACCCACGGAGGTCCGCTGCGAATGGTGGTGCCTGGTTTTTACGGCGTTAACAACATCAAATACGTGAAACAGGTGGCCTTCACTGAAAATCAGACCGGCGTGAAAATCCAGGCCTCCAGCTACCGTATTCGCGACGTCGGCGAAAAAGGTGCACCCAATCAGCCGTCCATGTGGGAAATGAACGTCAAATCCTGGGTCACCTCGCCGCTCGAATCCGCACGGGAAGGTCGTACCATGATCTACGGTGTTGCGCTTGGTGGGACCGTCGCTCTTGATAAGGTGGAGGTTTCGGTCAATGGCGGCCGAACCTGGAAACCTGCGCGCTTCCTCGGGCCCGACTTGGGGCCCTTTTCCTGGCGACCCTTCGTGCTGGCAGCAGACCTTACACCGGGCGAATACCGAATAGTGAGCAAGGCAACCGATATGAACGGCAACAGCCAGCCGGAGGGACGCATGGATAACGAACGCGGATACGGCCACAACGGCTGGAGTGACCATGGCGTGACCGTGGAGGTCGGCTAAGGCCGGCACCAGCCATTGATGGATAGTGTCTTATGATCAAACGTTGCGTATTGGGTCTGGCATTCGGCCTGTGGGGCGCGCATGCATTAGCAGACGATCTTGCCAGCCAGGGCAAGATCGTCTTCATGGAGGCCGCCCAGCCCGCCTGCAGTATCTGCCATACCCTCTCGGATGCCGGCGCCACCGGCGAAATCGGACCAAATCTGGATGAACTGGCACCGTCGCAGGAACAGGTCCGCAATGCCGTTAAAGGCGGCGTCGGCCTGATGCCGGCATTCGGTGACACCCTCACAGAGGAGCAAATAAAAGCCGTTGCCCACTACGTGGCCTCGATCACCGGCGGCGGCCCATAAAAAAACGGGGCGCTTGCCCCGTTTCTCTTATTCGTTTTCCTGAAATACCATCGCAACGGAGTTCAGGCAGTAGCGCTTGCCGGTCGGCGGCGGGCCGTCAGGGAATACATGCCCCAGGTGGCTGTCGCAACGCGGGCAGCGGATTTCTGTACGAGCCATGCCCATGCTGGTGTCTTCCAGATAACGGATGTGCTCGGGATCGAACGGCTGGAAAAAGCTTGGCCAGCCGGTACCTGAATCGAATTTCGAGTCCGAACTGAACAGCGGAAGATCGCACAGGCGACAGTAATAAGCGCCCGCTTTCTTGTTGTCCAGCAGCGTCCCGCAGAACGGATGCTCCGTACCGTGGTCCAGCAGCACCTTGCGCTCTTCCGGCGTCAGATCGGCGGCTTTCTCTTCAATTTGCGCTGGTGTCAGCGGTGTCAGGTCATATCCTGCAGCAGAAACGCCCATGGTATGCCTCCTCAGGCCGTATTGTCGTCAGAAGGGCCGGAGCCGTCGTCGGAATATTCCGGTTTCAGGCGATCGCCGTAGTTGTTCACCAGCTTCTCCATCTTCGGCGCGGCTACCGCCATGATGTATGGCTGGTACGGGTTCCGGGCCGCAAAGTTCTGATGGTAGGCCTCGGCGGGGTAAAACGCCTTGAGCGGCTCCAGCGTCGTTACGATCGGATCAGGGTACACGCCAGCGGCACCGAGCTGATGAATGTAAGCCTCGGCCACCTGTTTCTGCTCCGGCGTCTCGTAAAAGATGGCCGAACGGTATTGGGTGCCCCGATCATTACCCTGGCGGTTAAGCTGGGTCGGATCGTGTGCGACCGAGAAGAATACCTTAAGCAGCTCGCCAAAACTGACTTTTGACGGCGTGTAGTGGATATCCACAACCTCGGCGTGGCCGGTGGTACCACTGCAGGTGGCTTCGTAAGTGGCAGTCTCGGCGCTGCCGCCGGAATACCCGGACTCCACCTTGGTGACACCGTCCATGGCCTTATACACCGCTTCCACGCACCAAAAACAACCGCCTGCTAGCACCAACCGGGCTTCATCGGCGGTTTGGGGCAGATCCTGCTCCGGATCAGGAAAACGGCTTCGGGGCACATTCAGCCCCGGAATATCACAGGAATTGACCATGGTGTCCTCAACTCTCGAATTTGGGTGTGGGTAAAGCACGCGTAATACCCTGAATTGTGGCTGTTACGCTTACGATTTACCAACGGCCCAGTGCTTTTTCCAAACATGAACATTGCCGGGTTTGGGTTGCATCCGCGCCGCAGCGAACCATACTGACAAGCGGGGTTTGCCACATCGCAATCTGACAATCGCCCGTTCGGCATATCAAGGACAGAGACATGACGGCAAGGGCTCGGACACCGAAAAACCAGGACGAACTTCTGGAGTACCGCCTGAGCCTCCGGCTCGGGCCTGTGCATGCGCGCCAGCGACTGGGCATTGAGCGGGAATACGAAGCCCAGGCGTTCGGCCAGGGTTCCAGCTTCCACCTGGAAAATGTTACCGCGGCACCCGGCCTGATCAGTTTCTGCCTAAAGTTGGCTGGTCTGTTCCGGCGTGGGCAAGCCAACAGCCGCCGACTGGATACTGCGCACAACCGCTTCGTTCTGCCAGCATTGCCAGCCGCTTTCGAAGGCTTTCGCATCCTGCACCTGACCGATCTCCACGTCGATATGGACGAGGCCAACCTGCAGGCTGTGCTCAAGAAGATCGAGCCCCTTGAATACGACCTATGCGTGCTAACCGGCGATTATCGCAAACTCACCTGGGGCCCGGTGGACGGAGCCCTCGACGGCATGTCCCGGTTACGGGACGCCATTCACGGCGAAGCCTACGCGGTTCTGGGCAATCACGACAGCATCCGAATGGTGCCCGGCCTGGAAGACATGGGCTACGTGCTGCTGATGAACGAGATGTTGCCCATCGAGCACCAGGGCAAGAAGATCTATCTGGCCGGCGTTGATGACGCGCACTATTACAAGGTGCACAACCTGCACCGGGCTGGAGATGACATCCCGATCGACGGCGTCAGCATTCTGCTCAGCCACACACCTGAAATCTGGCGAGAGGCTGCGCACGCCGGCTACGACGTGTTTCTGTGCGGCCATACCCACGGCGGACAGATCTGCCTGCCCGGCGGCATCCCGGTCACCTTGGATTCAGACTGTCCGCGCCACCTCGGCCGGGGCTATTGGCGGGCTAACGGCATGCAAGGCTATACCTCGCCGGGCTCGGGTACCTCGGTGGTCAATGTCAGGCTGAACTGCCCGCCGGAAGTCACCATCCACACCCTCACCCGTGGTCCCCAGTAAGCGGACGACGTGAGGACAATCAGTGGGGATGGCGCCGGATGCCCAGGCGGTATAATAGCGGTGAAAACAGGATATTGGAGAGTGTAAACAGCGCCACCACCAAGGCCGCGCTCCACCAGCTGATCGGCAACCAGAACACCGCCAGCACCATCGGCAACGCCGACTCCGGCACCTGATCCAGACCAATCGCCCGGGCGCTAGATGCCATCCCGAGTCGGCGCTTGTAAAAGCTACTGAGCAGGTCGCCCCACAGCGCCAATATCCCGAACAACAGCCCGAACATCAGGCCAAGCCCAATCGCTGACGAAAACAGGGCGCAGCACAGCACGCCTGAGATCAATCCCCGCCATGTTTTGCTCGCTCCCAGGACGGGTCGGCCATCAGACCACAGCCGCCCGCCATCCACCGGCGCGGCCCACCGTCGTTTCAGAATACGGGCAACCACCACCGGCACGCCGTTGGCCAGTACCAGCATCACGAACAGCACCAGTGATAGCAGCAAGTACTTCTACTCCCCTTCCTGTCAGGCTCCGCGGATTACACCCCTGGCCTTTACCCTCAGGCAAGACCTCCGCGGGTCAGTTTCAGCGGGTCCATCAACTGCTCCAACCGCTTGCGACTCAAGCCACTGCGTTCCTCCGCCACATCAATCACCGGGCGCCCATCGCGGTAGGCTTCCTTGGCGATGTCGGCGGCCAGGCTGTAGCCGATCTCCGGATTCAGCGCGGTAACCAGTACCGGATTGCGACCAACCCCCTCATTCAGAGCCTCAGTGTTCACGGTGAAGTCTTTAATCGCCTTCTCCGCCAGCAGCTTCGAGGCGTTGCTCAGCAGCTCTACCATGTCGAGAAGGTTACCCGCCACCAGGGGCAGCATTACGTTAAGCTGGAAATTGCCCGATTGCCCGGCCATGGCCACGGCGCTGTCGAGGCCCATCACCTGGGCGCCCACCATGGCAACAGACTCGGGAATCACCGGATTCACCTTGCCAGGCATGATACTGCTGCCCGGTTGCAGTGCCGGCAGGCTGATTTCCGCCAGGCCATGAATCGGGCCGCTGTTCATCCAGCGCAGATCGTTGGCGATCTTGATCAGCACGATGGCTGCACCCCGCAACTGGGACGACAGCGCTACCGGGCCATCGATCGCGCTCTGCCCAACGAACTTATGTTCCATGGCACTGAAACCATAACCGGTGTTGTGCTGCAGGAACTTGACGAACTGCTCGGCAAACTCCGGCGCCGCATTAACACCGGTACCCACGGCGGTTCCGCCCTGAGGCACGGCCAACAGCTCATTCGCGGCCTGTTCAACCCGGGTCTGGGACGCCACCAACTGCTCCCGCCAGGTGCGTAGTTCCTGGCCGAGGGTAACTGGCATGGCATCCATCAGATGGGTGCGACCGGTCTTTACCTGGTCTGAGAACAGCGACTCGCGCTCGTAGATGACACCTTCCAGGTGGCTCAGGGCCGGGATCAGTCGCTCCTTCACTGCGATCACTGCACTGACATGAATGGCCGTGGGTATCACGTCGTTTGAACTCTGGCTCATATTGACGTGGTCGTTGGGATGCACATCCACCACGCCCTTCTTTGCAATGGCTGCAATCACTTCGTTCACGTTCATATTAGTGCTGGTACCGGAGCCGGTCTGGTAACGATCAATCGGGAACTGATCGTCAAATTCACCATCCAGTATGCGCTCACACGCCTCGGCAATGGCGTCGCGGCGGGTCGCATCCAACAAGCCCAAGCTGGTGTTGGCCTCGGCGGCCGCCCGCTTGATCTGGGCCACTGCGGCGATGAACGTGTGCGGAAGTGGTTGCCCACTGACCGGGAAATTCTCGATCGCGCGCTGGGTCTGCGCGCCCCACAGCGCCTGTGCCGGTACCTTGATATCACCAAGGCTGTCTGTTTCCGTTCGATATTCGCTCATTTTGCCTCCCGTTCGTCCATTTCCTCGTGCAATCACAAGCGTTTACGGCCGCCAGCCTGCTCCGTATCAGTGGGCGTTCGATCGCAGCCGCACGTGATCGCAGATGCCAGTGACCTGTTCAAAATTCAGGATCAGGGTATGCACGGTATTGGTGTAGGTATCGTGCAGATGGAATTTGAACCGATGCTGCTTATCGCCCTGCAGGTAAGCATCGTACTCACGCACCAGCTCCCGCACGTCGCCGCCTTCGTTCTTGCTCCAGGTTGCATTAAACGGCCCCAGCACGGCGCCACCCGCCAGGCAGATG
>Ga0207417_1000331_pt1 | contig 17660 bp, 15 predicted proteins | sample MalvirmetagMSP82_FD_184225 | JGI IMG/M metagenome (GOLD analysis project Ga0207417, IMG submission 184225) | Marine viral communities from the Deep Pacific Ocean - MSP-82 (SPAdes) | ecosystem: Environmental > Aquatic > Marine > Oceanic | place: Pacific Ocean | collected 2011-04-19
AGTCGTTTCAGATAACGTATAAAAAAGCGGAAAAGAGAGGCAGCACAGAACCAGAAACTTGACGTTTGCATATTGGTCTGGAAGGACAAAATCCAAAAGCCATGAGAAGGAACCAGCCAAGGCGAAAATGAGGCTTATTGTTATGGCTACCTGTTTCACAACCGAGTGAATTCGGCCAAGTTCGATGCCCTGATCCGAATTCAGCCACTTATAAACCATTGGAGCCCACAAGGTTGAAAACACGCCCTGTAATATAGTTGCGGCAGCTGCGAAGCTGACAGCGACAGAATAGACACCGAGCTGTTCGAATGTTGAAAGGGCTCTTAAAAATAACTTATCGACCGCAGTAAGCCCCCAGAATGCTGCCGTTCCCAGAACAAGTGGCAAGCTGTAACTGAGTATGGCCTTGAATTTTGTCCAGTCTATGCTGGACTTCAACATTTCGGAGACGTGGTGTCTTATGAGCAGTATCAGCACAGATATCGTTACGACAAATGAAGTCGCGAATGCGCCAGCCAGATAACTTATTCCAACTGAAATATTGGCTAACCAATAGACCAGAACGAGAATGAGAAAAAGCAGCTTTGGCAGGATTTGACCGGCAGAAAATGCAAGCCCTTTTTCTTCCATCCTGAGCACCATCAGCGAGAATCGAAAAATCAGTCCCGTTGAAACAGCTAAGAGAGCAATATATCCAAGAAGCCGTTTATCGGACTCAAACAAAAAGTTCGCTATGACGCCTGGTACAAAAGCAGCACCTATAACCAGCGCAAGGAAAAGCATGAATGCAGGAAGAAACGTCGTGCGGAGAAGCTCCCCTTTGTTCTTCCACTCGTGGAATTCACGCACATACGCCTGATCCATTCCAAGCGTAAAAACCAGCATTGAAAAATTTAGCGCGACCTGGAGCAAGGCAAAGCGGCCTACATCCCCAACCGAGAATAGCCAGGTAACAACTGGAAGTGTCGCGAATCCAAGCAACGCAGACCCAACAGGGCCTATGCCGAATCGAAAAACGGTTTTGATGTTCACTTAAAGAAGGCTTTAACCGAGTCTACTACCTGATAGACCTTCTCATCTGGCATACCGTACCAAAGAGGTAGCCGCAAAAGGCGCTCGCTGTCAGATGTTGTGTAACGATCCTTTCCATTAAATCGGCCGAAGCGCTCACCCGCTATCGCGATGTGCAAAGGAACATAGTGAAAAACGGCCAGAATGCCATCAGACTTCAAATGCTCCAGTAATGCTGTTCTTTCCTCCAAATTGGAAACCTTCAGATAGAACATATGGGCATTATGAACACAATCTTCTGGTATTGTTGGGAGTGAAACCTTTGCGGTTTCCAGTAAGGGCAGCAAGGACTCGTAGTATCGTTCCCAGATTCTCAAACGATCGCTGTTGATTTCATTGACTCTCTCGAGCTGGCCCCATAGATACGCGGCCTGTAATTCGCTGGGAAGGTAGCTACTGCCCACGTCAACCCACTTATATTTGTTCACCATGCCACGAAAGAATTGGCTACGATTGGTACCTTTTTCGCGAATAATTTCAGCCCGTTCTTTGAACTGGTCATCATTGATAATGAGAAGGCCGCCCTCCCCACCGCTGGTATAGTTCTTGGTTTCATGAAAGCTGAAGGCCCCCAAGTGTCCGATACTACCAAGGGCTTTTCCTTTATAACTGCTCATCATTCCCTGAGCTGCGTCCTCAATCACGAAAAGGCTGTGCCGACTGGCAATGTCCATGATCACGTCCATTTCGCAGCCAACTCCCGCGTAATGCACAGGCACAATGGCCCGGGTCTTTTCGGTGATCGCAGGCTCAATCAATCGTTCATCTATGTTCATGGTATCCGGGCGAATATCTACGAACACGATTCTGGCGCCCCGCAGAACAAAGGCATTGGCAGTGCTAACGAACGTGTAGCTCGGCATGATCACTTCGTCACCGGGCTGAATATCGAGCAGCAGCGCTGCCATCTCGAGTGCAGCCGTGCAGGATGGGGTAAGCAACGTTTGCTTTGCTGGAAGCGACTCTTCAAACCATGCCTGACATTTCTTTCCGAAGGGCCCGTCGCCGGATATTTTGGGGCTAGAAAGGGCCTGGAGGACGAACTGCTCCTCATTGCCAGTTAAAGGTGGCTGATTAAAAGGTATCAACGGTTGCGCTCCTGAAGAAATTGCTTTTCGAGATCAAGAAGGTCTTTTTTTCTCTTCTTGATACGTCTGGCGGGATTGCCGACGTAAATACCCCACGAAAAGGTGCTCTTGTTCACCAAAGTCATAGCTCCGATTGAGCAACCGTCGGCCACATCGACACCAGGAAAAATGACAGCCCCAGCACCTACGACAACCTGCCTGCCTATTCTTACCTTTGCCATGTATTCATTTTTGAATTTTTTGGGTATCAACGAATTCACCATGGTTTCCCCGCTATAGTCATCTGACTGGGAAAACACTTTCACCCCATACGCCAGGGTACAGAAATCGGAGAGGTCTACACCCGGTTCTCCACCTGCGAGTAAACACATAGGTGTGATGTGGCAGTAGGCCCCAATCCGAACATTTCCGGACACTACGCAAAAGTCGTCAATTCGTGAATGATCACCTATTTCAATGCTCTCCGGATTATAAATACTGGCTTTGTCGCTGACTTTCACATTATGACCAAGGGCCTTGAATCCCATGGCTTCAAGTGCCTCTTTTGAAAGATAAGCCATGTTAACTCCTGAACAAATTGGAAAGCTGATCAACAAGCCTGCTTCTGGAAAAATACGAACAGACCAGCGCGACATTGTCTGTTCTCTCAGCTTTCGGCAATAGCTCGAGAGAGAAATGTGATACGGATTTGAGCCTCAACCCAACACCCATCAAAAACGACCATTGGGTGACATCATGTCTCATGTAAACCGTCTTACCCAGACCCAACAGCGTGATGGTATTGCCCATTGCCTGTTGTCGTTTATGATTGAACATCGCAATATCCATACTTTCCAGAAGTTCCAGATACTCGTTAAACGGAACAGGAGAGGTCATCGGGATGAATTTATCGCCAAACCATGCCCTTCCCTGTTCGATGACTTTTTCGGCGTTCGCGCGATCACCGTAAGAAAGGGGCACGTATATTCTGAGGTTTTGCTCCCGGTATGGCACCAGTTTTTCAAGTGATTCTAGATGATTGTTGTTAGGGTCGGCTGAATTACCAACCAGAATATTCAGGGCTGAATGCGGCTCATCTGGCACCTCGGCATCTTTCAGAATTTCCGGGTTTACCAGATTACTGAGGTACATAAGGCACTCGTGGTATTCACCCCGCGCCCCGTACCATTTACGGGCCAAGGTGGTGTCGCCAGGTATATAGGTAACCAGATGGCCCATCCGTTTGATCACAAATTTTCTCAGGCCCTCTATCAGTTTGTCTTTAATGTGGGGCCGGGGATTCTGGTACTGGTAAAGGTCGCCTCCCCACATAATCCAGTAGCATTTATTCAGCAACCACGGGCAAAAAGCCAAAAGAACAATAACTCCCGGGTTAAAAAGGCCATGGAGTATCAGCTTCTTCCCGCTGTGCATCAGTAAAAGCAGTTTGAGATAAGCATACAACTGACCAGCGATGGTGGAGTGAACAATGAAAACGTTGTCGGCTTTTTCAATGGGGTGCTGTTTTAGCTTCTGTTTACCCGACAGCCAGAACTGGTGATTTTGTTTGCCAAACTCTTCATTTACCAACCTGATAAACGGCGGTATAAACCTGTCATAGGTACAGACATGCAGGATCATCGATCAGCCACCTCAGAGCTCACCGTTGACCAGAGCCTGAAGGTACTCGCCATAGCCATTTTTCCGAAGATCTTTTGCCTGCTTTTCTAGCGACACCTTGTCAAGCCAGCCTTGACTGAAAGCAATCTCTTCCAGACATGCAATCTTATATCCTTGGCGCTTCTCGATAGTTTCAACAAATTGAGCAGCTTCAAGAAGGCTTTCATGGGTACCAGTATCAAGCCAGGCAAATCCCCGACCCAACAACTCCACGTTTAGCTGGCCTTGTTCGAGGTACGCTCGATTCACATCTGTAATTTCAAGCTCTCCTCGATGCGAAGGCTTGACAGTTTTCGCGATATCAACGACCTGATTGTCGTAAAAGTACAGACCTGTCACAGCAAAATGTGACTGTGGTTTCTTCGGCTTTTCTTCAATCGATATGGCCTTCTGGTTCTCATCAAAGGCAACAACACCAAATCTTTCCGGATCTTTTACCTGGTAGCCAAATACCGTGGCATTCTGCCCCTCTTCAGTGCGTTTTACCGCGTCGCGGAGCTTTGTGGTAAACCCTTGACCGTAGAAGATGTTGTCTCCGAGTACCAGGCAAACCGTACTATCACCGATAAATTCCTCACCAATAATGAATGCCTGGGCCAAACCATCAGGGCTTGGCTGCACTGCATAGCTCAGCTTGATACCAAACTGGCTACCGTCGCCCAGCGCCCTTCGGAAACCGTCCTGATCTTCCGGAGTCGTAATGATGAGGATCTCTTTGATTCCGGCCAGCATTAACACAGACAACGGGTAATAAATCATCGGTTTGTCGTAAACCGGCAGCAACTGCTTAGAAATGCCCAAAGTAATCGGGTATAGGCGGGTTCCGGATCCGCCAGCCAAAATTATGCCTTTCATAATTGCTCTCCCGCCTTGCCTTCTCCCAGGCGCTGTCGCTGATAAGAGCCGTCCTGAACATTGCTACACCAATCCAGATTGGACAAATACCACTCCACTGTTTTCCGCATACCGGTTTCGAAAGTTTCCTGCGGTTGCCATCCGAGCTCTCTCTGGATTTTGCTCGCGTCTATTGCGTACCTCAGATCATGGCCGGGTCGGTCGGCCACGTAAGTAATAAGATCTTGGTAGGCTTTCAGGCCATCCGGTTTATTTGGCACCAGTTCTTCAAGCAACTCGCAGATAGTTTCCACCACAACAATGTTCTTCTTTTCGTTATGGCCTCCGATGTTATAGGTCTCTCCGGGAACTCCTTCCGTTACAACCTGGTACAAGGCGCGGGCGTGATCGTCTACATAAAGCCAATCACGCACCTGATCGCCCTTGCCAAAAACCGGCAACGGTTTTCCCTCAAGGGCATTGAGTATCACCAACGGAATCAACTTCTCTGGGAAATGATAGGGGCCATAGTTGTTACTGCAGTTCGTGACCAATGTGGGCAGCCCATAAGTTCGCTGCCATGCACGCACCAAATGATCAGAACTAGCTTTGCTCGCTGAATATGGACTGCTGGGCGCGTAAGGGGTGGTTTCCTTGAATAAAGGCATTAGAGCCTGGCTTCCTTCATCTATTGCGGTTCCATGATGCGATTCTTCCGCGAGATCACCATACACCTCATCAGTTGAGATGTGATGAAATCGGAAACGAGCCTGATCAGCGGAACTTAACGCGGTCCAGTAACGACGTGCAGCTTCCAGCAGGGTATATGTTCCCACGATGTTTGTTTCAATAAACTCCGCCGGCCCGTCAATAGAGCGGTCAACGTGGCTTTCGGCTGCCAAATGCATAATTGCATCCGGCTTGTGCTGGAACAATACACGATCCACTTCCGCCCGATTGCATATATCGACTTGCTCAAACATATAGCGACTGCTCTCGCTAACCTCCCTGAGACTCTCAACGTTGCCGGCATAGGTCAGCTTATCGAGGTTCACCACCTCATCGTCGGTGTTTTTAATAATATGACGGATCACTGCGGAGCCGATAAAACCAGCGCCGCCTGTAACTAGTAATTTCATATGTGGAAATTTTTCCTGGGAATGTACTTATTAGAAGCGGATTTACCAGATACCTCGGGTATCAATAATAATCCCCGTTTTGGGAGGCGCCGCTTTAAAGGACTTGTGATCGACCAGCAGAACGTGGATGTCCGCTTCAGCTTTGGCCTCTGACTCTGAGACGAGGGTCGAGCTGGTAAGATGCTCGGGTAATTCCCTGATATTTGGCTCGACCATCAAAACGTGCCCTGCGTGATCACGTTGAATGGCTGCCGCTATTTTCATCGCCGGACTTTCTCTTAGGTCATCAATATCCGCCTTGAAGGCCAGTCCATAGCATGCAACCGTCACTTCCCGAATCGTTTTGTCAGGGTTCGCTTGCAAAAAACTGCCAATTGCCAACTTGACTTTGTCCTGAACCCATTGGGGTTTGGCATCATTGACCTTTCTGGCAGTCGCAATCAGCTTTGACTCATCCGGCGCGCTGCTAACGATGAACCAGGGATCTACAGCTATACAATGGCCCCCCACTCCTGGACCAGGCTGGAGAATGTTTACTCGAGGATGACGATTCGCCAATCTGATCAGCTCCCACACATCTATTTCAAGCCGGTCACAAATGGTGGAGAGCTCGTTCGCGAACGCAATATTCACATCGCGAAAGCTGTTTTCTGTCAGCTTACACATCTCTGCTGCGCGCGCAGTAGTCACTACGCACTCACCCTGCAAGAAAATGCCGTAGAGGTTGCACGCCGCCTCTGAGCACTTGGGGGTCATGCCCCCTACAACTCGATCATTCTCAACCAGTTCACGGATAACATGCCCTGGTAGCACCCGCTCGGGACAATGAGCTATACGGATATCTGAGCCCTCACCCACTTGCTGGGGAAAGGTCAAGTCTGGCCGAGCCTCGGCAAGCCATCCAGCCATATCCTCTGTTGCACCTACTGGAGAGGTGGACTCCAGGATGACCAGATTCCCCTTTTCAAGAACAGGAGCAATAGACTTGGCTGCTGATTCAATGTAGCTAAGGTCCGGCTCATGGTTGCCGCCCTTAAATGGCGTAGGAACAGCGATCAGGAAAGCGTCCGCCGGTTCCGGGTTTTGGGTGGCGCGGAGATATCCTTCTTTAACGGCAGCATGCACCACCATATCCAAATCGGGCTCTACTATATGTACTTCCCCTTTGTTGATCGTGTCTATGGCGTGCTGATTGACGTCAATACCAATGACTTTCAACTTACGGGAAGCAAATACCGCAGCAGTGGGAAGACCAATGTAACCGAGTCCGACAACGGAAATAGTGCTAAAACTCATAGGTTCCTCATAAGATAATTAGATCGGCGGGGTTTTGGTTTTTTTTCGCAGTAATTAATCAGATTCCATGCCCGCCAATATTTCTATAATCCGACTTGTTGCCTTGCCATCACCATAGGGATTATGGGCTTTAGACATGATTTCGTACGCCGCAGGATCTTGAAGTAGCCTAGCAAGCTCTCCAGTCATCACTTCAACATCAGTTCCGACAAGTCTTACCGTGCCTGCTTCCACCGCTTCAGGTCTCTCCGTGGTGTCTCGCATAACAAGAACTGGTTTGCCAAGGGACGGAGCCTCTTCCTGTATTCCGCCAGAATCAGTCAGAATAATTGATGCCCGGTTCATCAAATAGACAAAAGGAAGATAATCCAAAGGCGCGATCAAGTGAATATTGCTGACCCCCCTAAGTAACCGGCTGACTGGCAATTGGACATTAGGATTAAGATGGACCGGGTACACAATCTGAACGTCCGGGTTTTGTGTTGCTGTTTTGGCCAAAGCCTCACAGATTCTCTCAAACCCACCCCCGAAGCTTTCCCGACGATGACCTGTAACAAGAATTAGTCTTTTCTCTTCACTCAAAAATGGAAAGTCGGCTTTCAGCTTCTCACGAAGGCGTTGATCAACCTCCAGTTTAGTCACTACTTCCAGCAGAGCATCAATGATGGTATTGCCAGTGATGTGAACGCTCTCCGGATGAATACCTTCGCGGTTAAGGTTGCCAGCTGAAGTCATGGTTGGTGCAAAATGATACTTAGCCAAGGCACCAGTAAGCTTTCTATTGGCTTCTTCTGGCCATGGGGAATAAAGGTTTCCGGTTCGTAGACCGGCTTCCACATGCCCAACTGGAATCTGCTGATAGTAAGCTGCGAGGGTAGTTGCGAACGTCGTTGCTGTGTCACCATGCACCAAAACAACATCCGGTTGAAAGTCAGAAAGTACATCTCTCATGCCTTTCAGGATCGCTGACGTCACGTCGGTCAGGTCTTGGCCCGGCTTCATAATTTTCAGATCATAATCCGGGTCTAACTCAAACAAACTGAGGACCTGATCAAGCATTTCCCGGTGTTGTCCGGTCACGCATACTTTGGCGTTGAAGCGTGCGTCTGCACCGAGTTTTATTGCCAGCGGAGCCATCTTAATGGCCTCCGGCCGCGTTCCGAATACACAGAGGGTCTTAATCATAAACAATAGGTTCTTTAAGAGAGTTATCTATAAAGCGAAGAAGAAAATTAGTTTCCATCGGATTTAATGAAAGCGCGAAAAAAAACTATAGACAAGGCAAGCATTCCACCGAGCATTGTCGCCAAGACAACAATTATAAGTCTTTTGGGCTCACTTTTGTCTTGGGGAATAATTGCCGGATCAATTATTTTAAAAACATAATCTTGCTGAGCATTCGCCAGCATCACAGTACGAGTTTCGCTCTCAATCAGCTGATAGAACACTTGCTGCATGCCCGCCACGTTGGTTTCGTTCAACTTTTCTTCAAGGTAGGCAATCCTCGCTTCCGCCTCAGCCACATCTTGTTTGCGCATTTGTGAATTTATGTCTGAAACGAGCCACTCTGCCCATTGCTGGGAAGCCTCAGGCGACTGGCTTTTGATAGTTAAAACTAGCATTCCGTTATCTTTATTCTCGCTGATACCGAGATGATTTTGCTTAAAAGTATTTACCAGATCCCAATCGGTTGGCCTTTGACTCTTACCGGTCTTATCTTCAAGCCATTGTTTAGTATCAGCGTTGTAAATATAAGGGTTATAGATCCAGGATTTGGTCTTTTGGTTCCAGCCCTCAGTGCCTAAAAGGGGTGCTGCCAAATCGTACCGTCTGACAAAGTATGAGAGAAAGGCGCGGGATTGAAGAACTTCCTTGGCAATCAATGTCTGTCTGGAGCCTCCGCTGACCAGACTTAGACCAGCAAGATTGGCCAAGCCACCCAGCTGGCCCCTAAAACCGCTCATATTGCCGTCCTCATTGGCCGGAGCCAGTAAAACGTTTGCTTGGTAAACGTTGGGTTTATAGAGAGCGTAGGTGACCCCGACAGCAGCAAAAATCAGAGTAACCGCTATGATAAACCATTTACCAGCCCATATAGTGGCGAAAATTTCCCTCAGTTCGATTTCATCATCAACATGATGGTGGTATTGCATAGGCATCTGAACTCGGGTTTCTTGTTTGGTCATTACAAGTTCCCCACTGCCGCTGCGCCCAAGGCTATTTGATAAACAATCTGACTCACATTAGTCCAAAGCTCTAACTGATTCAGGCGGTCAACGTCGATGGGCATGATAATGGTGTCACCCGGCTCCAACTGCTGGCTTCTGCTGCCGAACCAACGACTTTTCTCTGGCAGCATTACTGAACCATCGGCTTTTACGACATACACTCTACTTTCATCGGCTTGGCGCGTGGGGCCGCCGGAGCGCTCCAGATAATCATCGACAGTTAAACCAGCCTGGTGCAAATGACTGGTAGGAAATTGGACCTCGCCGAACACGGTAACAGCCTGCGGAATTTTTGGAACGGTTAGCGTGTCGCCATCCTGAAGCCGAATCGATTGGTAGTCATCATCATTTAACACGGCCGACAAGTCGACCACCATTCGGCCGACCGCTCGACTGCTCTGAACATCTTCCAAAAGGCTTTCAACCTGTTGGACCCGGTCACCGCTTTGACCACCGAATCCATCCCCCTCAAGCTGCACGCCGAGGAGGTCACCCTGTAGACGTTCTTTCGCTTCCCGCAAACGCTGCGCTTCCAGCTGGCGCAGTTTGGCCCGCGTAAATACAGCACCGGTCGGGAACGCGTTCTCAGTCAGGCCGCCTGCCCGCTCAATAACTTGCCTGAGAGTTTCGCCATCCCGAAAAGTGTATTCGCCTGGATAACGCACCTCACCTTTCAGCTCGATGGTGCTCGTTGTGGCAAAATCAGGTATGGATTTGATTAAAATCCGATCTCGGCTCTGGAGGGCCACGCTGCCAATTCCGGCCATGGCCTCCGCCAGGTTCAAGCTGAGGATATCGGTTGTACCTATGCCGTTTTGATCTGTCGTGTAACGGGCAATTTCTGCACTATAGAGAAATGCAGAATCCTTAAGGCCACCTGCCACAAATATCGCATCTGCCAGCGCCCGTGAGGCTGGCATGGGGTACTCTCCCGGATAACGAACGGGCCCGGTAATGTGAATCGTCTTTTGCGGCGCAGAGGGTGTTGCCTGGCTTTTGAGGCGCTGAAGTACCGGTAAAAACAAGCTTTCCCGCGTGTCGTTTCGGCCTTTTTCTTCTCCGCTGTCTTCACTGACCTCAACTTTCCCGGCATCGGAGAAAATCAGCAATTGATCTCTCTCCTCCAACCGAAGATCAAACTGACTACCTGGATTCTGTACTGCCTTTCTTAGGCGCAGATTCAGAACAGAGATAGTGTCTGTCACTTTATCGGTGCGAACGATGGCCGCGTAGCGTTGATCGGCGACCGGGGCCAGATCTGCATTCAGGTGCTTGATCACCGAACTGACGCGCATACCCGGCATCCAGGCAAAGCGGCCGGGGCGTGTCGCCGCACCGCTGACTTCGACAAACTGACCGGTTATATCCGAGATAGACGGAATGAGGACGGTGTCACCCGCCTGAATTCGCGCACTTTTTCCTTTCGTGGCGGTGTAATCCGCCTCGGCAAGAATACGCAGGAAGTCTTCATTGTTACGTTCAATATTAATGCGCTGGGGGTAGGCTTGGGGCGTAAGGCCGCCGGCCATGCGAACCAGGTCTGCCAAGGTGTTCTCATCTTTCAATTCGTACAGAGCGGGGCGGTAGACTTCACCTTCAATTCCAGCACGCTTGCCGACCGGTGGAATGAAGATGACATCGCCGGGTTGTAAGCGGTTATCGCCCGAACTGTCACCCTTGAGCAGAAGGTCATAAAGATCCAGTGTGCCAACTAGCTTGCCGTCACGTTTGTGCTGAAGGTTTCGTAAGGACCCGTTCTGTTTAATGCCACCGGAAACGTACAGTGCATTGGTGATGGTTGATAGAGAACTAACTGAGTAGGAGCCGGGATTGCGGGCCTCGCCAAGTACAAATACTCGCATACTGCGCAGCTCGCCAAGGGATACGCTCACCTGAACGCCAATGTATTGCTCAGAAACCTTCTTGCTTATCTGCTGTCGGGTTTCATCAAAGCTCAGCCCTGCCACGGGCATCGGGCCGGATTGAGGAAAGCTGATAGTGCCATCCCGGCTGACAGGCAATTCCAGATTCTGGTTTTCCTTGCCCCAGAGTTGGATACGTAATACATCGCCCGGGCCAAGGGTGTACTCCGAAGGGATCGGAATTTCAGTCACCGGTGCGAAAGTGGTTGGGTTCCCCCTGAAGAGATCATAGCCATAAGGCTTAAGGCCGCCTTTTTCAACCGAGGGCTCCTGATCTTCGGGCTTCTCCTCGTGAGCCTTGTCCTTCTCTTCGTCCGTGTCGCTGTATACCGGCTCCACGACTTGCACTTCTCGAGGGCGCTGAGAACTCTGGCCTGATGATTGGAGACTGTCCAGATCTACACCATACTGGCTTGCCAGGGCTTCCTGCTGCGCTCTTGGCAGATTCTGGAACTGCTCAATCTGGGACTTGCTGATGGACTGGGCGCCCACTGCCATTGGAAGCAGCAAGGTCAAAGGGAACAAAAAACCTTTTAGATTCAAAATAATAAGCTCAGTGAATTAGATTCGATCAATCTAGAAGCGGTAAGTCCAGGTAGCAGCCAGAGACCATCGGTCTTTCTCACCACCCTGGTACTGAATTTTTTTTTCGGTGGCCTGTAAGTTCAGGTCTAGCCAGCCATTGAGCAGGCGCCGTCCATACCCTAGATCAAGAATCCCTACGTCCTGACCAACTGCGGGAACGGTATAAAAAACATCGTCGCTTGGAACAACGGTTCGGGAGACGCCCTCCTTGTTAAGCCGAGCGTAGGTTACCTTGGTGGATACGTATGCGCCGTTGTCGAAAAAGTTAAAGGCGCCTAGGGTAACCGCTTCCGAATCACCATCGAAGCTGGCTGCCATACTGCGGCCGTAATAGCGGTAGCCAGAACGATAGCGAGAGTGGTCGTAGGTGATGTTGGGCATGGCATCGCCCAGAAAGTCATCAGCTAAGGTATTGGTGTATTCAAGAAACCATTGCTGATCTGCATCAAGAAGCTGCGTGGTCCAGTCAGCACCCAGAAGCCAAGACTTTCGAGCCGGAAAAGCACCTGCTTCGTCCTCACCCATCATCTGGGCGTAGATGCCCATGGACTGCTGGCCCACCGCGAAACCGTAGCGGCCGTCGATGCTGGCGAGCTGGTTGCCGGGATCATCCTCTTCGAGCTGACCATTATCCCGACCGATAAGAGCATTCCATAGCGTGGACCCACTTTCCGGGCGGCCTTCGCCACCCAGCATAATAGCTCGTGACAAGCCGATATCCAGCCCGTTGATTGGGCGAAGGGTGAGTCGCATGCCTACCAGTTTTGCGTCCGGCACAGCCCTTTCACTTTCGTATTGGCCAGCAAAGGCTGTGAACTGCCAGGGCCCGATCCAATTTAGCCATTTGGTCTTCGGCGCACGGCTGTCATTGCGATTGAGCCAGATGGCCGGCATTGGGCGGGCGTTATTGGAGAGAATAAGGCTAGACTGCCAGCCCGGGCCCCACCAGCGATCAATGGCTCCAGCACCAAATACCCAGTTGCCTGCGGTAGCAGCGAGGTAGGAGCCATCCAAGCGGAGCGCCTCGTCATCATCAGTTTCGCCCGCAATGGCCGGCTTGATGCCCAACGCCCAGACTTCACCTTGCCATTGCAGATCCACTGCTGTCCCGGCTTTCGCCAGGGGGTTCTGATCAAACCCACGCGTTGCTGGGATTTCGGTACTGCCGTAGAGACTGTACTCGCCCCGGAAACCTTGCTCTGCCTGCTGTTCCTGTTCGAAGTGGAGATAGGCTGCAGCTGTTCCCACAGACGACTGGTCGGAACCCACACTGGCCTTCAAGCCATTATGAACCGCACTCCACATCAACGGCCATGTGGTCGCAGTGCGATTGAAATGCCCTCGGTCCGCCAGTTTTTGAGCCGAGAAGCGGGCCCTTGCATCACCAGGCGCAAGCCATGGAGCTGCAGAAACCGAAAGGGATACCAGGCACGCTACCGCCCCACCGACCAGAGTCCAGTGCTTTATGGCCATGAAAGTGTTGTTGTTCCGGATGACAGGATTTTTTAACAGATTGAGAAAAAAGGCCACCCCCCGTCGACGGGTTAGCCATCTGTGTTGCGCGGCGCTGATTCTACGGCACTCAGTACGCAGAACAAGTTACAGCGGGCGTAAAAACACTACAGTCGAGGGTATGCACGTAACAACCTGTTACAGTCTGGATAGCGCTGCCGATAAATTCAGGCTTCAGCCATTTGCTCCCGTACGAGCGCGGCAAATTCTGCAAAAAAAGCTAGAAATGTTCCTGCCAGCAACCCGAGCAGACCAGCCAGGGTCACGATCAGGCTCTTGGCGGGCCCTGTAGGATCGGCACTCTGCCGACTAACAACCAACAACTCTGCAGGCTCAATCGACGCCAACTCATTTTCGAGTGACGCCAACTGCTCAATTGCTGAAGCCATCGAAGCCCCTGCATCTTCAGCCCCACGAAGCATCTCGACTGTCGCATCCAGTGACTCGATCCGCTTCTCGAGTTTTTCCCGAAGGCTGGATACAGCCACTACTTGCGATTTCTCCAGCCGCCTCATTAACTCGCCATGAATTTTTTCAACTGTTTTCGCTTGGGCTGCCGGTGCTTCCGTTACTAATCGAATCAACCCAGTATCTTCAGGGTTAGTAAAGGTCACACCAAACTGGAGCCTTTTCTCATGTTCCGCTCGGTAGGCAGCTTCGAGCTCCGGCACCCAATGATTTTCAAGCTCCGCAATAATACTTAAGGGTTCGTCTAAATACTCACCAGAACCTTTTTCCGCCACTTTCACCAAGCTGACGTATTCGAACTTTGCGGGGGTTAAAATGGCATATCCGAGACCAGCAAGTACCGTTACCAGGAAAACAGCATAAAACACCCGCCTACGCCGCAAAAATGTTGACGCGAGATCAACCAGGCTAATCTCGTCGTCGTGACGTGTTCGGCTAGGGTTTTCATTGTGCGTCATTCAAAGTCCACCATGTTTCATTTAAGTATTAACCTGTTGATTTGCTAGAACGGAAAACCATCCCGGATCAGACTGCCAGCCTTTATCGCTTTATCGCTGCCACCGGAACACTTATGCGCTGCTGCTTCTGCATAAAGTTGATAAACACTATGGCTCGTTCTTCACCATCGTAAGCCTGGAAAATCGCGTTGAGACCTCCAAACGGCCCTTCCGTCAACTGCACCTGGCTCCCTGGTTGGATCCCCCCCTGCGCAGCCACCTTATCCAGGCTGTCCTTGATGTGCTGAATCAATTCATCCGAAATTTTCGCAGGCTTGTTCGCAAACCCAACCACTCGGAGAACACCACGAGTAGAGCGTAATTTCGACCACGCAGAGTCCGTTTGCTCAAGATTTACAAAGAGATAACCAGGGAATAATGGCTCCAGGTTTTGACTTCTCTTACCACCCTTTATCCTTTCTACCGGCACCTTCGGGTAAAAGCAGGGAATTTCCTGATTCTGGAGATGAGCCAGGGCCCGATCACCCTGCGCCGGCTTGTACTGAACTGCGTACCAGCTCATGCTTATTTTCGACCAAAGGCAATAAAGTGCGGGTTCAAAATATCCTCTTTGCCGTAAAGAAGCGGCTCACCATTGAGCTTTTCCACCTTGCCTCCCGCGGCGGCAAGCACTGCGTGTGCTGCAGCCGTATCCCACTCACTAGTGGGCCCGAGGCGCGGATAAATATCGGCCCGCCCCTCAGCGATGCGACATAGCTTCAGGGAGCTACCGGCCTGAACCAATTCGTGGTCCCCTAACGCTGCAATGTAAGCTCTTGTCTCCTCATTCAGGTGGTTTTTGCTGGCGACCACCCGCTTAACCGCCTTTGGCTCTGAAACACTAATGCGATGAACCGCCCCGGTGCGGTCACGCTTGTGAGCGCCCTGGCCCTTTACGCCCCAATAGGCTTCCTTTGCCGCCGGCGCAGTAACCACACCCATAACCGGCTCACCATCCTCTATCAGGGCAATGTTTACGGTAAACTCACCGGTGCGCTGCGTGAAATCCTTGGTGCCATCAATCGGATCTATTAACCAGAAACGACGCCAGTGCTTGCGCTCCTCCCAGCCAATTTCCTGTCCTTCTTCCGACAGAATGGGGATGTCATGACTGATATTTCGGAGGCCTCTCGCGATCTCCTCATGGCTCGCTATGTCCGCTGCGGTTATAGGTGAGCTGTCGTCTTTGTAGCTAACCTTAAAGTCGGACTGGTAGATATGGAGGACACGTTTGCTCGCCTCATCTGCAACTTTGATGACATCACGGAGAACAGAGCTGTATTCCATAGACCACGCTTCCTGCTTTAGATCAAAACTTCAAACACGTAAGCGGGCGATAATAACATTTCACGGCAAATAATCAGACAGGTGTTCCCATGAAACTTCGATTTCTTGGTGCAGCAGGTACAGTTACCGGCTCAAGATATTTACTTTCTGACGACAAGCACCGACTGCTGGTGGACTGTGGGATGTATCAAGGGGTAAAGACTCTCCGTCGTCGAAACTGGGCCGACTTCCCTGTCGAGCCCTCAACCATAAACGCAGTCGTGCTAACCCACGCTCATATCGACCACAGCGGTTACCTGCCTGCGTTGGTCAAAAAGGGTTTCAAAGGCAAGATATACTGCACCAAAGCGACCCACGACCTGTGCAAGGTTCTACTCCCCGATGCCGGATTCCTTCAGGAAGAAGACGCGAAGTACGCTTTCCGGAAGAAATTCTCGAAACATGAGAAACCCGAACCTCTATTTACGGAAAAGGATGCCTGGGAAGCACTGAAGCATTTCGAATCGCTCCATTACCACGAAACCTTCGAGCCCGTAAAAGGCATGGAGATGACTTTCACCCCTGCCGGACACATCCTTGGCTCCTCCTGCGTACATGTTCATCACAAGGAGACCGACAGGACAGTAGTATTCAGCGGCGATGTTGGACGGCAGAACGACATCATCATGCGCCCGCCCGAGCCTATACAGAAAGCGGACGTACTGGTCTGCGAATCCACCTACGGCGACCGAAAGCATGCCGAAACTGATCCCGAAACCGAGCTAACCGACATCATCAAGCGGACAGCAGGCCGCGGAGGCATCGTACTGATACCTGCGTTTGCCGTTGGCCGCGCCCAGATGCTTCTCTACGTCATTCACAAGATCATGAGTGAGGGCCGCATTCCCAAGCTACCGGTGTTCCTAAATAGCCCAATGGCAATCAGGGCAACCGAGATCTTCTGCAAACACCACAAAGAACACAAGCTAGACCCAGCGCACTGCGAGCTGATTGACAGCAATACCACATTTGTTCGAACCGTGGAGGAATCTATTAAACTGGATTCCGCCCGCTACCCTTGCGTGATTATTTCAGCGAGCGGCATGGCCAGTGGCGGGCGGGTGCTTCATCATTTGAAAACACTTTTGCCGAATGAAAGGAACAGTGTGGTATTTGCGGGATTCCAGGCGCCCGGCACACGAGGGGATGCACTAGTTAACGGTGCGGAGACTGTAAAGATTCATGGGGAGTATTGGCCAGTTAGGGCGGATGTTTTTAATCTAGATTCGCTATCGGCGCACGGGGATTACAGTGAGATTCTGACGTGGCTGGATCAGGGCTCACTTAAACCGGATAAGGTGTACGTCACTCACGGGGAGATGGTTGCGAGTGACGTTATGCGAAAGCGGATTTGTGAACGGTTTGGATGGAATGCTGAAGTGCCGGAGTTGTTTGAGGGGGTAGAGGTTTAATCTCCACCCCTTAAAGGCGGCACCCCGGGGGCAAATAGTCCGGCTTCCAAGTTGCCGCAATAGAGGAATTATCAACCACGCAACTCCACCCCCCGGACACAGTTCTCTCAAGACGAACAACAGCACCTACCAAATTACGATGGGCATTGCCGCCCAAGGTCACCTGAATGTTACCTGTACCGTCAGCGTTAATGGTGGCAATGTCGATATTGGCATCCCCGGTGGTGAGCTTGGAAGGGACGTAACCAATATCCGCGTTCGCAACCGAGGCGGAACGGGAAACCCTCTCTTCGAACACGGCCTTATAAGCTGAAATCTCACCAAGCGCCCGATTTATCTGAGCTTTCATGACATATCCCTGATAAGAAGGAATCGCCACCGCAGCCAATACACCAATGATTGCAACCACAACCATTAACTCAATCAGCGAGAAACCTTTATTAGTTTTCCAAATCATAAAAAATTTCCAGTGACTTTCTTTAAACTTGATACTGCAAACATAATGCCATCACTACCGGCATTAGGTAATTGCTTTGCCCTTTAATCCTCTGTAGGGCGCATTAGTGACTGAGGGCGAGGGAAATACCCATGAAACCAGAAGCGTGGCAGATACCCAGACGGAA
>Ga0207417_1000355_pt1 | contig 16926 bp, 14 predicted proteins | sample MalvirmetagMSP82_FD_184225 | JGI IMG/M metagenome (GOLD analysis project Ga0207417, IMG submission 184225) | Marine viral communities from the Deep Pacific Ocean - MSP-82 (SPAdes) | ecosystem: Environmental > Aquatic > Marine > Oceanic | place: Pacific Ocean | collected 2011-04-19
GCGCAGACAGGGAGAGGGGGACAGCCCCACTTTATCGGCCAGCTCCTGGTTGGTCAGGGCTCCGTTCTTCTGAACCTGCTCCAGGATGTTTCGGTCGGTTTTGTCTATTTTGACAAGCGTGGTGATTTTTTCCGGCATAGTATTGCTCATTATCAAAATTTAATAGTGGAATATAGCCAAAAATAGCTATATCGAGCGTAATTAGCAATCACGTGCCCGGAGATCGGCGTTACACTAGCCGACACTGCATGATGTTTCACCGGCAACCGCAAGGATTGATTAAAATGGCTTTTGATTATCGTAAATACGCTGCGTTCAAGCCCGTCAGGAAAACCGATCGGCGTTGGCCTGACCGGGTTATCGAGAAGGCACCGGCCTGGTGTGCCGTCGATCTTCGGGACGGTAATCAGGCGCTGGTCAAGCCGATGACCGTTGCGCAAAAGCAGAGGCTGTTTGATCTGTTGGTGAAACTGGGCTTCAAGGAGATCGAAATCGGTTTTCCCTCAGCAAGCCAACCCGATTTCGATTTTTGCCGGAAACTGATTGATGAAGGCCGGATTCCCGACGACGTCAAGATTCAGGTGCTGACCCAGGCTCGCCCTGAATTGATTGAGCGCACCTACGAAGCACTCAAAGGCGTCAAGCAGGCGATTGTCCATGTCTACAACTCCACTTCGACGGTGCAGCGGGAGCAGGTGTTTGGGCTGGACCGTGCCGGCATTCGCGAGATCGCGGTAAAGGGCGCGATCCAGGTTCGGGATTTGGCAGCGAAGGCGCCGGAAACCGAATGGACCTTCCAGTATTCGCCAGAGAGTTTCACCGGCACGGAGCTGGATTTTGCCGCCGAGGTGGTGGATGCCGTGACCGAGGTATGGCGTCCGGACCAGGGGCAGCCGGTTATTATCAACCTGCCGGCGACTGTGGAAATGGCCACGCCGAACGTCTTTGCCGACCAGATTGAATGGATTTGCGACAATATCCAGCGTCGCGAGCATTTGAGCATCAGTGTCCACACCCATAACGACCGGGGCTGTGCCGTGGCAGCTGCCGAACTGGCGGTGATGGCCGGTGCTGATCGGGTCGAAGGTACCTTGATGGGGAACGGTGAGCGGACCGGCAATATGGATCTGGTCACCATGGCCATGAACCTCTATTCCCAGGGCGTCGACCCGACCCTGAATCTGTCCGGCATGTCTGAAATCACCGAGGTGGTTGAAGCCTGCACTGAAATTTCCACCCATCCCCGTCATCCGTACGCCGGAGAACTGGTGTTTACGGCGTTCTCGGGCAGTCATCAGGATGCGATTCGCAAGTGCCTGGCCCGGCGCACCGAAGGCGAGGCCTGGAATGTCGCCTACCTTCCTATCGATCCCTTCGACGTCGGTCGCCGTTATGAGGAAGTGGTGCGCATCAACAGTCAGTCTGGTAAGGGCGGTGTGGCCTATGTGCTTGAGCGGGACTACAACATCAGCCTGCCGCGCTGGCTGCAGATTGAATTCAGTAAGACGGTGCAGCGAGAGGCGGAAACCAATGGTGGTGAAATCGATTCGCTGACCATCCACCGGTTGTTCGAAGAGCGCTATCTGAAGGTGCACAAAGATTGGGAACTGCGCGGCTATGACTTGCACCGGGATGCTAATGGCGTCCGTGCTGACGTGACCGTGGGTGCCGAAGTGGAACCGGTTACGCTTCAAGGGCATGGGCTGGGTGCAGTTGAAGCCGTCTCAGACGCTCTGGAGCAACGTTTCGGGATTGCCATTGCGGTTGAGGCTTATGACGAATTTGCCCTGGGCGAGGGCACTAATGCCAATGCGCTGGCCTGTATCCGCCTGATGGTCAACGAAACTCATTGCAGCGCCGCCGCCCTGGCTGAAGATACGACATCGGCGACGCTGCAGGCGCTGTTCTCTGCGGTTGCCCAGGTGGTCGGGGCGTCCAGAATGGCAAAACAGTCGGATGGGGAGGCGGTTGAGGTCTGAAGGCTGGGGTCTAAGGTCTGAGGAAAACAACCGAGCCAGAACGCATTAAGCCGGCACAGGATGCCGGCTTAATGATTTCCCTTTGCCCGTGAGGGGCAGAGGGCGGAAGCAGTAACCTTAGACCGGGGTTACGTTTTCCGCCTGGGGACCTTTCGGGCCCTGAGTAACGGTAAACTGCACCTGCTGGCCTTCGGTCAGGGTGCGGAAGCCGCTTGCGTTGATTGCACTGTAGTGAACAAACACGTCACTGCCGCCATCCTGAGCGATAAAGCCAAAGCCTTTGGACTCGTTGAACCACTTTACGTGGCCGGTTTTAGTATCGGACATTGATCTTTCCTGTCTTTCTGTAATTTGCCCTCACGGGACCTTCATATTCCGTTTGGAATCGACGCTGAGAAATCCAGAGAGTACTGAGGAAGGAGCAACGAAGAGCACTTGAGCAGGACGTTGTAACGCATTCACCAAATACCGCTGTATTTTCACAGCAATTTCAGTATAGACCGAGTTTGGGGGGCGTCAACGCTTTTTTTGCCCTGTTTTTATGGTCTTTACTGGTTTAAAAACAGGTGGTTGGCCAGAAGCGGACATAGGGATACTCCGGGCCTTTGGTCAAGGCCCGGAGGTTTTGTCGGGTGCCGGATCAGCCGCGGAACTGCGTGCTGATCTCGTCCAGAATCGCGGGGTCGTCGATGGTGCTTGGCACTGTGTACGCTTCGCCGTCGGCAATCTGTCGGATTACCCGTCGCAATATCTTTCCGGAACGGGTCTTGGGCAGCCGCTCAACCACCATGGCTCTGCGGAAGCAGGCAATGGCACCGATCTTGTCCCGAACCATCTCAATCAGCTCGTCCTCAAGCTCATCGTGCTCAATGGTTGCACCGTCTTTGATCAGCACCAGCCCCACCGGTATCTGACCTTTCATATCATCGTGAGCGCCAACGACGCAGCATTCGGCAACGGCAGGGTGCGAGGCAACTACTTCTTCCATTTCGCCCGTGGACAGCCGGTGACCGGCCACGTTGATGACGTCATCGGTGCGGCCCATGACAAAGACATACCCGTCTTCGTCGACAAACCCGCCGTCGCCGGAGCTGTAGAAGCCGGGGATGGGTGCCAGGTAGCTTTTGTGGAACCGTTCGTCGTCACCCCAGACCGTTTGCAGGCAGCCCGGGGGTAGCGGCAGCTTGACGGCTATCTGGCCTTGTTCACCCGCGGGCATTTGCGTGCCGTTCAGATCGACAATCTGCACGTCGAAGCCTGGTGAGGGTACGGTGGCCGAGCCCGGCTTGGTGAGCATCATTTCGATGCCCACCGGATTACAGCAGATTGCCCAGCCGGTTTCGGTTTGCCACCAGTGATCAAGAATGGGCAAGTTGGTGTGTTCACGGAGCCAGTCGTAGGTGGGCGGGTCCAGCCGTTCGCCAGCCAGGAAGATGCGTTTCAATGAGCTGATATCGTAATGGCCCAGCTGGTCGGCCTCGGGGTCTTCCTTTCGCACCGCCCGGAACGCGGTCGGTGCGGTGAACAGCAGATTCACCTGATGATCCTGAACCACCCGCCAGAACGCACCGGCATCCGGGGTTTTCACCGGTTTGCCTTCGTACAGAATGGTGGTGCAGCCTGCGAACAGGGGGGCATAGACGATGTAGCTGTGTCCCACCACCCAGCCGACATCCGAGGCAGCCCAGTAAACGTCCCCAGGGTTGGCATCGTAAACCAGCTTCATACTGTATTTCAGGGCGACAGCGTGGCCGCCATTATCCCTGACCACGCCCTTCGGCTTACCGGTAGTGCCCGAGGTGTAAAGGATGTACAGCGGATCGGTGGACTTCACCGGTACCGGCGGCTCCGGCTGGGCCTTGGCCATGAGTTGGGTCCAGTCCGAGTCCCGTCCGGGCTGTAACTGAGCTTTTGCCTCAGGGCGTTGGTACACGATGCAGTGTTCTGGCTTGTGAGCCGCCTGTTCAATGGCCTTGTCGACCAGGGGCTTGTACTCGATCACCCGATTGATTTCGATGCCGCAGGACGCGGTGATCACCGCCTTGGGTGCCGCGTCGTCAATCCGTACAGCCAGCTCATGGGCGGCAAAGCCACCAAAAACAACACAATGGACTGCGCCGATGCGGGCACACCCCAGCATGGCAATCACCGTCTCAGGAATCATCGGCATGTAAATGACGACCCGATCGCCTTTTTCGACGCCCTGATTCTTAAGCACGCCGGCGAATCTGGCCACTGAGTCGGTCAGCTCGTTATAGGAAAGAGTTCTTTGGGTGTTGGTGACCGGAGAGTCGTAAATCAGCGCGGTCTGGTCGCCACGTCCCGCCCGGATATTGGCATCCAGGGCTACATCGGAGCTGTTCAGGATACCATCAGGAAACCACTGGCCATGGCCGTTATCGGTTGGTGTCCAGACGGTTGCGGGGGGCTGGATCCATTCAATCTGTTCCGCCTGCTCGCGCCAGAAGTCTTCCCGCCGGTGAATCGACCGGCGAAATTCTGAGTGGTAGTCCATGCATTCCACCTCACTGGGCCTATTGTTGTTTTATTGACTGACTTAACAACTCTAGGCCGTTTGAAATCATGGACTAGTAGACCATTGGCTTAGTCGCTATCTGCGGTGGTTATTCTGTTGGCAACTCCACGCTGGTGACGTCGGCGGCAATCTCGCCCCGAGCCGTCCGGGCGCTGATGCGGTCACCGGGAGTAAGGCCTGAGGCGTCGCGAACAATGTTGCCGTCGGCATCGCGCACAATGGCGTAACCGCGTCCGAGGGTGGCCAGGGGGCTGACAACGTTGAGTGTCTGGGCGATATGCTCAAATTGATCCTGGCGCTGCTTCAGTTGCACCTGGATGGCCGAATTCAATTGCTCCGCTACGCGCCTCAGCGTGTTCTGGCTATCTGCAAGTCGGCGACCCGGTGAATGCGTCATCAGCCGCTGGCCCAGGTTTTCATTCCGAACGGACAGCCGCTCGAGCCGCTGACTCATGGTCTGCACCAGGCGCAGCTCCAGGTCATCCATCCGTTGGGCTTTTTCAAGCAGCTCGCGCCGCGGATCTCTTAGCCGTGCACCCAGGTGTTCAAGTTCGGTGCCGAACCGCGTTAATGTCCGCCGTGCGGCGTTCGCCAGCCGGAGCTCGCGTTCGTTGAGCTGACGTAGCCAGTCCCGCTGGTCCGGAGAGATTTTTTCGGCTGCGGCAGATGGGGTTGGGGCCCGCAGGTCGGCCACGAAATCGGCGATGGTGACGTCGACTTCGTGGCCTACGGCGCTGACCGTTGGGATTGGGCAGTTGGCAATAGCGCGCGCCACCACTTCTTCGTTAAAGCACCAGAGGTCCTCGAGGGAGCCGCCGCCCCGGCCAATGATCAGCACATCGGCCACGCCGTGGCTCTGCGCTCGTTCAATTGCCTGAACGATGTCGCCGGTTGCGGCCTTACCCTGAACCGCCGTCGGGTAGAGCGTCACAGGAATAGCGGGGCAACGTCGGGCCAGTACCGTCAGGATGTCGTGGATGGCCGCGCCGGTCGGTGAGGTGACGACGCCGATGTGCCGGGGCGTGGTTGGAAGCGGTTTCTTTCTGGCGGTGTCGAATAGGCCCTCGCCCTGCAACTTGCGTTTCAGTTCTTCGTAGGCCTGCTGGAGTTCCCCCAGCCCTGCTGGCTCCATATGCTCGACAATGATCTGAAAATCACCACGGTTCTCATACAAGGTGACCTTGCCGCGAATCCGGATCTGGTCGCCTTCCTTCGGTATGGCTCGAATGCGCTGGTTAAAACCCCGGAACATTGCGCAGCGCACCTGGCATTTGCGATCTTTCAGGGAAAAGTACCAGTGGCCCGATGATGGTCGGGACAGGCCTGAGATTTCACCCTCTACCCACACCTGCATAAAGCTGGATTCCAGAAGGTGTCGGGCCTGGTGATTCAGTTCGCTGACACTCAGGGCTTGCGGCCTGGTGTCCTGGAAAGCGGGTGTTGTCCGGGGTGATCGGTAGTCATCCATACGCAATAGCCGAAAATCAGAAGGATAAAAAATTCGAGAATTCAAAAGGATGCAATCGTACCTTAAAAAAGGTGCGGTTTACTGTCTCGGGACGCCCCTTTATAATAGATCGATTAAGGATTTTGCTTTGTTGTGCCGCCGCGGGTACAGCACGTAATCTCCCAACTTAGCATGTTCAAAAGGCGGATCCCAATGCTGCGAATTGCCGAAGAAGCCCTCACGTTTGATGATGTTTTGCTGGTCCCCGGATATTCCGAAGTCCTACCCCACGAAGTCAGTCTGCAAACACAGTTGACCAAGGGGATTACCCTCAATATTCCGCTGCTGTCGTCTGCTATGGACACAGTAACTGATGCCGAACTGGCCATTGCCATGGCTCAGGAAGGCGGTATTGGCATCATGCATAAGAATATGACGGTTGAACAGCAGGCAGCTGCAGTCCGCAAGGTCAAGAAATTCGAAAGCGGAGTGGTCAAGGATCCAATCACCGTTGCTCCGGACACCACGGTTCGGGAGCTGGTCGATATCACCACGGCCAACAGCATTTCCGGTTTGCCAGTGGTTGATGGCAACGATCTGGTCGGAATTGTGACCGGTCGCGACATTCGTTTCGAAAGCCGCATGGATACCCCGGTTCGGGACATCATGACGCCCAAGGATAAGTTGGTAACGGTGAAAGAGGGGGCTAGCCTCGATGACGTTAAAGAGCTGCTCCACCGTCATCGCATCGAGAAGGTGTTGGTTGTTAATGACAACTTTGAACTGCGCGGCCTGATTACCGTCAAGGATATCCAGAAGGCGAAGGACTATCCGCTGGCGTGCAAGGACGACCAAGGTCGTCTGCGTGCCGGGGCAGCGGTGAGCACCGGCGGTGATACGGAAGCCCGAATTTCGGCCCTTGCCGAAGCCGGTGTGGACGTGATTGTCATTGATACCGCCCATGGTCACTCCAGAGGCGTTATCGAGCGGGTTCGCTGGGCTAAACAGAATTTCCCGGGAGTACAGGTCATTGGCGGTAACATCGCCACCTCTGAAGCCGCCCTTGCGTTGGCTGATGCCGGTGCGGATGCGGTTAAAGTGGGTATTGGCCCTGGCTCAATCTGTACAACCAGAATTGTGGCAGGCATTGGCGTGCCCCAGATTTCGGCGGTTTCCAATGTGGCGGCAGCGCTGAAAGACAGAGGTGTTCCGCTGATCGCTGACGGTGGCATCCGATTCTCTGGTGATATTGCCAAAGCCATTGCGGCCGGCGCCCACAGCGTAATGATCGGCAGCCTGCTGGCCGGTACCGATGAAGCACCGGGCGAGGTCGAGTTGTTCCAGGGCCGGAGCTACAAAGCCTATCGCGGCATGGGTTCCATCGGTGCGATGGGGCAGGGCTCCAGTGACCGGTACTTCCAGGACGCCAGCAAGGGTATCGAGAAGCTGGTTCCGGAAGGCATTGAAGGCCGCGTGGCCTGCAAGGGCCCGATGCGCAACATCGTGCATCAGCTTGTCGGAGGCTTGCGCGCTTCCATGGGTTACACCGGCAGTGCCACTATGGAAGAGATGCGCACCAAGCCGGAATTTGTGCGCATTACCAACGCCGGCATGCGGGAGAGTCACGTGCACGATGTGACCATCACCAAAGAAGCGCCCAACTACCGTATCGGTTAATTATTGCCTTATCCAAACGCGGTTCACCCTTGAGCCGCGTTGCTTTTCCTGACCCGAGGACTTCATGGCCCAGAATATTCACGACCACCGCATCCTGATTCTCGATTTCGGTTCCCAGTACACCCAGTTGATTGCGCGTCGAGTGCGGGAAATTGGCGTTTACTGCGAAATCAAAGCGTTCGACATCACCGATGAAGAGCTGGATGACTTCAATCCCAAGGGCATCATCCTGGCTGGCGGTCCGGAATCGGTGACCCAACTGGGTGGGCCTCGTGCGCCTGAGGGTCTTTTTGAGCGGGGCATTCCGGTACTGGGTATCTGCTACGGCATGCAGACCATGGCGGAACAGCTTGGCGGCCGGGTGGCCAGCTCTGAGAAGCGGGAATTTGGCTACGCCCAGGTTAAAGTTCGGGCCGCTGGCCCGCTGCTGCAGGACATCACCGACCACCTGACCGGCACAGGCGACTCCCTGCTGGACGTCTGGATGAGTCACGGTGACAAGGTTGTGGCGATGCCGGAAGGCTTCGAGCTGCTGGCCTCCACCGAAAGTGCGCCGATTGCCGCGATGCAGGACCTGGAGCGAAACCTCTATGGTGTGCAGTTCCACCCGGAAGTTACACATACCCTGCAGGGTAAGCGCATTCTGGAGCATTTTGTTCACAACATCTCTGGTTGTGAAGCGCTTTGGACACCGGCGAAGATCGTTGACGACGCAGTGCGTCAGATTCGTGAACAGGTCGGAAGCGATAAAGTCCTGCTCGGCCTGTCCGGTGGTGTTGACTCATCGGTAACTGCTGCGCTGCTGCACAAGGCCATCGGCGAGCAGCTCACCTGCGTGTTCGTGGATAACGGGCTGTTGCGCCTGCACGAGGGCGACCAGGTCATGGATATGTTCGCCAGCAACATGGGCGTGAAAGTCATTCGGGTAGATGCCGAAGATTTGTTCCTGTCCAAGCTCAAGGGGGTCGATGATCCCGAGCAAAAGCGCAAGATCATTGGCAACACCTTCATCGATGTGTTCGATGAAGAAGCGACCACCATCAAGGACGTGAACTGGCTGGCCCAGGGCACCATCTATCCGGATGTAATCGAGTCCGCGGCCTCCAAAACTGGCAAAGCCCACGTGATCAAGTCGCACCACAACGTTGGTGGTCTGCCTGAAACCATGAAGTTGAAGCTGGTTGAGCCCCTGCGCGAGCTGTTTAAGGACGAGGTTCGTCGCATCGGTCTGGAGCTTGGCCTGCCATACGATATGGTCTACCGGCACCCGTTCCCGGGACCTGGCCTTGGTGTTCGGATTCTGGGTGAAGTGAAGAAGGAATACGCGGACATTCTGCGCCGGGCCGACGCCATCTTCCTGGAGGAGTTGCACCGGGCAGACCTTTACCACAAGACCAGTCAGGCCTTCGCCGTGTTCCTGCCGGTCAAATCCGTCGGGGTTGTCGGTGATGCCCGTCGCTACGAGTACGTGGTGGCCTTGCGTGCAGTGGAAACCATCGATTTCATGACTGCGCGTTGGGCTCATCTGCCGTATGATTTGCTGGAGACCGTCTCCAACCGCATTATCAACGAGATCTCCGGGGTTTCCCGGGTGACCTACGACGTCTCGTCCAAGCCACCTGCCACCATTGAGTGGGAATAGGCGGGTAGAAATCCTGTGCCGGCCGGAACCGAGATGATGGATGAGGCCTGGATGGCACGGGCGCTTGAGCTCGCTGCCCAAGCTGCATCAGTTGGTGAGGTGCCTGTAGGTGCCATCGTTGTACTTGACGGCCGGGAGGTCGGGGCCGGATTCAACGCCCCGATCACCGGCTGTGATCCTACCGCTCATGCGGAGATTCGAGCCCTGCGCGATGCCGCGGCCCGAATTGGCAACTATCGTTTGTCCGGAGCTACTCTTTACGTAACACTTGAGCCTTGTACGATGTGTGTTGGCGCCATCGTGCATAGCCGGGTCAGCCGTTTGGTCTATGGAGCGACCGAGCCGAAGGCCGGGGCGGTAGAGTCGGCGCGGCGAACGCTGGAAGAGCCGCACCTGAATTGGAGCGTCGAGGCGGTAGCGGGTGTCCTGCAGCAGCAATGCAGCTCGATCATCAGCGAATTTTTCAGCGCCCGGCGCAAAGAGCGTCGACAAGAGCGCAACTAATCTTCAGGGAAGGATATTTAGCAGCATGAAAGTACTGGTTACCGGCGGAGCCGGATATATTGGCAGTCATGTGGTGCGTCAATTGGCGCAGGCGGGCCACGACATCGTGGTGTTTGATAACCTGTCGACCGGATACCGCTGGGCAGTTACGGCGGGTGAGCTGGTGGTTGGAGACCTGGCGGATGAAACCGCCATTGGTGATGTGTTTGCCAGCCACAAGTTTGATGCAGTGCTGCATTTCGCCGCGCATATTGTGGTCCCCGAATCGGTCGCCAATCCCCTCAAGTATTACAGCAACAATACCCGCAACACCCTGAATCTTCTCAAGGCGGTGGAACGGCACGACGTTCCCTACATGGTGTTCTCGTCAACGGCGGCCGTGTATGGCATGCCCGAGCAGACCGTGCTGACCGAAGACCTTCCGCTGGCGCCTATCAATCCCTACGGCGCCTCGAAGATGATGAGCGAGCGGATGATTATGGATCTGGCCGCCGCTTCCAGCCTCAACTATGTGATTCTTCGCTATTTCAACGTGGCAGGTGCCAATCCTGACGGTAAATTAGGGCAGGCGACTCCCGAGGCTACCCACCTGATCAAGGTGGCCTGTGAATGCGTTACAGGGCAGCGCGATGGCATGAGCGTGTTTGGAGCCGATTACGAGACCCGTGACGGCACCTGCGTTCGTGACTACATCCATGTGGAGGACCTCGCCAAGGCCCACGTGATGGCGCTGGACTATATGGCGAAGGGTGGGGAATCCAGCGTTCTCAACTGCGGATACGGCCGCGGATTCACCGTCAATGAGGTGATCGACGTGGTCAAGACGCAGTCCGGTGTGGATTTCCCGGTTGAGCTGGTTGGGCGCCGTGCCGGTGACCCAGCTGCCTTGATGGCCGATAACGCTCGGATCAAGGCGACGCTGGGCTGGACCCCTGATTTTGACAATCTCGATACCATTGTCGGTACAGCGCTGGCATGGGAAGCCATCTGGCAGAAAAAAAAGAGCTCTACAGTGTGAAGGCAGAGTCTGTCCCCCTTTCACCATGGCAGGATTGATTGAATGAATATTACGATTTTCGGAACCGGTTACGTGGGGTTGGTCACAGGCGCTTGCCTGGCGGACGTTGGCCACAATGTGCTTTGCATGGATGTTGATAAGGCCAAGATCGAAAAACTGGAAAACGGCCAGATTCCTATTTTTGAGCCGGGTCTTGAGTCCATCGTCAAGCATACGGTTGCCGCCGGGCGCCTGTCGTTTACCACCGATGCGAAAACGGCGGTCAAACACGGTGTGCTCCAGTTCATTGCCGTTGGCACGCCACCCGACGAGGACGGCTCTGCCGATCTTCAGTATGTGACTGCTGTGGCCCGGTCCATCGGCCAGTACATGGACGATTACAAGGTGGTGGTGGACAAGTCCACGGTGCCGGTGGGGACGGCCGACAAGGTGCGCGCCGCTGTTCGCTCGGAGCTGGACCATCGCGACCTTGAACTTGATTTCGATGTCGTCTCGAACCCTGAATTCCTTAAGGAAGGGGCGGCCATCAACGACTTCATGAAGCCGGACCGGATTGTGGTCGGCACTGACAGCGACAAGGCTGTCGAAATGCTGCGTGAGGTTTATTATCCGTTTAACCGCTCCCATGACCGCATGATCTTCATGGACGTCCGTTCAGCGGAGCTGACCAAGTACGCGGCCAACGCCATGCTTGCCACGAAGATCAGCTTCATGAATGAAGTGGCCAACCTGGCAGAGCGGTTGGGTGCCGATATTGAAGCTGTTCGTCAGGGTATTGGTTCCGATCCGCGCATTGGCTACCACTTCATCTACCCCGGATGCGGCTATGGCGGTTCCTGCTTTCCAAAGGACGTTCAGGCGCTGGCGCGCACGGCCCGTGACTGCGATTACGAGTCTCGTCTGCTGAATGCGGTAGAGGCGGTCAATTACGCCCAGAAACACGTTCTGTTCGACAAGGTATCCCATTACTTCCAGGGTGATCTGAAGGGCAAAGTGGTTGCGGTGTGGGGGCTGGCATTCAAGCCCAACACCGACGACATGCGTGAGGCCTCATCACGAACCCTGATGGAAAACCTGTGGAAAGCCGGGGCCGTGGTGCAGGCGTTCGATCCCGAGGCCATGGAAGAAACGCAGCGCATCTACGGCGACCACGACGGTTTGACCCTGTGTGGCACCAAGGAGCAGGCGCTTAAGGGAGCCGATGTCCTGGTTATCTGCACCGAGTGGAAGGAGTTCCGTTCGCCGGACTTTGAGGCAATTGCGGCGACCCTGAGAGAACCGGCGGTGTTCGATGGTCGCAACCTTTATGAACCTGAGATGCTCCATCGTTATGGCTTGATCTACTACGCCATCGGGCGGGGCCAGAATCAGTTCAATGCGGTGTGATTATGGCGGGTGATACGGGCTTTCAGCTCCATGAGCGCTTGGCGTCAGATACCGTTAGTCTCGGGCGCAGTCAGTTGTGCGAGATTCGGCTGATGAACGACAGTACCTGGCCCTGGTTGCTGCTGGTGCCGGCGGTGGCCGGCATTCGGGAGATCTATGAGCTCTCGGATCAGCAGCAGGCAAGGTTAATGCACGAGTCCTCGGTGCTCAGCCGCGGCATGATGGAGCTGTTCGCCGGCGACAAAATGAACGTTGCGGCGCTGGGTAATATGGTTCCTCAGCTTCATCTGCATCACATTGTTCGGTTTGCGGACGATCCAGCCTGGCCCGGTCCGGTTTGGGGTGTCCAGCCTCCGGTGCCCTATAGCCAAGAGGCCTTGGCGGTGGTCCAGGAGAAGCTTGAGCCGGTTCTGGCGCGGCTTAGGTAGCGGTAAAAGGTAGGCATAAAAAAAGCCCGCCAAAGAGGGCGGGCTCAAGGCTACCTGGAAAGGTAACGACTCAACAATGGAAGGTGTATCGTCTTCCATTACCAACCACGGAGCCCCTTTCAAAAAGGTTCCAACGAATTTAATCTTTTTTTGACTTCGATCTCCGGGCAATGGTTTGCGAACCCAATAAAATCATCCGCAGCTCAGTCTTCAGCTTCAATTTCAGCTCGTCCCGTTCCTTGGCGTTGGCATCCAGTGCCTCCGCGCCCTGATTGAATACCAGTGTAACCATGGCTTCGGCAACCAGGCGGGCGTCAGCCAGTGGTCTGCCCTGTTCGTCGGCAAAGCGACGCAGGTCGTCGGCCAGTTCGGTTACAAAGTGATCGATTTCGGCCTTGATGGCGGTGCGGAATGGCTTGGATACCCCGGTACGTTCGCGAAGCATCAGCCGGAACAGGTTCGCGTTGTTGCCGAGGTATTCCATGAACGTCTCGACCGAGGTGGAAATAGCGCTGCCGTCACGGGCAATGCGCTTTCGGGCCTGGCGCATCAACTGTCGTAGCGCCACGCCGCCCTCATCCACCAGGGCCAGGCCAAGCTCGTCAAGTTCTGAGAAGTGCCGGTAGAACGAAGTGGGTGCGATGCCCGCTTCGCGAGCGACCTCGCGCAGGCTGAGGCTGCCGAAACCCCGATCGGCACTCAGTTGTGCCAGGGCTGCGTCCATCAGGGCACGACGGGTACGAAGTTTCTGCTCGGCTCTGGACGACAAGGTGGGGCTCCATCTACTGCGTGAACGGTGCATTCTAGCGGTCTGTCGGCGGTGAGTCATCCGCCCGCCGAGAACGCCATGAATGACGCCTGATTTTCAGCGACATTGTGTTTATAATGGGCGGCTTTTCCAGTATGGTCGCGACGATATTTTTGCGGGCCAAATTAAAGCAGCAAGGTAAGCTACGCCCGCTTACTTGCCCAGACATTACGTACACATCAGAAATAACGGGAACCGGTATGCGCAGTCATTATTGCGGTGGGATCAACGAATCCCACATCGATCAGGAAGTCACTCTCTGCGGATGGGTACATCGCCGCCGTGACCATGGGGGTGTCATCTTCCTCGATCTGCGGGATCGGGACGGAATGTCCCAGGTTGTGGTCGATCCCGACACGCCCGAGGGTTTCGCGCTGGCGGAAAAGGTGCGCAGCGAGTTTGTTATCAAGGTGACCGGCCGGGTTCGTCGCCGTCCCGCGGGCACTGAGAATAACAGCATGCCGACGGGTCAGGTTGAACTGCTGGGCAAAGAGCTGAGTATCCTTAATGCTGCCGCCACGCCGCCGTTCCCGCTGGATGAGCACGTTGATGTGGGTGAGGATGTGCGCCTGCGCTATCGCTTTGTCGACCTGCGTCGCCCGGAAATGATCAATCGCCTGCGGTTCCGCTCGCGGGTAACCAGCTACATCCGGAACTACCTCGACGGCAACGGCTTCATGGACGTGGAAACGCCGATCCTGACCCGCGCCACTCCGGAAGGCGCCCGTGACTACCTGGTGCCGAGCCGTACCCACGAGGGTTCTTTCTTTGCATTGCCGCAGTCGCCCCAGTTGTTCAAGCAATTGCTAATGGTGTCCGGCGTTGATCGCTACTACCAGATTGCGAAGTGCTTCCGTGATGAAGACCTGCGGGCAGACCGTCAGCCGGAGTTCACCCAGGTGGACATTGAGGCTTCGTTCGTTGACGAAGAAACCCTGATGGGTCTGAACGAAGACATGATTCGTTCACTGTTCAAGGATGTGCTGGACGTTGAACTGCCAAGTTTCCCGCGCATGCCCCACGCCGAGGCCATGCAGCGCTACGGCAGTGACAAACCGGACCTGCGGATTCCGCTGGAACTGATTGATGTTGCAGATCTGGTTGAGAGTGTCGACTTCAAGGTGTTTGCCGGTCCGGCCAAGGATCCGAAGGGCCGCGTTGCCGCCCTTCGCGTGCCCAAGGGCGGCGACCTGAGCCGTAAACAGATCGACGAGTACACCAAGTTCGTCGGAATATACGGTGCCAAGGGTCTGGCCTACATCAAGGTCAACGACCTGTCCAAGGGCGTTGAAGGTTTGCAATCGCCGATCATCAAGTTCCTGGGCGACGACGTCGCTCTGGCTATGATGGAGCGTGTTGGCGCAGAAGACGGCGATATCGTGTTCTTCGGTGCTGACAAGACCACGGTGGTTAACGAGGCACTGGGCGCACTGCGGATCAAGGTTGGTCACGATCTTGAGCTGCTGACCAGCGAGTGGGCACCGCTGTGGGTTGTCGATTTCCCGATGTTCGAGGAAACTCCGGACGGCAGCCTGACCGCCATTCACCACCCGTTCACCGCGCCGTCCTGCAGCGTGGAAGAGCTGGCCGCCAATCCTGCCACGGCACTTTCCCGGGCGTATGACATGGTCCTTAACGGTACCGAGCTTGGTGGCGGTTCCATCCGTATTCACAATGAACAGATGCAGGAAGCAGTGTTCCGCATCCTGGGTATTGGTGAAGAAGAGGCCCGTGCTAAGTTCGGCTTCCTGTTGGATGCACTGAAATACGGTTGCCCGCCGCACGGTGGTCTGGCGTTTGGTCTTGATCGACTGATCATGTTGATGACAGGTTCATCATCCATTCGCGACGTAATCGCATTCCCGAAAACCCAGAGCGCGACCTGCCTGATGACCCAGGCGCCCGGTGAAGTAGACGATAAGCAGTTGAAAGAACTGCACATTCGTCGCAGAAAGTCTGCGAAGGCCGCCGAAGGCGCCACCTCAGGCACTCTTGCAGGCGCTGAGCAGGCAAAGAGCGAGTAAAACCGAAGTCTGGGCGCGCCGGTCGATGGCCGTGCGTGCCCCGTTGATTTGTTTCAGAATCTGGACGACGTCCAGAACGTCTACTACAACGCCGATATCTCCGGCGACATCATGGATTCGCTGTAACGCAACGGGAGTATCGAATTGGCGATCATTCTGGGCGTAGATCCGGGATCCAGAATTACCGGTTTCGGGCTGATCCGGGTGGAAGGTCGCAGCATCGAGTATATCGACAGCGGCTGTATCCGGGTGGGCGAAAAGCCCATGGCCGAACGCCTGCAAACCATCTTCCAAAGCCTGGCCACGCTCATCGGTGAGTATCGCCCCGAGGAATTCGCGATCGAGCAAGTGTTCATGGCGAGGAACCCGGACTCTGCGCTGAAGCTTGGGCAGGCCCGTGGGGCCGCGATCGTCAGTGCGGCCAACAGTGGCCTGGCTGTTCATGAATACTCCGCTCGGCAGGTCAAGCAGGCCGTCGTGGGCAAAGGCGGTGCCGATAAATCCCAGGTGCAGCACATGGTCCAGGCTCTGCTGGCGCTTTCACGTAAACCCCAGGAAGACGCGGCGGACGCCCTTGCCATTGCCCTGTGTCACGCCCACATGAGCCAGAGCATACTGCGCGTCGCCGGTGCCGGCGGCAAAGCCCGAAGTGGCCGAATGCGGCAACAATAGACCGCTCCCAGGAGCGACAGGAGAGTGCCCTTGATTGGTCGTATCCGAGGAATTCTGATAGAAAAAGCGCCCGGCCAGGTGTTGGTGGAAAGCGCCGGCCTGGGCTATGAAGTCGACATTCCCTACACCTCGTTTTTTCACCTCCCCGAAACTGGACAGGAAGTCACCCTGCATACCCATTTTGCCGTCCGGGAGGATGCCCAGCACCTGTATGGGTTCGCTTCGCGCCTGGATCGGGATGTGTTTCGTCTGCTGATCAAAGTGAATGGGGTGGGGCCAAAGCTCGCGGTTGCCATTCTGTCGGGCCTGGATGCGGAACAGTTTATTCGTTGCGTCGAGAGCCGGGATGTTAATGCGTTGGTCAAACTCCCTGGTGTTGGTAAGAAGACCGCCGAACGCCTGCTTATTGAAATGGCGGATAGGATAGGGCAACTTGAGGGGCAGTTCGTGCCTGCGTCGTCAGAGGCGACAGGCGCCGAAGCGTCTCGTGCGGCTATGCAGGCGAGAGGGCCGGAGCCTAAAGACGAGGCCGAGGCCGCGCTGATTGCTTTGGGTTACAAGCCCCAGGAGGCCGCCAAGGCGATTTCCAAGGTCGCTGAGGATGGAATGACCAGTGAGGCACTGATCAGGCTCGCTCTGCGCAATATGATCCCGGCCTGATGACGGTGCCGTAATATGTCGCCCATGTAGTGCCAAACCTGTAGAGAGCGTAACGTGACACCCTGCAAGCTGTTTGTACAATTGGTGCCACTGGTTAACTCAGAGGCAAGCGCTAAAGGCATGATGTTGAATCCCAATGAACGGA
>Ga0207417_1000356_pt1 | contig 16924 bp, 14 predicted proteins | sample MalvirmetagMSP82_FD_184225 | JGI IMG/M metagenome (GOLD analysis project Ga0207417, IMG submission 184225) | Marine viral communities from the Deep Pacific Ocean - MSP-82 (SPAdes) | ecosystem: Environmental > Aquatic > Marine > Oceanic | place: Pacific Ocean | collected 2011-04-19
GATTGAGTGCCAGATCATTGCCGGCTATTTTCATCAGCAGGGAACTTAACTCATCCCAGGTGTTAAGCCGGTTCAGCCCTTTGACTGACTGATCAATGCGGGCGGCATGTTCAAGCATGGTTTCCAGCGCAATACTGTCATGTTTGCTGAGAGCCATACCAACGACAGGCATACGTTTACCCCAAACCCGGTTTTGTTGCATGACATTATTTATGTTCTGTCCCTTTTCTACCTGAGCCGCCATGGCAATGAGATTACGAATTTCCCGACAGACAAAGTTCAGTATTTTCAGGGCATCCTCACCTTCGGCCTGCAGGTGCTGAAGTATATTCAGTGCCCGGCTGCAGTGCCCCTGCAAAGCATCATCGATAAGTGAAAAAACATTAAAGCGGGAGCTGTCAGCCACGGCTCTGGCAACAGTCTGTGCATCAAGATCTTTACCTTCACTGAGCAGGCTCAGTTTATCGATTTCCTGGGCGGCAGCCAGCAGATTGCCTTCAATGCGCTGGCATAGAATCTGCACGGCCTGATCATCTGCATTCATGCCCTGTGAGCGTAAACGCTGGCGGATCCAGCCGGGGAGCTGTTGATTGCTTATTGGCCATACCGGTACGAAATAGCCGGCAGCTTCGATTTGTCTGAACCACTTGGCCTGGGTGCTGGCTTTTTCCACCCGCGGGCTGGAAATTAACAGGAGGTTGTCTTCAGAAGGGTTTTCCAGATAGCCCTGCAAGGCCTTTTTGGCATTGTTATCCAGTTTAGCCGAACTGAGTCGCAGGTCTATCAGTTTACGGTCAGCAAACAGGGACAGGCTATTGCCTGCTTCCAGAAGCATATTCCAGTCAAACTGCGAATTGACAGAGTAAACCTCACGATCGCTGAAACCCTGTTCACGGGCAAATTTACGCACAGCATCGCAACTTTCCTGCACCAGCAGGGTTTCATCACCGGCAATCCAGATGACGGAAACTGGCTGTTTTTGCAGCTGTGCCAGCAGTTGATCAGTTTTAATCTGCACCTGCTTACATGGACTGCTGATAGACCAGGGTAAAGGTCACTACCACATTTGGATTAATACTGGGCAGGCCAGCGACTTCACGCAGGGCTTCAACACCCTGGGCCAGGGCAAACTGGCCGGCATTGATCAAAACAGGCTGCAGCGACTGAATTTCGATACGATCATTGCTTAATTTCGTCACCTTGAGCTCACTACTGAGGACCTGTGACATCCCGTGCAGGGACAGACTGAAATTGTATGATGATATTGCAGTTTCGCCGACTGCCAGGTTTTCCAGGGAGCTGCTGTCCACAGAAACGGCAACTTCTGCTGTGGGGTAATCCGAAACTTCAAACAGAATTTCCTGCATACGCTGGTCACGGATTTCAATTGCGGTATCAACACTGCTCAGATCAATTTCCAGGATTGCATTGCCGGCATCGTCAATACTGCCGCTCAGGCGTGAAAATGTGTTGATTTCCGAAATGGCTGCGGCCTTGCTGGTGACATAGTATAGCTGGGATTCAGCATTATCCAGTTGCCATTGAGCCCATCCCGGCATGCTGGTAAACATTAAAAATACGCTGAAAATCAATCGCTTGTAATAAGTTGACGGCATTGGATGCTCCTGGGTTTTTAATTGAGTCGTGCAGGGATTATTGCAAGCTGCCGGGCCTTGAGCAAGGTATTAGAAATATAGTTCGTGGCTAAAGCCGCTCCTACAAAAAAGGCTTCGATGCTAGTTGCTCAGATGTAGGAGGGACTTTAGTCCCGAACCCTTTCGCGGCTTAAGCCGCTCCTACAGAGGGTCGCTGCTTAAATCTGCATTCTGTAGCTGACGGATTATTTGTGAGACCAGATCCTGTCGCATTTCAGCCAGAATCAGTTCGGCTTCACTGGTCTTGGCAGCAGGATTGTCCGGGTCGGCTTCATAAATCCGAAACAGACTAAGCGGCCCTGAATCAATGAGGATTTCAGGTCCATTGCGCAACTGCCAGGAAGTAATCAGCGTCAGCTCATATTCACCGGCACGAACATTGCGGTTAACACTGACGATCCGTTCGCGGCTTCTTTCCTCATTAATACTCAGCACATACTCGGCATTGCCCTCCAGCAGTTCAAGCCCGGAAGCCTGCAGACGGTCACGCAGCAAGCGCCCAATGGTATTGTTATCGGCATAGTTCAGCTGGATTTGCTGTAGCTGCTGAGGAAATGTGGCAGAGTCCGTGCCTCTCAGGGTAAAACCACATGCATTTAACAGCAGCAATGCCAGAAGGGAAAAAGTCAGTCTGTAATAGCCAGCGAACATGGTGTTAACAGAGTCTCCTAATTGGCAACGATGTTAACCAGTTTGCCGGGTACAGTGATGACTTTACGTACGGTCAGGTCGGCAATATGCTTCTGGATATTTTCATCCGCCAGCGCAGCACTTTGCATCTCATCTTTGCTGCAATCAGCCGGCAATTCCAGTTTTGCCCGCAATTTACCATTAACCTGTGCAACAACGGTGATACTGCTAAGCTCCATTGCAGCTTCATCATATGTCGGCCAGGGCGCATCAATCACGGCGTCCTTCCTGCCCAGGTGATACCAGAGCACATGACATAAATGCGGAGTGATCGGTGCCAGCAGAAGTATGATGGCCTCCAGGGCTTCCTGGATTACTGCCTGGTCCTGAATGTCGTCAGCACTACTTTGCTCGGCAAACTTGCTGACAGCATTAAACAGTTCCATGACAGCTGCAATTGCAGTATTAAAAACCTGGCGGCGCTGATAATCATCAGTGACTTTTTTAATGGTGCTGTGGGTTTTCAGGCGCATGTCTTTTTGCGCTTCGTTCAGATCTTTCTGCTCGGGGCCAGTATTGCTGGACTGATGTGCAGCAACCAGCTTCCACAGGCGTTTAATAAAACGGTGTGCTCCTTCAACACCACTGTCAGACCATTCAAGGCTCTGATCAGGCGGTGAAGCAAACATCATAAACAGGCGCACGGTATCGGCACCGTACTGCGCAATCAAGCCTTCAGGATCAACTGTATTACCCTGTGACTTGGACATCTTGCTGCCATCCTTGAGCACCATTCCCTGGGTCAGCAGCTGCTTGAATGGTTCATCTGAGCTTAGCAGTCCGGCATCACGCATCAGTTTGTGAAAGAAGCGGGCATACAGTAGATGCAAAATGGCATGTTCGATGCCACCGATATACTGATCCACTGGTAACCAGGAATCAGCTTCGGCATTAAGCATGGCCGATTTTTCATCGCGGCAGGTGAAACGGGCGTAATACCAGGAAGACTCCATGAAGGTATCAAAGGTGTCGGTTTCCCGTTCCGCCTTGCCCTGACATCGGGGGCAGGTAGTTTCATAAAATTCGGGCATCTTTTTAATGGGAGACCCGCTGCCATCAAACTCAACATTAGTCGGTAGCAGGACCGGCAGCTCAGATTCCGGAACCGGAACGGCACCACACTGTTCGCAATTAATCATCGGAATTGGCGTACCCCAGTAACGCTGACGACTGACACCCCAGTCGCGCAGTCTGAAGTTCACCGTTTTTCGGCCAGTGCCTTTTGCCGTGAAGAATTCCACCAGTTTGTCGAATACCTGTTCGAAATTCAGGCCATCATAGTCGCCGGAGTTGGTCAGAATGCCTTTGTCGGTAAACGCGGCCTTGCTGATATCACAGTCTTCATTGTCAGCGGGCTTAATCACCTGCTTGACGGGCAGGCCATAGGTTCTGGCAAACTCCCAGTCGCGTTGATCGTGGGCGGGCACGGACATGACCGCACCGGAGCCGTAGGACATCAGGACAAAATTGGCGATCCACACCGGCACTTCTTCACCGGTCAGCGGATGAACTGCTTTAAAGCCGGTATCCATGCCGCTTTTTTCCATGGTCGCCAGTTCGGCTTCAGCGACTTTCAGATTATTCTGCTCGGCGATATAGGTAGCTATCTGCGGATTGTTTTCTGCGGCTTTCAAAGCCAGCGGATGCTGAGCGGCGACAGCGACATAGGTAACACCCATGATGGTATCCGGGCGGGTGGTATAAACACTCAGCGAGTCATGACCCGGCACCGCAAAACTGAACTCCAGTCCTTCGGAGCGACCAATCCAGTTCTGTTGCATGATCTTGACCTTGTCCGGCCAGCCATCCAGTTTTTCGATATCAGCCAGTAATTCTTCTGCATACGCGGTAATTTTGATAAACCATTGCGGAATCTTGCGGCGTTCAACCAGGGCACCGGAACGCCAGCCACGGCCGTCAATGACCTGTTCATTGGCCAGTACGGTCTGATCGACCGGATCCCAGTTCACTTCGGCTGCTTTCTTGTAAACCAGGTCTTTCTCGTAGAGTTTGATAAAGAACCACTGTTCCCAGCGATAGTAATCCGGATGACAGGTAGCCAGTTCCCGATCCCAGTCATAGGCATAACCCAGTTGTTTTAACTGGTTGCGCATATGGGCAATATTTTCCAGGGTCCAGTCAGCCGGCGGGACCTTGTTCTTCATGGCGGCATTTTCGGCCGGCAGACCAAAGGCATCCCAGCCCATCGGCTGCAGGACATTTTTACCCAGCATGCGCTGAAAGCGACTGATGACATCACCGATGGTGTAATTGCGCACATGTCCCATGTGCAGGCGACCGCTGGGGTAGGGGAACATGGACAGGCAGTAGAATTTTTCCTTGCCCTTTTCCGGAGAGGCCTTGAAGCTGTTGGCTTCAGCCCAGTATTGCTGGGCCTGTTTCTCCACATCCTGATGTGAATAGTCGTCGTTAAGCTGTATTGCCATGATGCTGAATTTCTTTGGGTTTATGCCTGAAAAAAAGAGGCCATAGGATACCGTAGAAGTGTTCGTAACGGTAGCTGTGGCTCGGCAAAGTGCCGCTTATCCTGTATAAGTCACACTAATGTCAGCGTAAGAAAAGCAAAGCTGAGTTGCTGTATCAGCTTGTTTATACTCTGATGCAGTTTTTGCCGAGTTAACAACTGTCAGAGATGGAGCCTGAATGAGTCATTCGGAAAAAAATCACAAGCATAAAAAAAGCATGCAGGCACTCAAAGGCCGAATAGACAGCAAGATTGCTGCAGCCCAACAGGAAACGGGGATTTGTGTGCTGCTAAGCGGAGACGGTAAAGGTAAAAGCACTTCGGCCTTTGGCATGGTAATGCGCAGCCTGGGTTACGGCCATCATGTCGGCATTGTGCAGTTCATCAAGGGCGAGCAGTTATCCGGAGAGGAAATCTATATTCGGGAAAAGCATCCGGAGCTGCCCTTTTATCAGATGGGCACCGGTTTCACCTGGGACACCCAGGACCGGGATGCAGATATCGCAGCGGCAGAGCAAACCTGGGGTCATGCTGAAGCATTATTGCAGGATGCTGCAATCGATCTGCTGGTACTGGATGAGCTGACCTATATGCTGGCTTTCGGCTACCTGGAAGAAGACAGGGTTCTACAGGCAATCGCTGATCGACCGGCACAGCAAAGTGTCATTATTACCGGTCGTGGTGGTGGCAGTGGCTTACGGGAACTTGTCGATACAGTTTCTGAAGTAAAAAGTCTCAAACACGCCTATGAGTCGGGTATCAAAGCCCGCAAAGGAGTGGATTATTAGTTCGCGGCTAAGACCGCTTTAAATCTGTAGGAGGGACTTTAGTCCCGAACCATTCGCGGCTAAAGCCGCTCCTACATAAATAGAGGGGATCAGATACTTTTTGAGAAGGCGGTTTTTTCCACCATGTGGCGATAATAAGACTGAGCCTCCGTTTCAGACGACAGCTGCTTGAACAGCATTTCGGCTTTCTCGTAATCCCTGGCATAGTAGCATTCCATGGCTTTGACGTGGGTCTCCAGACTGCTGGCCTGTGACTCAGTCAGATCTTCTTCGAGGCACAGGGGTTGATAAATACGCACCTGCTCACTGCGTCCCTTGACCACCAGTGTGTCCAGCTCACGGAACACAATGCCCTGCGTGGCGTCCTTTGTTTCCTGGCCGACAATGGTGGGGATATTGTAAACCCGGGTCAGTCGCTCCAGTCGGGCCGCCAGGTTAACGGCATCACCGATGACCGTGTAATTGAGACGATAGGCCGAACCCATGTTGCCGACATTGACCATGCCGGTATTGATACCGATGCCCATGTCAGTGGAGGGCAGTCCCTTGCTGGTCAGTAATTGTTTCAACTCAGTCAGCGTCTTGTGCATATCCATTGCTGCCAGAATGGAGCGCTGGGCATGGTCTTCATGAGGAATCGGCGCGCCCCAGAAAGCCATGATGGAATCGCCGATGTATTTATCTATCGTGGCACCATGCTGATAAAGGATGGCTGAGAGTGTGGTGAAATATTCATTCAGCATGCTCACCAGCTGTTTCGGACTGAGTTGCTCGGATATCCCGGTGAAGTCCTTTAAGTCACAGAACATGATGCTCAGGGGTTTGAGCTGGCCCGTGAGGTCAATCAGTTCCGGGTGTTTGCTCACTTCGTCGACGATATCCGGAGGCACATAACGGCTGAAAATATTGATCAGCTTCTGTTTTTTCTGGGTTTCGGAAAAATAGGTCAGCAGCACATTCATGCCATACAGGACCAGTATTACCAGCAGGCTGTACTGGAATGGCACCGCCGTGCTGGCATAGGGCTCACGCAGCCCCATGAATAACAGGGGTAATGAAACAAAGACTATGAGTGATGAAGCGGCTATCGGGCGCAGGATAGGCAAAACCAGTGCCATCAGAGCAGCAAACAGCAATAGAATATAAAAATCGACCGTAGCCAGCACTTCCGCCTGAAAACTGTTTGGCGTAAAGCGAAAGCCGGGAAAGCCGGGTGTCCCGAATTCCAGCAGACCAGTCAGGTTAAAAGAGAAAATAAGTAGCAGAGAAAGCAAAATCGCAATCTGCGCCTTTTCATTTTTAAAGGTGGAATGGGTAAGACTTATTTTCATTGTCTGACTGAATCAAAAAAACCGGCAATAAAAAGGCTCCGTCAGGAGCCTTTTTATTGTATCACCTAATTGGTGATTTTAGATTCTATAGCAGACGGTGTAGGTGCTGTCTTCGCTATACGGATCCGTATCACCATCGTCTGTCGGCGCGGCATTGGTGCCTTCAACTGATCTGAAACGCCCGCCATTTGGTGTGCCATCATCCAGCTGGGCATCCAGCGCGATGGCAGCAGAGCCGTTGACATTATTCATGCAGATTTTAGTGCCGTTCAGGCCGCCGCCCATGGCAGCAGTCGTAATACCAATCAGACCACCGAAAGGATTCTGTGGCAAAGCATCCAGACCGGTTAAGTCAGCATCTCCGGCCAGAAAACCAGCAGCACGCATATGCTGGAAAAAGTCTCCAGCTTCATTGTCACCACTGAATGTATCAGCCAGGGCAGCATCAATAAAACCGTTGCCATTACCTTCAACGACTGATGCCCAGGCATCACCGCGGTCGATAATGTCACCAGCGCCCGCATTATCATCACCCGGCATACGACCATAACGATCCTGGTAAGAGAATGCGCCGGCTGCGATGCCGTTAAAAGAATTGGTGGCATTACGGATACGGGAGTTTTCAATTAACTGCTGGCCCTGCAATACACCGCCCAGCAACAAGCCGATGATCACCAGAACGATGGCGATCTCAATCAGGGTAAAACCGCCCTGGGTTTTAGTACTCTTAATACTTGCCATGTTTGCGATATTTATCTTGCTCATTCTGATCTCCTCTGAACTTGTTCAAGCATCAAAACTGAATTTACTTTGTTGTCTGTCCTGCACAGCAAATTAACAATGAACTCAGTTTAATATCGGTTTGCAATTCATAATTCCTGCATATTGGGGTCAGATATTAAAGAGAACGCAAATAAGTGCAATATGTAGGTTTTTTTTACAGAAAAAACTGTAAATAAATTTTACACTTAGGCAGGTAACTTAAGAACAAATATAAGTGGTGTGTTGGCCATCGATTCCGCAGTCAGGGAGCCTCCGGCCGCATAGGCATGCTGGCGGGCCTGATACAGGCCAATACCTCTTCCGGTACCAAATTCACTCCAGAAAGGCTCGAAAAGACGCTCTGGCCACAAACAGGGTGCACCGTTTTTGTCGGTTATTGTCACTTTAACAAAATCGTCTTCTCTTTCCAGGTCAATGTGGACATCCGGTTTCTGTGCCGAAGCCTTGTTGGCCTGCCGGGAAAAATTCCCGAGAATGTTATCCAGAATGCTCTGCAGATTGTTTTTTGGCAGTTTGACAGTAGTCGTTTCACCATTGATAGTCGAAGGCAGCTCATACATATTGGCAGTCTGCTCCAGCAGGGCATTCAGGTCATGACTGGACTCCAGGTTATCCGCGCTTTTATTGGTCAGGGTATTAAGCATGTGCTCGGCCCGGTCACGGACGGCTGGGATAACTTCTCGCATACTGTCGATCAGCTTGTCTTCCTGTCCCGGAACCGGGTTGTTCAGTTGTTCGGCAGTCAGTTTCATCAATTGCGCCATGTTTTTTACATCGTGCTGCAGGAAGACCGTCATTTTGGCGGTCTGCTCAAAGGTTGATCTCACTGCGCCGAGTTTTACCCAGAGATTCATTCTGACCAGCAGGAAGAAATTATCCGCCAGGGCGCTGCTGATAAAGCGGTATTCCCAGCTTCGCTGATGCAGATACAGGCACACCGTCAGGGTGATTTCCTGAACGTCAAAGCGTTTCTCCAGCATGCGTCCATCGGTTTTGCCGTTACTGCCACTGACGTAGGTACCAAACCAGTTCAGCGACCAGCTCAGGCCGGCAAAACCGCTTTCTTTCAGAGAGGGCCAGCACTGGCGTAAAAAATCCGGCAGGTCGTAATTCAGTTCTTCATTCAGGCGAATCAGCTTCTGGCTGAGCAGAATCTGGGTGCGGTAAGAATACAGCAGCCAGCCTGCAGCGATCAGAATGGAGCTGCCGATGACGATGAGGTAGGGATAGAGTTGTTCCATGGTCGGGACTTAAGGCTTAATCCTTGTTGCGGCTGATGCCAAACTTTTTCATAAAATAATAAATGCTTTCGCGTTTGATCCCCAGTTTTGCTGCACTCTGGTAGATATTAAAACCGGTTTCCTTGAGGACCTGACGTACCAGTTTTTCTTCAGCTTCTTCCCGGACCGCCTTGAGTCCGTCCGACATTTTGGTACTCAGTTGTAATCGTGTCACGCCGTCGGCTGACATGGCCAGTTCATTATGATGAAACAGAAATGCCCGGTTCACGGAGATCAGGATATCTTCAAAACTGGCTGGTTTTGACAGGAAGTCAAAAGCACCTTCACGAATCGCCTCCAGTGCCGAACGTTCCTCATCCTGGCCGGTCAGGACAATAATTTTTACCGGAATCATTTCATCTGTTATCTGGCGAATAACATTCAGGCCTTCATCCGTTGTGTGCTCCATTGGCGGCAATCCCAGATCAAGGATGACCACAGAGATTTCCTGGTCGTCCTGCAGGGTATCCAGGGCGCTCTGGCGGTTATCCGCCTCATTGACGATAAAACCCTGCATTTCCAGAGAATTGAAGAGCATCTTGCGCAGGGCAAGGTCATCTTCGACAACCAGAATTTTGCCTTTGTCCTTTGCCGGAGCATCCAGTTTGTCATGAGTTTTTGCTGCCATTGTTGCTTCACTCATGGTAACTGTCCGGCCTGGATCAGGCGCGAAAATAATATGTGTGGAGACAGCCAGTGCAATTCATCATCGAAGCTGTCTTCGTTATATTCAGTATCAACAAAGGTAATATCGTTGGGCACGTTATATGCCCCCATGGTCGCCTCGATTGAATTTTCTGTTTCGTTGACGGAAATCGAAGTCGCCCAGTTATCTCCCATGGAAACAACAATGGCCGGTACCGTATCACTCAGGGTGATATCGGAACAGTCGTTAACATTACAGACCCGTATCATGTTGGCACCGGCCGCCAGTTCATTGTCATTGAAAAGTTCACTCAAACCTGCCACGGTTGTAAAAGCCCTTTGGCCGCCATCAGTTAAAAATGGAGATACAGCATAGCGATAGGGATTTTGCCAGGGGTCGAGTAAGAGGCCATCTTCATTAACAGCTCCGAAGAGTCCCAGTGTGACATTGGGTAATAAGCCAAAATTATTGGCACATATTCCTGTACCAGTATTGGGGTCTTCCTCACCATCGCTGGTATTGGTAGCAGGGCAGGGTAGACGGCCGTTCGCCTGGGCAAATCCGTATAAGGCTTCTCCAATACTTTCCAGTTGGGTGCGGGCATTACTGATGCGAATTGAGTCTGTGCTGTCACCGACAGCCACCAGCACGCCACTTAAGAGGATGCCGAGAATCATCAGCACCATCGCCATTTCAACGAGGCTGAAACCAAACTGTTTTTCTGTAGGGAAAACTTTATTCATCATTAATCATTGCAGTCGCGACGGTCACGAGTAATACCGGTATTGCGGTTAATGGTAAAGACGATATTACAATCCGTAAAAGTCACGGTGGCCTGCGTAGCATTGACATAGTTGTAGCTATCTACAGTGTCCCAGGCCTCGCCCGCGTACCAGGCAGAAGCATAACTGGCAAGTGCTGAATCATAGCCCTGTTGTTCAGTCTGGGTGATACACATGCCTGTATTGGCATTATCCCGGGGATAGGTATTCATAAAAAAGTTCCATGCTGAAGCACAGTTAGGGTGAAAAAACGAAATGTAAAAAATGTAGTTCATCCCATCGTCATAAAACCCATCCAGACTGTTTTTAACATCCATGGCAGCCTTCATAGCGGCAGCGGTAACGATTTCGTTTCTGGTAATCGTGACGAACTGGTCATTAAAATTTTCTGAAGCGATGGCCGGATCATTACGGATAAAATTTACGCCGTCTTGGTTGTCACCTTCAAGGTAGTCATCAGCATCATTGGATACCCTGGTCTGGCCATTGACCGCTTCACCTGGAGCAAAAATGACAGCGACTACATCGTTATAGGCATCTCCGTCACTATCTCCTACTCCATCGATGGTAAAGAACGGATTGGTTGTTGTATTCAAGCCTGCAGCCGTTCCCGTCATATGGAAAGCCGGCGTGACTGCATACCAGAATTGCTGGTCGATTCCGGTATTGGTATTACTGAAATTGTAGCGACTGCCGGATGGCAGAATGGCGAACTCTGGCAAGCGGCCCAGATATTGTCCGACAGTATCATTACAGCTTGCTTCAGCAACACCGTCGTTATCCGTATCAGGGCAGGGCAGGCGTCCGGGACCCTGTCCCGGATAGTTTGCATTATGCTGGAGGGCGTAAGCAATCAGCGCTTCCTTGGCATAGTTCATATCCTGAAGCGTATCAATCTGTTCAGCCTGGCGCTGGTTTTGATAGTTGGCTGTAGCCAGCACAAGAGAGCTGCCGGTGACAATCACGATCATCATGATTAACAGCAGTGCAACACCCTGCTGTTTGTTGATGGCTTTACTGGGTGGTTGGTGCATCAGCAGGTGCCCCCTGTGACTCCATCAACTCCCTGAGTTCACTAATACTGGAAGTGTTTGTCTCCTGCATCAGTGTTTCAAGTTCACTGAGAACTTCTGCCGGAAGTGCTCCGATCCGTTCAGGGTTTACGTTTTCGGTACCTTCAAGCACAGCCAGGGCTTCAGCCGAGGGTTCATCTGCCTGTTCATCCTGAATAGCGCCAGAATCCTCTGGATCATTGCTTTGCTGCACAGGGTTGTTGTTCGGAGTTGTTTCACCAATGGCTTCCTGAACCAGTGAATCCTGTGACGCTGAGCGGACATTCCAGTTTTCCCGAATTTCGCCAGTGCTTACTTCGAGTGACTGGCCTGCTTTCAGGTCATAGCGGCCATTTTCAGTATTGATCCGGAGCAGGGTAATGCCATTCATGGAAACCAACTGCATATTATCCGGCAATGCTGGTTCGTCATAAGTGCCACCGTTCAGCCAGATTGTCCGGGCTCCGTTGCGCTGCGTGAAAATTCCCGTCAGGGTGTATTCAGATACAGCCGGTTGTGCGTTTTCCTCATCATCTGCTATCACCGGCACCGGTGGGACTTCCTGGTTGACGTTGAAATCTTCCTGCGGATTTTGCAGTAAAAACTCCTGTCGCAAAAAATCCAGATACTCTCTTTCGGCAGGTGTGGTAAACAGCGTATTGATATTGTCCGCTGCATCCTGGGCTGCAAGAGAAAGCGGTATCAGGCTGGCGATACATCCGAGGATTATATTTTTGGCAATTATGCTTTTCATGTTTTATCCATTGCCTCAGAAATTCCGATTGTTATTCTGCGGAGGATTCACGTTAAAAGTGAACCAGGAGACAACACAGTTTGCACGCTGGTGCTGAGCCAGCACAATAAAATTGGTGGCATTGGGATTACTCAAGCTGATGATACATTCCTGGGGCATATACAGGCCTGGAGTATTCAGCAGTCCATCGAGTAACCTGGTTAAATCATTTTCATGCAGCAGAGGCAGACTTAACTCAAGCGTTGTGCTATTGATATTTACCGGTCCGCCCGGGTCCTGTTCGGATTGGTCATATAAAAGCTCCATGGACAGTTGCTCACCAATATTGACTGAAATCGGAAACAGATCATTGTCTTCCCGGATTTCGGTGATTCTTTCGATTAATTGCAGACGGTCTTCAGGGTTTACAACACCATCGGTTTCCAGTTCCTGATAACGACCAATGTATTCAATGATTGTGGCTTCTTCGTCCTCAATCTGATCGATATTGGTTCTGGCCAGCTGCAGATTGCCTCTTGCAACCTGAAGGTTTCTGGCCATTTGTGTATTCATTATGTCGGCGTAATAATAAATACCTCCCGCAAGCATCAGACAAAGCACAGCCAGAAGGATTTTCCACTTCAGACCCAATATATCCTGTTTGGTGAATAGATCTTTCATTGCAGTGACTCAATACGCAATTCCAGCAGAAAGGGGGCGCGTAATTCATTATTGTCAATTGTTGTGCTCAGTGCTGTATCCACCCGGACATCAGTTGGCATTTGCAGGGGAGTTACCTGAACCCCCGGATTTTCAGCCAGCGCATCAGCAAAAAGTTGCACCTGCTGCTGAGCTTCACGGTAACTACCGGAAGAATAGGCAATACCTCCGATTTCGACTTTCAGGCGTGTACGATTGTCCAGGATGGCAGATAGATAACGGTTGTTCGGATTATTCTGCCGGTTCAGGTAGCGCATGTTCTGGTTTTCCGGCAAGGCTGGGTCGACTGTGTAGGGTTCAAGAATCCAGCTGACATCGGTCAATTGTAATGTGGGTGAAGAACTGATGTTATTGCTGATAAAGGCCATGGCATCTACCGGTGACCTTACCTGGGAATTTATCTGTTCATAAGCCTCAACCACCAGTGCCATTTCCTGTGAAGGTATCGGCGTTTCCGGAAAGCGCTGGGTCAGTATTTCATATTCCAGTTCCAGTGGCTGGGTTTGCTGTACAACAGTTTGCTGCTGGCTGGATAGGTCCCAGGCTTCCAGATACATGGGGATACTGATTAACAGGCTGATGACAATGGTAGCCAGTGAACCGTATACCAGGCCAAGCCCGATATTCTTGAGCAGGTAAAACTTCCTGACTTTGGGCGGAGCGTAAGTATTCCGAATCAGTTTTTTCTGCAACAGATTATACAGGAAGAAAATCAAGGGCCCTTGCTGCTTTGCGCTCAGTTGAGTTGAATACTGAGTCATTTCATCCTGGGCATTAACACTTTCAAACACATTCAGGTGGCTGGATTTCTGGTTGAGCTTGAGATCCTCATCATCAAAATTGCTGTAAATTCTGATTTTCAGGCTCTCTTCGTACGGTAATAACTTGACGCGCTCCAGGTAACTGCGAATCTGTACGGATTCTTTATAAATTTCCTTACCCAGATTATTCAGATCACGTGATGTAAGATTGGTAAGGCGGCTGAAAAGAACTTTGCCTTTTTTCATGAAGGTCTGGCGTAACTCATTGTTGTGCTCGAGACTGGCAATCAGCGTGTAATCATCCTTGTCGAAACCTGAATTCTTGGCAAAAGCTTCTGCCAGATAGGCTGCAGAGCTGACACTTTGCACCGGCGTTTTATTTTCCAGCAGAATTTTGATCCAGGGAATCAACAGGTCCGGTTTGGTCAGACCACTTAACAGAATGCGGTTGTCACGTCGCCCTTCCTTTTCTCTTTCAATAACTGTAGCAGTGCGGAATGAGGTTTTACGAAAGGCATAATTCATTTTGCGCTGTAAGAGGGCCTTACGATCACCGCCGCTGACCGGTGCAATGGTCTCACTGCGAAAACTTTCTTCCAGAAAGTTTGTCACCAGAATTGCCGGCAACTGTTTTAAATTGAACTGGGCCTGTTTAAACGCTTCCAGGGATTGAGCGCTGCCATCAAATTCCGACACGAAGCGCAGGTTTTTATTTTCCCAGACATACAGTCGCAGCGCCTGATTACTGACGATCATGAACTGTGAATCTGTTTGCCGGAAAAAGGATTTCATAGTGATCCCTTATACCTGAATATTACTTAGTGAGCTATAAACCGGACCCAGAACCGAGATCATTACCCAGCCGAGCATGGTGCCAACCACAGCCGTCATGACAGGCTGTATCAAAGCCTGCAAATTATCAATGGAATCCTTGATGTCCCGGTCATAGAAATAGCTGACATTGAGCAGGGCTTTATCCAGTCCGCCAGTGGTTTCGCCTATTTTCAGCATACGCACCACCAGCGGTGGGAACATGCCGGTAATTTCAAAACTTTTGGAGATTGGCTGTCCCTGTTCGATATCCTCCCTGGCCTGCTCCAGAGCGTTTCGGATTACCACGTTATTAATAACCCCTTCAGAAATCTGCAGGCTCTGTAAAATCGGAATGCCGGCGCCATACATCAGGGAAAAAAAGTTGGCAAAACGTGAGAGTATGATTTTCTGTAAAACCGGCCCGATTTTTGGCGTTTTGAGTTTCATTAAATCCACCTGGTAGCGGACTTTTTCATTTGTGGCTGCCATGAGCTTGAGCAGGATAAACAGCACAATGGGGGTTGGAATGATTATGTACCAGTAATCAGACATGAAATCGGAAGTGGCGATCAGGGCACGGGTATGGGCTGGAAGTTCCTGATCCATATTAACAATGAATTCCACCAGCTGCGGGACCAGATAGAGCATCAGGAATATCGTCACGCCTATAACCACTGACCCGACTATCAGGGGCGACATCAGTAATTTTTTCGTGCTCTGGTTCAGTTCATCCTGCCACTTGAGCATATCTGCCAGTGAATCAAAAACATCTGCCATACGCCCGCTGACTTCTCCGGCCCTGATCAGATTGACAAACAGGGTATCAAAAACTTTCGGATAATCCTGCAGGGCCTCCGACAGGCTTTTACCGCCTTCAATTTCTTCAATCACGTTGGCCATGATTTCCTTGAAGCGCGGGTGCTCAATACTGTCACGTAAGTCTGTCAGACCTGCCAGCAGCGGAATTCCGGCTCGGGTTAGCTGATTCATATGGATACAAAAACCGATCAGGTCTTTTTTCTCGATTTTTTTCTGGCCAAAGCCGGCGCGTTTTTCTTGGGTAATATCAGCTTTGATCAGGTCCAGCCGCATATTGGTCAGGCGGTTTTCCAGGTCAGCTTCGTTGGCTGCATCCAGGCTGCCTATGAGGATTTTTCCATCACGGGTCATTGAGCGGTATCGGTACAGAGGCATGGTTAATTTCCTCCGGAAAGTCGTTCAGTGAGGTCAACGACACGGGATACTTCATCCAGGCTGGTGATTCCTTCCAGCACCCGGCGGCAGGCATCCTCGGCAATGGGCATATAACCTTCAGAAAATGCCAGGCTGAGCATTTCACGGGTGCTGGCACGACGGGCAATCATGTCGTCCATGTCGCCACTGATTTTAAGAATTTCGATAATCGACATTCGTCCCCGGTATCCGTGATAGTCACAGGAAGGACAGCCCTGAGGATGAAAGATTTTCACCGATTTTTTGTCCTTGTCCAGCCCCAGTAACTTGTATTCAACTTCAGTCGGCGTGGCTTCCTGCTTGCAGTCATTACAGAGTTTGCGAACCAGGCGCTGGGAAATGATACCGATTAGATTGCTGGCCAGCAGTTCCGGCACAATACCGATATCCAGCAAACGCGGAATGGCACCGATGGCGGAATTGGTGTGCAGGGTGGAGAAGACCTGGTGACCGGTCATTGCAGCACGCATGGCCATTTCTGCAGTCACGCTGTCACGAATCTCACCAATCAGGATGATATCCGGGTCCTGTCGCATCATGGAACGTATGCCTTCACCAAAACCCATCTGTATCGCTTCGTTGACCGATGACTGGCGAATCATAGGCAGAGGATATTCCACCGGATCCTCCATGGTCATGATATTCACAGCTTCGGTATTGAGATGGTTCAGCACGGAATACAGGGTAGTCGTTTTACCACTACCGGTAGGGCCGGTAACCAGAATTACACCTTCCGGACGTGCCAGCATTAACTGCAGCAGCGAGAGGTTATCGTCGGTCAGTCCCAGTTTGTCCATCGGCACAATGCCCTTTTTCTTGTCCAGGATACGCAGCACGATATTCTCACCATGGGTGGTGGGTTGCGATGCAACCCTGAAGTCGATTTGCCTGCCGACCAGGGAAAGAGATATTCGTCCGTCCTGTGGGACACGGGATTCGGCAATATCCATATCACTCATGATTTTCAGCCTGACTACCATCGCTGGCCAGTAGCTCTTGTGCAGACTGCGAACCTGACGCAGGACACCGTCTACCCGGTAGCGAATGCGCAGGAATGCTTCTTCCGGTTCAAAGTGAATATCTGATGCGCCCTGTTGCACGGCATCGGCGAGCAGGGCATTTACCAGACGAACCATCGGGTGACTGTAGCCACTGTCGTCTTCCTGCAAACT
>Ga0207417_1000372_pt1 | contig 16527 bp, 14 predicted proteins | sample MalvirmetagMSP82_FD_184225 | JGI IMG/M metagenome (GOLD analysis project Ga0207417, IMG submission 184225) | Marine viral communities from the Deep Pacific Ocean - MSP-82 (SPAdes) | ecosystem: Environmental > Aquatic > Marine > Oceanic | place: Pacific Ocean | collected 2011-04-19
AGACCGCAGCGCAGGCGCGAACTGTAAATTTGGCTTTTACCGGCGCATCGGGCGCCCAGTATGGCTTGCGCTTGCTACAATGCCTGGTCGCGGCGGGTTGTCGGATCAATGTCATGGTCAGCCGGGCAGCTCAGGTGGTGATTGCCACTGAAACCGAGCTGAAATTGCCGGGCACGCCGCCCGCCATGCAGGAGTTCCTGACCGACTGGGCGGACGCCAAACCCGGGCAGATCCTGGTGTTTGGCCGTGACGACTGGTTTGCGCCGCCGGCGTCCGGGTCCGGTGAAAAAGCCCCGCTGGTGGTGTGCCCGTGCAGCACCGGCACCTTGTCGGCACTGGCCACGGGCGCCAGCGATAACCTGATTGAGCGGGCCGGCGATGTCGCTCTGAAAGAGCGCCGGCAGCTGATATTGGTGCCCCGGGAGGCGCCGTTCTCCGAGGTCCACCTTGAGAACATGCTGAAGCTGACCCGCATGGGCGCCGTGATCATGCCTGCCAGCCCCGGCTTCTACCACAAGCCTGAATCGGTTCAGGACCTGGTTGACTTTATCGTTGCCCGGCTGCTGGATCACCTCGGAATCGCCCAGGATCTGATGCCGCGCTGGGGCGAAGCCCGCTCGGAGAGTAAGCGTAACAACCAGGATTAACGCCTGCCGGCGATGGTTTTGGTCAGCCCGATTGATGGTTTTCACCATTGAGTGAAACGGCCGCCCGGCCGAGACTTGGTGAACGACAATCACAATATGGGTCACTCACCGAGGTTCACCATGATTCCACGTACACTGTTCGACGCCGATCTCGAAGGCTTCCGCGATTCCGTCCGCAAATTCCTCGAGCAGGAGGCGGCGCCCTATCACGAGCAATGGGAGAAAGACGGCCAGGTCAGTCGTGAGCTGTGGCGCAAGGCTGGTGAGCTGGGCTTCCTGTGCCCGACCATGCCGGAAGAGTACGGCGGAGTAGGGGCGGATTTCCGCTACAGCGCAGTGGTCATGGAAGAAGTAGCCTACGCCGGGCTTACCGGCATCGGCTGGGGACTGCATTCCGACATCGTGGCGCCGTACATCCTCCATTACGGCTCTGAAGAGCAGAAGCAGCATTATCTACCCAAGCTCGTTTCCGGCGAAATGGTCACCGCCATCGCCATGACCGAGCCAGGTGCCGGTTCCGACCTGCAGGGCGTGAAGTCTACAGCGGTCAAAAATGGCGATCACTATCTACTGAACGGCTCCAAGACCTTTATCACCAATGGCCAATTGGCGGACCTGGTGATTGTGGTTGCCAAGACCGATCCGAAAGAGGGCGCGAAGGGCACCAGTCTGTTTCTGGTTGAGGCCGCTTGGGAAGGCTTCGAGAAAGGCCAGAACCTGAACAAGGTTGGTATGAAGGCTCAGGACACGTCGGAACTGTTTTTCCAGGATGTGAAAGTGCCGGCAACGCACCTGCTGGGTTCCATGGAAGGTCAGGGATTTTTCCAACTGATGCAGGAGCTGCCCGCCGAACGTCTTCAGGTGGCGCTGTCGGCAGTTGCAGCCGCCGAGGCCGCGTGGCAGTGGACCCTGGATTACGTGAAGGAGCGCAAGGCCTTCGATAAACCGGTCATTTCGTTCCAGAATACCCGCTTCAAGATGGCTGAGATGAAAGCTGAAATCACTGCTGCGCGGGTGTTCACCGATCGTTGCCTGGAACTGCACCTGGACAAGAAGCTGGATATCCCGACCGCCGCCATGCTCAAGCAGCTGACCACCGACCTGCAGTGCAAGGTGATGGACGAATGCGTGCAGTTGCACGGTGGCTACGGCTATATGTGGGAATACCCGATCGCCCGCGCCTGGGCAGATTCCCGGGTGCAGCGAATCTACGCCGGCACCAACGAAATCATGAAGGAAATTGTTGCCCGTTCATTCTGACTATTAGCCCCCGTTGCGGTGCACCGGGGGCTGTCTGCTTCGGTTACCAAAGTTTACAAATTGCCAAACCTATCAAGGTCTCCCGTTCCCACATCCCTTAGAGTGTCGGCACAACCTCTAACAAGGATAAACGGTTGCCGTGATGAAGCCTGCCCATTGCCCCAGTGTGTCACTTCTGGTTCTCGCCCTCGGTCTGGCCGGGTGTGGCGAGGAATCCGACAAGCTGCCTGTCGATGGCAGAGACTTTGACGGTCTCAAATACAGCGAACCGGTGGCCTACACCGGCAAGGCCATCGATGGTTACCTGATCAACGCGCGGGTCTGGCTTGATATGGACGGCGATGGCCAGCACACCCCGGGGCCGATGACCATTGCCCTGGAGAACGGCGCAGAAGTGGTGCTTGACGCCGGCGAGCCGACCGCCATGTCGGGTGAAAACGGCGACTTTTCCCTCGATGTGGCCGAACTGAAGCAGGATCCGGAAGTGGGGCCGGACCTCGATCCCCGGGATTACCCATTACACGCCCTGGCGCTGCCGGGCAAAACCCTGGAGCAAACGCCAGTGGGCAATGTCGCGGTTACGAGTGCCTACCTGCTGTCGGCGTCACCTGGCGTGCGTAATGTCACGCCCCTGACGACCCTGGCCAGATTCCGGGCCTTGGCGGGGCTGGCGACAGGGTCGAGCCATAATCTGCCAGACAGTCTGGTGGGCATGAACCTCTTGCGGGATTACGTCCAGGCGGAAGACGAGCGTGCCCATGCCTACGCCCGGGCACTGGCCCGGTTCATGGCCAGTCAGATTCCAGCCGACTATAACCAACTGCTGGCCAATGCCGACAGCACCGGTACCGAGCGTTATCTGAGCGCCGAGGCAGCGGTTTTGCTGGGGGTGTCCTTGGTGCAGCACGCCACCGACATCGTGAATATTGTCGATGAAGCGGCCGGCGGCAAATACGCCACCTTGGCGGTGGATTCGTTGGCGTTGCCTGAAGCCGCTCTGGAACTCAGCAACCCGATCCTGCTGACCCGTCAGCGCGTCCTTGCCCAGCCTGAACTGTCAGCCGGCCTACCGACAGGCGTGTCGGACCTGAAGCAGTCGGCAGAACTGGTGTTCGACTACACCGAGGCGGGGCAGCTCAAGTCGATTTCGGCCAATGGCTGTCTGGCGCCGTCAATGCCGGAGCTGGCACGATTGGTGGCGGTCGACGGCTACGCTTCCAAGCTCGCTACTCAATGGTTCCCCTCGGCGGCGCTGTCTGAGCAGAGCGTAATCAATTACGACAATCCCGGTATCGATGAACGGCTCGTGTTCGACTGGGCCAAGGATCAGATCCATTTCGAGACCGCGACCACCTGTCATGAGCATGAAGGTATCTTTGCCGGATCCAGCGAACTAGGTGGTAAATCAGAGGTCACCTACAGCTGGACGATTGATAGCGATGACCGGGTTGAGCTCCAGGCCCGCATTTCCCGGCCCGATGGTTCCGTGCTGACCCGGACTCTTCAGTCAGGGGCCATCGCAAGCGAAGTTGCTGGTTTTGTTTCTCGCATCCTGAGCGAAGACGCGACTGAATTGATGTCGTTGCAACTGGCGGGGGCCCGTGAACAGTGTGAGGTGGATGGCATGGCGGGGTTGGATGGGGCGGTCACTGCGATAGAACCGTTCGCCTTTTCGGGTTACGAACCGCAGCCAGTGTCGTTCAACGAACTGGAAATGGAGCTGGACACCCGCACGCTGTTAGACCCCGGCACCAATGGGGAGGTGACGTTCAATCGTTTGCTGCGTTACGGCTTTTTGGATCCACAAACCGCCGGTCTGAGCAACGTGGATGCGACGCGGGGCTTTGAATGGATGATGTACTACCCGCCGGTGGGAAGTTCGGAGATTTCTTCGGCCCAGCCAAACCTGATCGAGGAGGCCTATCTGACCCGGCACAACGGCGACAAGTCCTGTGGTCGCGAGTTTGATCGCACGCCAACATCGGCTTACGCACGGGTCGAATACGATTATCAGTCGCTGTCTGATTACCTGATAGGGCTGTTGCAGTAGGCGATCGCCCGCAAGAGATAAAACGCAAACAGTCCGGCCGCGCAGATCAGCGGGCAGGTGTTACTTCGAAGGAAATCGTTTAATTTTGGTAATTTACCATTTCCTGGGGGAGGAAATGGTGCCGAGGAGAGGACTTGAACCTCCACGGGGTTGCCCCCACTAGCACCTGAAGCTAGCGTGTCTACCAATTTCACCACCTCGGCAGGTGATTTGCAGTTTCGTCGTTAGTCAGTTGAAAACTGGACGTTTCTGCCAGCGGTGAGGCGTGTCCCTCAACCGATGGCGCGTACTTTAATAATTACGGCAAAAGCTGTCAAACGTTTTTTCGAAAAAAGGTGGGCAGGTATTTATGCCTATTCTTCTTCCCTTGTTAGGCAGCTACCCCATCACGACGTTATACTGCAAGACAAATCTTATACACGTGAGCCTTCGAGGCTCAGTATCACAGCAAGGATCCGAATGGTTTCCAGGAAAAAAGAAGATCAAGACCCTCACGCCAATCGTGAGGCAGAGAAGTACGAAAACCCTATTCAAAGTCGTGAGTTCATTATCGCCCACTTGAAAGAGAGAGGGGCGCCGGCAACTCATGAAACCCTGTGCGACGAGCTGGGGCAAACCTCGCCTGAGGGTGTTGAAGCCCTTCGCCGTCGCCTGATTGCTATGTGTCGTGACGGGCAGATGATTTGTAACCGTCGTGGTGCTTACCTGCCCATCGAAGAAGCGGACTTGGTGACTGGTCGTATCATCGGTCACAAGGACGGCTTTGGATTTCTGGTGCCGGACGACGGTGGCTCGGATCTATTTCTGACCGCGCGCCAGATGCGCCAAGTCTTTCATGGTGACCGGGTGGCTGCCCGGGTGGACCGGGTTGACGACCGGGGACGCCGCGAAGGCGTCATTGTCGAGGTGCTCGAGTACCGTACCAATCAGACCGTGGGCCGGTTTTTCCAGGAAAGCGGTATCAGTTTCGTGGTGCCGGAAAATGCCCGTATCAATCACGAAGTGCTGATACCACAGGAGCACGCGGCTGAGGCTCGTCACGGCCAATACGTGGTCGTGGACATCATTCGTCAGCCCAGTGTGCGAACTCAGCCGCTGGGCAAGATTGTTGAAGTGCTGGGCGAGCATATGGCGCCAGGCATGGAAATTGATGTTGCCATCCGGTCCTACGACATTCCCAACAGCTGGCCGCCAGCGTTAGGGGAGCAGGTCGCCAAGATTCCTGATGAGGTCACTGAAAAAGATAAAGAAAACCGGGTTGATATCCGTAACCTCCGGTTGGTGACCATTGATGATGAGACCGCTCGTGACTTCGACGATGCGGTCTACTGCGAGCCAAGACCACGGGGTGGTTACCGCCTGCTGGTTGCGATTGCAGACGTATCTCATTATGTCCGTCCGGGCTCGCCACTGGATGATGAGGCGGTAAACCGCAGTACTTCGGTGTACTTCCCGGATCACGTGGTTCCAATGCTGCCCGAGAAGCTGTCCAACGGCCTGTGCTCGCTGAATCCAGGTGTCGATCGCTTATGCATGGTGGCCGACATGACCATCAGTGCTTCTGGCAAAATCAGTGGCTACAGCTTCTATCAGGCGGTGATGTACAGTCATGCCCGGCTTACCTACAACAAGGTGAGCGACATGCTGGAAAATCCCGATACCGAGTCGGGTTATCGTCTGTGTGAGCAGTACGCCCATGTGCTGCCGCAGCTGCACAACCTCTATGGTCTGTATCAATTGCTTCGTAAGGCCCGGACCGAGCGCGGCGCGATTGACTTCGAAACCACGGAAACGAAGATTGTCTTCGATGCTGATCGCAAGATTGAAGAGATCGTCCCGGTTACCCGGAACAATGCTCACAAGATCATCGAAGAGTGCATGCTGTGCGCGAACGTGGCCACCGCCAAGTTCCTCAAGAAACATAAGCTGCCGGCGCTGTACCGAGTTCACGATGGCCCGTCCGAAGAGCGTCTGAATGCGGTCCGGCTGTTCCTGGGTGAGCTGGGTCTGCAGTTGGGTGGCGGTGATAGTCCCAGTTCCGCAGACTACCAGGCATTGCTGTCAGAGATTTCGGATCGCTCTGATGCCAACGTCATCCAGACGGTCATGTTGCGTTCACTCAGTCAGGCGGTGTACAGCCCTGAGGAAGGTGGTCACTTTGGTCTCGGATTTTCCGGTTACTCGCACTTCACGTCGCCGATTCGTCGCTACCCTGATTTGATCGCCCACCGGGCCATCAAGTCGGTGATTCACAGCGAATCAGCGTCCAAGGATATTGTGAAGCCGCCGAAGCCGGATCCGGAGTTGGCGGAGTACCCTTACGATTTTGCGCGCATGCAGCAGCTGGGTGAACACACCTCAATGGCCGAGCGCCGCGCCGACGACGCCACCCGCGATGTCATGGCCTGGCTCAAATGCGAGTACCTGCGTGACCACGTCGGTGAGGAGTTCGACGGCGTGATTGCGGCCGTGGTGCCGTTCGGTTTCTTTGTCGAGCTGTCCGGTGTCTATATTGAAGGTCTGGTGCATGTGTCTACCCTCAGCGGCGATTTCTTCCATCACGATTCCGCCAAGCACCGCCTGATCGGCGAACGCACGGCCATGAGCTTCCGGCTGGGCGACGAGTTGCGGGTTAAGGTGATGCGAGTCGGTATGGAAGATCGCAAAATCGACCTGGAGATGGTCAGTGACCCGGTGCACCGCAAGGAGGACCGGGACGCTCTCGATATCCCGGATCGTTCGGACGCCAGGAAAGGGCGGCGCAAGGCTGGTGGCAAGTCTGGAGGTGGCAAGTCCGGACGTGAAAAATCTGGAGGCGGCAAGCCTGAGGACCGGGTGAAAGCTCCAAGCAAGGCGCCGCGAACCGGGGAGTCGGCCAAAAAGTCGGACGCCCCGCTGAAGGCGCCCCGGAAGCGACCTGCGGCCTCCAAGCCCAGTCCCAAGCCCAAGCCGGAAAGCTCGAAGCCGAACCCGGACGAGCCGATGTCTGCTCGGGATGAGCTGGTGGCCCAGGCCGCCAAGCTTGCCCTGGATAAGGACAAGAAGCCGGGCAAGGGCGGTAAAGCCGACAAGAAACGCAAATCCCGCAAATAACAGGAAGCAGAGTCAGTGTCCGGAGAATTTGTGTTTGGCTGGCACGCGTTTGAGGCTGTCCTCAAGCGTGAGCCCGAGCGGTTGCAGCAGGTCTGGATCCAGACCGGCAGGCAGGATAAGCGAGTCAAAAGCGTGACCGATGCGCTTGACGGTTTGGGCGTGCGCTGGAAAGTGGTTCACCGTCGGGAACTGGATGAGCGCGTATCTGGTGTGCACCAGGGCATCGTGGCTGCCGTGAGCGAGAGCCGGGAATGGACCGAAGACGATCTGCTGGCCCAGCTGGCTGGCAGTGACAAGCCGCCGTTCCTGTTGGTGCTGGATGGCGTCACCGATCCCCACAATCTGGGAGCCTGCATGCGTACCGCCGATGCCGTGGGTGTTCAGGCGGTGATTGTGCCAAAAGACAAATCGGCATCCTTGACGCCAGTGGCTAGAAAGGTAGCCTGTGGCGCGGCTGAAACTGTGCCGTTTGTGCGGGTGACCAACCTTGCCCGTTTCCTGAGAATCCTGAAGGATCAGGGGGTCTGGTTGATTGGTACTGCCGGCGAGGCGGATGCAACGCTGTTCCAGGCCGACTTCAAGGGTCCGGTCGCCTTGGTGATGGGGGCAGAGGGCAAGGGCATGCGCCGCCTGACCCGGGAGCACTGTGACCAGCTCATCAACATTCCCATGCTTGGTCATGTCGACAGCCTTAATGTGTCCGTGGCTACGGGTGTTTGCCTATACCAGGCCTTGCGCCAGCGCCTTGGTTAGCCCTTGCACAGAAGCCCCTGTCCGCCTAGAATACGTCACCCCTTTTCCAAGGGGTGGCTTTGTATTGCCTGTTTGTCAGGCATGCTCAGCCGAGCTTTTGATCGAGCCTTTCTTGTAAAGCCTTATTGATAAAGCAAAAAGAAACCGACAGCTAAGGCTGTCACCTCCTTGCTTTCACGTTTTGCCGCCGGTATTTCAAGTGGCGGTCAAAAAGAAAGCTGTTTAAACCGTAGGGAGAACTCATGCGTCACTACGAAATCGTTTTCATGGTACATCCGGATCAGAGCGAGCAGGTGCCCGCGATGATCGAGCGTTATACCGGCGTCATCACTGAAGATGGCGGTCAGGTACATCGCTTGGAAGATTGGGGCCGTCGTCACATGGCATACCCGATCAACAAGATTCACAAAGCTCACTACGTGCTGATGAACGTTGAATGTTCACAGGCCGCGATGGACGAGCTGACTCACAACTTCCGGTTTAACGATGCCATCATTCGCGACCTGATTCTGCGTCGTGATGAAGCTGTTACCGATCTGTCTCCGATGAAAGCTGCCGAGTCCCGTGAGGACCGTCGTTCCGGCGGAGACGACCGTCCGCGTCGTTCAGCAGAATCTGATGATCGTCAAAACGACCGTCAGAAAGCTGAGACCCAGGACGAAGAAGAGTAATTAACCGGAGTTGAGGAGTTAAGTTATGGCTCGTTTTTTCAGACGTCGTAAGTTCTGCCGCTTCACGGCAGAAGGTGTTAAAGAGATCGATTACAAGGATCTGGACACCCTGAAAGGCTACATCACTGAAACCGGCAAAATCGTGCCCAGCCGCATTACCGGCACCAAAGCACGTTATCAGCGTCAGCTGGCTACCGCTATCAAGCGTGCCCGCTACCTGGCACTGCTGCCGTACTCGGACAGCCACGATAACTAAGTAACAGATAAACAGGACTTGGGGCCATGCGTGCACTCGCACAATTTGTAATGCGCGGTCCCCTTCAGGCCAGTGCGGTAGCAGCAGTCACGACTGCGGTACCTTTGCTGTTCTGGATTGGCGCAGCGGTTGTCGGCCTGGTGATTCTCAGGCTTGGCATCAGTAAGGGGCTGAATGTTGGCCTCTGGGCATTGCTTCCGGCACTCGGCTGGAGCTGGTTCGGGCAAGACCCGACTGCTCTGGCGGTATTGCTGCAGGTAATGCTGATGGCGTCAGTGCTCAGAACCACGCTGTCCTGGGAAAGAGCCCTTCTCGGAGGGAGCTTTCTGGCGATTGTCACCGGGCTTATGTTGCCGGTGATCTACCCCGGATTACTGGATGATCTGGTCCAGGCCGGGGTCAGCTTTTACGAACAGTACAATGCCGATGTGGCCCGAACCCTCGGGGGCGACCTCGAACAGGTCATTCGGGACACCATGAATGCCAGTATGGCGGGTACCTACCTGGCCACTGGCATCGGTATGACTATGTTGGCCAGGTCATGGCAGGCGGGGCTTTATAACCCCGGTGGATTCCGCTCGGAATTTCATGCCCTGAAGCTGTCGCCCGCCGTTGCGGTGGTGTGTGCAGTCATCATGGTGATTGGCCCGGTACTTGGGCTGAATTCCATGTTGCTGGTCTGGGTGGCTGGGACACCGCTGTTTTTGGCGAGCTTGGCCCTGATTCATGGCATCGTTGGACGTAAAAAGCTGAGTGGTCAGTGGCTGGTGCTGTTTTACATTGCGCTGGTTTTGCTGGGCCCAAGCCTGATGATTCTGTTAGTGGTTCTGGCTTTTGTGGATAGCTGGCTGGATATCCGGAAGCGTATAACGCCTGCCGGGCCGGCTGAATAAAGCACGAAGAGGTTAACGAGATGGAAGTTATTCTGCTCGAGAAAGTTGCAAACCTTGGCTCCCTGGGTGACAAGGTAAAGGTTAAGGCCGGTTACGGTCGTAATTTCCTGCTTCCCTATGGCAAGGCTGTACCTGCCACCGAAGCAAACCTGAAGGCGTTCGAAGAGCGTCGCGCCGAGCTGGAAAAGGCCGCTGCCGAGAAGCAGTCTGCTGCCCAGGCACGCGCTGAAGCTCTGGAAGGCGCATCCTTCACCGTCAGCTCCAAGGCTGGTGAAGAAGGCAAGCTGTTCGGTTCTATCGGTGTGCGTGACATCGCTGATGCGATCACCGCTGGTGGCACTGAAGTCGAGAAGAGCGAAGTTCGTCTGCCCGAAGGTCCGATTCGCGTGACCGGCGAGTACGAAATCGAGCTGCAGCTGCACTCGGACGTAGAAGTGACTGTTAAGCTGGCGGTTGTTGCGGCGTAACTTGTTGCGGCGTCCAGCCTGGCCGGCACTGCCGGCCTAGCTTGATTGAACGGGCCCGAACCGGCGACGGTTTCGGGCCCGTTGCTTTCTGGTATTCTTAGTTTTTTGTCAGCCTCTCCCAAACCCGAAGCGTTCCCCGTAAACTGGACCATTCGTGTTACCCAGCAGAAGACGTTGTTATGGCCAAGCCCAACCTGAAACCCGCCAGTAGTGATCTAGAAACCAGTCGCATCAAAGTACCGCCGCATTCGGTTGAAGCCGAGCAGGCCGTTCTGGGTGGCCTTATGCTCGATAACCGTCGGTTCGATGAAGTGTCGGAAATTATTTCCGCCGGCGACTTCTACCGACAGGATCACCGGCTGATTTTCGGGGCAGTGGAGCGACTGGCCAGCGAGAGTGAACCCCTGGATGTGGTGACGCTAGCGGAATTCCTGGAGCGTGCCGGGGATATTGAAGACGCTGGCGGGCTGGCCTATCTGGCCGAGTTGGCGGAAAAAACTCCGGGGGCTGCCAATATCCGGGCCTATGCCGATATCGTCCGTGAGCGATCGGTGCTGCGCCAACTGGTGGAAGTGTCCGGCAAGATTTCTGATTCGGCTTTTAACCCCCAGGGCCGCAACAGTAACGAGATCCTGGATGAGGCTGAGCGCAACGTATTCCAGATTGCAGAATCCCGGGTCAAGGAAGGTTCTGGCCCGCAGGCCATCAACCCGATCCTGACCAAGGCCCTGAGCCGGATTGAGGAACTGTTCGAGTCCGGTGAACAGACCACCGGCCTGACCACCGGGTTTCGGGATCTGGACGACCAGACCTCCGGTATGCAGCCGGCAGATTTGATTATCGTGGCAGGGCGGCCCTCCATGGGTAAGACCACCTTTGCCATGAACATTGTTGAGAACGCGCTGATCAGTACCGGCACCCCGGTGCTGGTATTCAGTATGGAGATGCCCGCGGATGCGCTGGCCATGCGGATGCTGTCGTCCCTGGGTAGGATTGATCAGACCAAGGTCCGGGGCGGTAAGCTCGAAGAGGACGACTGGCCCCGCCTGACCTCGGCGGTTAGCCTGCTCAAGGACAAGCCACTGTACATCGACGACACCCCGGGCCTGAGCCCTACCGAAATGCGGTCCCGGGCCCGCCGGATTGCCCGGGAAAACGACGGCAAGATTGGCCTGATCATGGTCGACTACCTACAGTTGATGCGGGTACCCGGCAACACCGAAGGCCGGACCGCGGAGATCTCCGAGATCTCCCGGTCCCTGAAGGGTATTGCCAAGGAATTGAGTTGCCCGGTGGTGGCCCTGTCCCAGCTCAACCGAAGCCTGGAGCAGCGGCCCAACAAGCGCCCGGTGAACTCGGACTTGCGGGAATCCGGCGCCATCGAGCAGGACGCCGACGTCATCATGTTCGTGTACCGGGACGAGGTGTACAACGAAGATTCCCAGGACAAAGGCATTGCCGAGATCATCATCGGTAAGCAGCGGAACGGCCCGATCGGCACCATTCGCCTGGCGTTCATCGGCAAGTTCACCAAGTTCGAGGATCTCGCCCACGGTAACTACGGCGATTACGGCGGTGAATACTGATGCCGCGCAGTACCGTCGCCCGCATTGATCTGGAGGCACTGCGCCATAATTACCGACTGGCTTCCGAGCGCGCCGCGCCAGCCCTGGCGATGGCGGTGGTAAAAGCGGATGGCTATGGCCATGGTATCGTGCCGGTGGCTCAGGCCCTGGCCGACGACGCCCCCAAGTACGCCGTGGCCTGTCTGGGTGAAGCCGAGGCCATTCGAGATGCTGGTCTGCTGCAACCGGTGGTCATGTTGCAGGGCGTGCACGCCCCGGAAGATTTTGAATTGTGTGCCCGGCGCGGATTCGAGCCGGTAGTGCATGGGCATCACCAACTGGACTGGCTGGCCCAGGCCGGTGCCCGACCGGCGTTCTGGCTCAAGGTGAACAGCGGCATGAACCGGCTAGGGTTCCAGTCCGGTGAGCTGATGCAGGTGATGACACGGCTGGATGCCATGGGCGCTCGCCCGGGGCTGCTTGGTTTCGTTACCCATTTTGCCTGTGCCGACGACAATGTCAGCACAATGACGGCGGAACAGACCCTGTGCTTTGAAGAAGCCACAGCGGCCTGGCCTGAACTGATGAGGAGCGTCGGTAATTCCGCCGCCCATTTCATCCATGACCAGCCTCTGTACGACTGGAGCCGCCCGGGCATCATGCTCTACGGTGGTTCGCCAAAGCTGGGCCAGACCGGCCCGGAGCTGGGACTGAAACCGGTAATGTCACTGGAAGCACCCCTGATCAACACCCGGATTGTTCGTACCGGCGAGTCGATAGGGTACGGTGCCGGTTTTGTCGCCGACCGGGATACGCCCATGGGCATGGTGGCCATCGGCTATGGTGATGGTTATCCGCGCCACGCCGGCACTGGCACGCCCGCTGCCGTCAATGGCAAGCGGATTCGCCTGCTTGGCCGGGTGTCCATGGATATGCTCGCGGTGGATCTGAGCAATGCGCCCGACGCCAAGGCCGGTGATCCGGTTGAACTCTGGGGTGGAACCGTGGCCGTGGATGAAGTGGCCAGCTGCGCCGGTACCATTTCCTATGAGTTGCTAACGGGCATCACTGCCCGGGTGCCGCGCGTTTATCTATAGCCGTGTTATAGCCGGGCCTGACACGAGTCGGGTCTGGTTCAGGCCGGTTCCGGCTCGTGAATGATTTCGGCAATGAAGCTCAGAATCGCGTCCAGGCTTCGATCATCCAGTTTTTTCAGAACCTTGTGCACCACCATCTTGCTGCCCTTGAGCATGCTGCTGATGCCCACTTTAGCCATGCCTATCATCATGCTGCCGGCGTTCAGGCGGCGCAGTGGCTCAAGGAAAAAGAAGTCGAGACCCGCATCGGTCAGTTCCACAATAAGCTCAAACAGCTGGTCGATGGCGACCTTGTCGGCTTTGCCACGTTCCCGCAGCTGTTCCACGGTGTAGAGTGCCCGGGTACGCAGTTCGTCTGGAATCGGCGCCACGATGTGGCTCTGTTGTTTCAGCATCTCGAATCCTGCTGTTGTAGACTGTTGAAAGAAAAGGTAAAGAGAAAACTGCCAGCGCTTGTAGTTGGCTGTTATTGTAGAGACCGATCCTTGTTAACCATTGGCCAGACCGGTTCGGCAATTCCGTCAAATCAGTGAAGTTCTGGAGGCTTTGAACCCTCGTGCACGTGCTTGTTGTTCATGATTATGGCCCCTTGGGCAAATTGGTGCTGGAGCGTCTGCGTGAGACGCCGCTGCAGGTAAGCCCCTTGCTGGTCAGCGATCCCGCCAGTGCCAATCTTGATGCTCTGGAGAACTGGATTCCGGAAGATACGGATCTGATCGTCAATGCGCTTTGGCTGTCCGATCCCGAAGTCGCCCAGAACGACCCTGAGGGCACCCATAAGGCTGCCTTTTCCCTGCCCGTAGCCATTGCCGAGTTTGCCCGTGATCGTGGCATGGCGTTGTTACAGCTGTCGTCGTGCTACGTATTCGATGGCCGCAAGCAAACAGGTTACATCACCTCGAACCCGGGGCACCCCTGCAATGAACTGGGCAACTGGCAGTGGGAATGCGAACAGGCACTGCGTACTCTACTGCCTCGGCATATAATTTTGCGCACTGGCTGGAGTCTGGCCCGTTTTATTCGCAAGGTTCAGGCCAGCACCGCGTCCGGCGAAACCCTGATGTTGCCGGGCCGCTGCCGTGGCCAACCGGTGGCGGCCCGGGATCTGGCTCGGGTGGTCACGGCGGTGATTCAGCAGATCGATTGTGGTGCCGAGGTCTGGGGTACGTTCCAGTACGCGGGAGCGGAGGAGATCAACCTGTATGAACTGGGGCTGGCGATCGCGGGGCTTCCGGGCATTCCCGAAGATACCCGTGTGGTGGATGAGGTGCCGGACTGGGGCCAGCTCGAGCCGGTGAACACCACGTTGATCTGCACCAAGATCCGCAATACATTTGGAATCAAACAGCTGCCTTGGCGCTCCGGATTGGTGGAAGAGTTCGCCATGATGAAGGCGCAAAACGGGCAGGATGAGAAAACGCCGGTCGATTGAGTCCAGTCCGTGGCCGGCGTCTGTTATGGGCAGACCTGACGGGACAACTCCCGCGAAACGCCTTGCAGGGCTGGTATGTCCAACAACTCCACCTCACGACCTCGGGCCCTGATCAGGCCCTGATTCTGGAAGCGGGTAAACACCCGGCTGACGGTTTCAACCGCCAGGCCCAGGAAGTTGGCAATATCGTTACGTGCCATCGGCAGGCTGAAACGGATACCGGACAGGCGTCGGCGCTGAAACCGGGTGGACAGTGACAGCAGCAGTGCGGCAATGCGTTCTTCGGCGGTGTTTTTGCTCAACAGCATTGTTAGCTGGTGGCTATGCTGAATTTCCTGGCTCATCAGCTGGTACATGTGATGCTGCAGGTCGGGTAACCTGGATGTCAGCTCCTCCAGTTTCTGCACCGGAAATTCGCAAATACTGGTTCGCTCCAGTGCCTTTGCGGTGCAGGCGTAAAAATCCCCACTCATGCTATCGAGCCCTACCAGCTCCCCGGGCAGGAAAAAGCCCGTTATCTGCTCCTCGCCATCCTCGGAAACAATCGACGTCTTGACAGCCCCACTGCGCACCGCGAAGCAGGAGCGGAAAGAGGTGCTCTGGTCGAAGATGTGCTCGCCCCGATTATAAATCCGTCCCTGCTGGACAATGTCTTCCAGGCTTTCAAGGTCGGTTTCATTAACGGCCAGCGGCAGGCAAAGCTTGCTCAGGCTGCAGGTATGACACGAGGCCTTGAGTGGGGTGGGTGCCTGACGGAAGGGCAGCGTTTTGCTCATGATGATCGTCCAAATTGATCCTGATCAAATTTTAACTTTAGTAGGAAAGCGAGGCTTTGCCAACCCCAATGGCGGGCGGAAATTTTGCAGCAGTCGGTAAGTGACAGGCGCGAGGGCCTGTCACTTTATTTAGTATTACAGTTTCTCGAACACTAGTGAAGCATTGGTGCCGCCAAAGCCAAAGCTGTTGGACATGACGGTGCTGAGCTCGGCGTGCTGCGCGGCCGGGCCGACCAGTGGCATGTTGCTGATCTTGTCATCGATATTGGTCAGGTTGGCAGTGCCGGCAATCAGGCCGTTTTGCAGCATCAGCAGTGAGTAGATGGCTTCATGCACGCCGGCCGCGCCCAGGGAATGCCCGGACAGCGATTTGGTCGAGGAGATGGTTGGTACGTCGGCGCCAAAGGTGTCGCGTACCGCCCCCATTTCAGCCACGTCGCCCACTGGCGTACTGGTGCCGTGCGCGTTGATGTACTGCACCTTGCCACGGATGGTTGCCATGGCCTGCTTCATGCAGCGTTGAGCACCTTCGCCAGAGGGCGCGACCATGTCGTAGCCGTCGGATGTGGCGCCATAGCCGGTCAGTTCGGCAATGATATTGGCGCCACGTTTGCGGGCGTGCTCCAGTTCTTCCAGCACCACCATGCCACCGCCTCCGGCAATGACAAAGCCGTCCCGGCCGCTGTCGAACGGACGCGAAGCGGTTTCTGGCGCATCGTTGTATTTGGTGGACAGTGCACCCATGGCGTCAAACATCATGGTCAGGCTCCAGTCCTCTTCTTCGCCGCCGCCAGCGAATACGATGTCCTGCTTGCCCGCCTGGATCTGCTCCATGGCATGGCCAATACAGTGGGCACTGGTAGCGCAGGCAGACGACATGGAGTAGTTCACGCCCCGAATCTTGTAAGCGGTGGCCAGGCACGCGGATACAGTGCTGGTCATGATCCGCGGCACCATGTAGGGCCCAATACGCTTGACACCTTTCTCCCGCATGATGTCGGTCGCTTCGACCTGACTGGAGCAGGACGCTCCACCGGAACCGGCAATCAGGCCGGTGCGGTCGTTGGAGATCAGGTCATCGGTCAGGCCGGCCTGGGCGATGGCCTGCTCCATGGACAGGTAGCTGTACATGGCCGAGGGCCCCATGAAGCGCCGCATCTTGCGATCAATCACTGAGGTGTCTACGTCTGGCGAACCAGAAACCTGGCTGCGAAAGCCCATCTCTTTATAGGTTTCGTTGAAGCGGATGCCGGATTTGCCGTGTTTCAGGCTGTCCAGCACTTCATCCAGTGAATTCCCGAGGCAGGACACAATGCCCATACCGGTGACGACAACGCGTCTCATACATTCCTCCTGTGCGACTCGCCCAGTTGGGGCGACGTCATGCGATCAATGCTGTTATTCCCCAGTGTAGGCCCTTTGCCAGCCCCGGGATATTTGACCTTGGTAAGGGGCAGGGGCTGGATCGTTAGATTGCAGGATAGCCGTTACGTACAAGGTTGAAGTCCAGGTGCCTGTTATAGTGTCGATTATTAAAGACAACAACAGCGGAGACCTGATTATGCGT
>Ga0207417_1000376_pt1 | contig 16368 bp, 12 predicted proteins | sample MalvirmetagMSP82_FD_184225 | JGI IMG/M metagenome (GOLD analysis project Ga0207417, IMG submission 184225) | Marine viral communities from the Deep Pacific Ocean - MSP-82 (SPAdes) | ecosystem: Environmental > Aquatic > Marine > Oceanic | place: Pacific Ocean | collected 2011-04-19
ATTGCAGGTGCCCGTGGAAATGCGCCGGTTCCGGCCCAATGTTGTTGTCCAGGGCGTGGCTCCCTGGGCTGAGGACCACTGGCGTGAGCTGGATGTTGGCGCCAGCAGGCTCAGCCTGGTCAAGCCGTGCTCTCGTTGTGTCATGACCACGGTCGATCCTGATCTCGGGGTAAAAGACCCGGCAACACAACCGCTCAAAACCCTGTCTGGCTACCGGCGAACTGCAGACGGGGTCATCTTTGGAATGAACGCCATTCACGACTCGGCGGGTCGGATTCAAGTTGGCGATCCAATCACCACGATCAAAACGGAGTAATACGCAACGTGCCATTGTTAACACTGGATGCCCTGTCTCTGGCTTATGGAATGCACCCACTGCTTGACCAGGCGTCACTGATCGTGGAGGCCGGTGAGCGGGTGTGTCTGCTAGGCCGCAACGGCGAAGGTAAATCAACGCTGTTGAAAATTGTCAGTGGGCAAGTGGTTCCCGACGGCGGCCTGGTTCGATTGGACGATGGTGCCGTGCTGGCGGTTCTGCCTCAGAATCTGCCCACACACGACACCCGCACCGCCTACGACGTTGTCGCCGGCGCCTTTCCAGAGACCGGTGAACTGCTGACCGAATTCCACCGGCTTTCCCAGCAGGTCGACGATAGCAGTCTCGACCAAATGATGAAGGTGCAGGAGCGCCTTGAGGCTCTGGACGGTTGGCTCCTGGATCAGAAGGTGACCACCATTCTGGGACAATACGGCATCGACCCTGACCGGCAGCTGGACACCCTGTCGGGAGGCTGGCAGCGACGCGTGTTGCTGGCACGGGCCTTGGTTGCCGAGCCGGATATTCTGCTGCTGGATGAGCCCACCAACCATCTGGATGTTCCGGCCATTGCCTGGCTGGAAGAGGCGCTGGGCCAGTTCCGTGGCGCGATGCTGTTTGTCAGTCACGACCGGGCATTCATTCGCCGCATGGCGACCCGGATTGTGGAATTGGATCGCGGAAAACTCGTCAGCTTTTCAGCGACTTATGACAAATACCTAGAGTTGAAAGAAAAGGCACTCGAGGAAGAGGAGCGCCAGAATGCGCTCTTCGACAAACGCTTGAAGCAGGAAGAAGCCTGGATTCGCCAGGGTATCAAGGCCCGCCGCACCCGTAATATGGGGCGGGTGCGCGCCCTGAAGGCGATGCGTGAGGAGCATCGGCAACGCCGGACTCGTGGCGGCACGGCAACCTTTGCGGTCGAAGACGCGGCGCGTTCTGGCAAGCTGGTGGTGGAAACCCGGGATGCCGGATTCGGGTATCAGGCCAGCGCCGACATTATCCGGGATATGAACCTGACCGTGCTGCGCGGCGACAAAATCGGCCTGGTTGGTGAAAACGGCACTGGCAAAACCACGCTGGTACGGCTGTTGCTCGGAGACCTGGAAGCCACTGAGGGATCGATCCGCCTGGGTACCAATCTTCAGGTTGCTTACTTCGATCAGCTGCGTGGCGAACTGGATCTGAGCAAGAACGCACTGGACAACCTGTCGGAAGGGCGTGAGTTCATCGACATCAATGGTCAGAGCAAGCATGTGTTGGGCTACCTGCAGGAATTCCTGTTCACGCCTGAGCGTGCCCGGTCTCCGGTACGGGTTTTCTCCGGTGGTGAACGGGCTCGCCTTCTGCTGGCAAAACTGTTCAGCAAGCCAGCCAACATTCTGGTGCTGGACGAACCTACCAACGATCTGGACGTCGAAACGCTGGAGTTGCTGGAAGAGCAACTGGCAGAGTTCAAAGGCACCGTCATCGTCATCAGTCACGACCGGGAATTCCTTGATAACGTCGTAACTGAAACCGTGTTCCTGGATGGCTCCGGGCGGGTGCGCGAGTATGTTGGTGGCTACAGTGACTGGCGTCGGCAGGGCGGATGCTTTCCATCTGAGGCTGGCGGCAATCGGCCAGACAAGCAGGATAAGCGCTCCAAGAGCGGGGCTGACGAAAAAGTGGCTCCGTCACCGTCCAAACCTGTGGGCCAGTCCACACAATCGAAACCCGCTAAGCTGAGTTACAAGCTTAAACTTGAACTTGAGGAATTACCGGGGAAAATCGAGGCCTTAGAGCAGGATATTGCTCGGCTGCAGACTACAATTGCAGACTCAGACTTTTACTCTGGTCCACCGAACGATGTCTCAGCCACGCTTGATGAGTTGACGGACAAGGAAACCCGTCTTGAGCAGGTAATTGAGCGGTGGATGGAGCTGGAGGAACAGGCGAATCAATGAATGTAAATTACAGTTTCAGGTTTCAGGACGGGCGTACGGTTGAATTCAAGGTAACCGATCAGCCGGCAGTGCCGGCGCCGAAGCAGCCGTCCTGGGTCAAGTTGGAGCATTGCCAGTGCTCCAACTGCCCGCTGCGATCCAGCGATACCGAGTATTGCCCGGCCGCAACGGAAATATTGCCCGTTGTGGAGGCGTTCCAGGCCGATGACGCCTATCAGAAAGTCGATGTAACCGTGACCGATGAGCGTCGTGCCTACGTGAAGCAGACCGCTCTTGAGGAGGCGCTCAGATCGTTGTTGGGGCTCAAGATGGCCACCAGCGGTTGCCCTGTACTTGCGGAACTGAAGCCTATGGCGATGCATCACCTCCCGTTCGCCAATACCGACGAGTTCATCACGCGCAGCGTGTCCCATTACCTGTTGCAGCAATACTTCGCCAAGCGAAACCATGAGGAGCCGGATTGGGATCTTAAGGGGCTGGTGGAGCGGAATCAGCGCCTGCAGTTGGTTAACCAGGCGTTGTGGCAGCGAATCCATTCGGTCTGTAAGGGCGACAGCAATCTCAAGGCTTTGCTGAACTTCTTCTCGATGGCCTCCAGTGTGAGCTTCTCTCTGGAAAGCCAGCTTCGCAAACTCGAAGCCAAAATGGGCGGCGAGCTGCACTGATCGGCTCAGTGCGCTGCCGCAGTTTAATGGCCCTGATGGTTTTCTTCAGGGTCTGGTCCTAGTTGATTCTTACCGCCAATACGTCGCATTCGGTGCCGTGCAATACCCCATTGGCGGTGGAACCCAGCAAGAGCTGGAAACCCTTCCTGCCGTGACTGCCAACGATGATCAGGTCCACTTCGTGTTCCTTGGCGAGGCGGTGAATCTCTGATTCCGGACGGCCAACGGTAACCACCTGATTGGCTTTTGGTATGTCGTACTGGTCTCCATAGCCGGCAAGTTGATCATGGGCGGCCTTGTCGAGTTGATCCTGTAATTCCGTCAGGTCCATGGGGATATCGCCACCGTAGGCGTAGCCGACCGGCTCAACCACATGAATTAGTAGCAATTCAGCGCCGTGGGCCTCACAGACTGCTTTGGCCTTGTTCAGGACCTGTGGCGCCTCCTCTGTCAGATCGATAGCAACAAGCATTTTGCTGTAAGCGGACATTGCGTCACTCCTTAATGCCGGACATAGCTTCAGAATAGTAGGTCTATTCTGATCCGAACAGTGTAGTTGGTAACTGATGCACATCAATGAACGGCAAGAAATTCAGGAGGCTGGCGGGCTGTGGTGCGCCCGCCAGGTTTAGAAAGAAGGGGTCAGGCGTTGCCTTGCAGCAGGGTAATCGTGGTTGCAAGTCCTTTGAGGATACCTTTTGAGTATCGGTCAATCACAAATCCAACGTTCTTTTCGTTGTAGTTGATGTAGGAGCCGCGAATGAATTCCCACTTGGACGATACATCACCCATGATCTCCTTCAGCTCGGCACCGGCGTCACCTCGCATGACGGTAGCCAGTAACTGGTCGAACTCCCGGGCCTGTTCGTCCAGCGGCTTTTCGGTAGCGGAGCCTTGGAAGGTTTGAGAAACCGACGAATTGGTGCGCACCGAATACTTGGCCATCATCTGGGCCATCTTTACTGCCGCTGATCGGGCCGCCTCAACCCTTGGGTTGGTCTTGGTTTGCACGTTTTCCTGGGCAACCTGATAAAGGTCTGTTGCCAGGTTGTTCATGGCAAGAGCCTGATTGGCCATATCGGATACCAGGCGCAGGTCGGGGTAGCCAGTCTTTCGAACGTCATTGATGTTGCTGCGCATCAGGGCCTTGAACTGATCAAACTCCTGGTTCAGGCCTTCGATCTGTTCGGTTGAGAGCACGCCGCTGGTGCTTTTTATAATGGTGTTCATCGCATCGTTGGCCGCATTGATGCCGATGACGATCTCGTTGAGGGTGTCGGTGTCGCCGCTGCCGCTGAACCGGTAGTAGGCATCCAGGGCCATGTAGTTGTTGACGCGGAATTCGTGCAGTTCTGACAGAAACCCTCCCGCTGTTTCCTGGGCGCGGGCACCCAGAGAGGTCAGTGCGAGCAGGATCAGTGCGGCTACCAGGGAGCGAACTCTCAGGCGGGTGTCTTCCATCGGATGAGTCTCCGTAATGCTGTTTTATTATTGTGGACTAAAGTCGCAGGTCGAAGTTAAAGTAACTTCGCTGGCCAAGCAAGCGGTTTTGGCCGCTGCAACGGCGGTAACTGTAAACAAGTATCAAATCCGGGAGTTAGCGTTCCGGAGTCTGTGGCCGGCGCCCACTTTTCAAATCCGCCGCAAGAAACAAATTGACAAACGCCCGTTTTTTTTTCATCGTGTGCCCTCGCGATTCAAACGACTGTATGAATTTTGGATCGAATGATCGGGCAGTGACCGAAATCTCGCTGCACAAACAGTCATCGCACCGCAACGTGTGGATGACTGGAAGCAGTTCCTAACACAGACTGGAGATCAGTTGATGATTTACGAAGGTAAAGCCATCACGGTTAAAGAGATCGAAGGCGGGATCGCTCAGTTGAACTTCGACTTGCAGGGCGAGTCAGTCAACAAGTTCAACCGTCTCACTATCGAAGAACTGGGTGCCGCAACTGACGCAATTAAAGCGCAAAAGAATCTGAAGGGCCTGGTCGTAACCAGTTCCAAAGACAGCTTTATTGTTGGTGCCGACATTACCGAATTCACCGAGCTGTTTGCCGGTTCGGAAGAGGATCTGGTAGCCAACAACCTGAAGGCCAACGAAGTATTCAACGCCGTTGAAGACCTGCCATTCCCAACTGTTACCGCCATCAATGGCATGGCACTGGGTGGCGGTTTCGAAATGTGTCTGGCCACCGATTACCGGGTTATCGACAAGACGGCCAAGGTTGGTCTGCCGGAAGTGAAGCTGGGTATCTTCCCGGGCTTTGGCGGCACCGTGCGTCTGTCTCGTCTGGTCGGTGTTGATAATGCCGTTGAGTGGATCAGCGGTGGTACCGAGAACCGTGCCGACGCTGCCCTGAAAGTCGGCGCAGTTGATGCCGTTGTGGAATCCGACAAGCTGGTCGCCGCTGCCGTTGGCATCATCAACCAGTGCAATGAAGGCAAGCTGGATAACCTGGCGCGTCGCGAAGAGAAGAAAGGCAAGATCAAGCTGAATGCCATGGAAAGTATGATGGCCTTCGAGATCTCCAAAGCCTTCGTTGCTGGTAAAGCCGGCAAGAACTACCCGGCTCCGGTTGAAGCCATCAAAGTGATGCAGAAGCACGCTGGCCTGACCCGCGACAAAGCCATTGAAGTTGAAGCCAAGGGCTTTGCCAAGATGGCCAAGACCAACGTGGCGGCTTGCCTGGTTGGTTTGTTCCTGAACGACCAGGAGCTGAAGAAGAAGGCCAAGGCGTGGGAAAAAGAAGCCAGTGACGTCAACCTGGCGGCCGTGCTGGGCGCTGGCATCATGGGTGGCGGTGTCGCTTTCCAGTCTGCGCTGAAGGGTACGCCGATCGTCATGAAGGACATCAACCAGGACGGCATCAAGCTCGGGCTGGAAGAAGCCAAGAAACTGCTGTCCAAGCGCGTAGCCAAAGGCAAGATGGACGCCAGCAAAATGGCGGACGTTCTCAACAGCATTACGCCGACCCTGAACTACGGTGATTTCAAGAGCGTAGACCTGGTCGTTGAAGCGGTTGTTGAGAATCCGAAGGTAAAAGACGCTGTACTGCGTGAGACCGAAGATGCGGTTCGCGACGATACAATCCTGACGTCCAACACCTCCACCATTTCCATTGACCTTCTGGCCAAGAACCTGAAGCGTCCGGAAAACTTCTGTGGCATGCACTTCTTTAACCCGGTGCACATGATGCCGCTGGTTGAGGTTATCCGTGGCGAGAAGACCAGTGATCGCGCTATCGCGACCACCGTTGCCTACGCCAAGGCCATGGGCAAGACTCCGATCGTAGTCAACGACTGCCCGGGCTTCCTGGTTAACCGGGTACTGTTCCCGTACTTCGGTGGCTTTGCTGGTCTGGTCCGTGACGGCGCCGACTTCCAGAAAGTCGACAAGGTCATGGAGAAGTTTGGCTGGCCGATGGGTCCTGCCTATCTGCTCGACGTAGTCGGCATGGATACCGCCAAGCACGCCAACGAAGTTATGGCTGAAGGCTTCCCGGACCGCATGAAGGACGAGAACAAGTCCTCCATCGACGTAATGTTCGAGAACAACCGCTACGGTCAGAAGAATGACAAGGGTTTCTACAAGTATGAAACCGACAAGAAGGGCAAGCCCAAGAAGGTTGTAGATGAAGAAGTCTACAAGCTGCTTGAGCCTGTTGTTCAGGGTAAGAAGGACTTTGATGACGAAGACATCATTGCCCGGATGATGATCCCGCTGTGTCTGGAAACCGTTCGCTGCCTGGAAGATGGCATCGTTGAGGATCCGGCTGATGCGGATATGGGCCTGATCTTTGGTATCGGCTTCCCGCCGTTCCGCGGTGGTGCCCTGCGCTATATCGACGATATGGGTGTAGACGCATTCGTCGAGCTGGCAGACAAGTATGCAGACCTTGGTCCTCTTTATCACCCGACCGAGAAGCTGCGTGAAATGGCCAAGACTGGCGAAAAGTTCTTTGGTTAACCCTGAACGAGATTTCCGAACGGAGACAGATCTATGAGCCTTAATCCGAGAGACGTTGTCGTCGTCGATTGCGTGCGGACTCCGATGGGTCGTGCCAAGAACGGTTGCTTTAGAAACGTGCGCGCCGAGACTTTGTCAGCTGCGCTGATCGAAGCACTGTTTGAGCGCAACCCGAAGCTTGACCCGAAAGAAGTAGAAGATGTGATCTGGGGCTGTGTAAACCAGACCAAGGAACAGGGCTTTAACGTGGCTCGGCAGATTTCCCTGCTGACCCGTGTTCCTCACGAATCTGCTGCCCAGACCGTAAACCGCCTGTGCGGCTCGGCGATGTCTGCCATTCATACCGCTGCCCAGGCTATCCAGACTGGCAACGGCGATATGTTCCTGGTAGGTGGTGTCGAGCACATGGGTCACGTACCCATGACCGAAGGTTTCGACCACAATCCGGCGGCGTCCAAGTATTCAGCCAAGGCCTCGAACATGATGGGCCTGACTGCTGAAATGCTGGCCAAGATGCACGGCATCACCCGCGGACAGCAGGATGAGTTCGGTGCCCGGTCTCACCGCCTGGCCCAGGAAGCAACCGTAGAAGGTCGCTTCAAGAACGAAATCGTGCCGATCGAAGGTCACGACGAAAATGGCTTCAAAGTGCTGATTGAGCATGACGAAACCATCCGTCCTGAGACCACGGCCGAGTCCCTGGGTCAGCTGCGTCCGGCGTTTGATCCCAAGAACGGTACCGTGACTGCGGGTACTTCATCACAGCTGACCGATGGCGCTGCTGCCATGGTACTGATGTCCGCAGAACGCGCCGAAGCCCTGGGCCTGAAGCCGATGGCCCGGATTCGCAGCATGGCGGTTGCCGGCTGTGATCCCGCGATCATGGGCTATGGTCCGGTTCCGGCTACCAAGAAAGCCCTGAAGCGCGCAGGCCTGAAAGTTGAAGATATCGACTTCTGGGAACTGAACGAAGCGTTTGCGGGTCAGTCTCTGCCGGTTCTGAAGGACCTGAAGCTACTGGGCGTAATGGAAGAGAAAGTGAACCTGAACGGTGGTGCGATTGCCCTGGGCCATCCGCTGGGCTGTTCTGGTGCGCGAATCTCCACAACCCTGTTGAATGTTATGCAGGCCAAAGGCGGTAAGCTTGGTGTTTCCACCATGTGTATCGGTCTGGGGCAGGGCATCGCAACGGTGTGGGAACGTCTCTAATCTGCTCAATACGTTGAGCAAGAGCGTTCCAGGAAGGCCCGGCACCATGCCGGGCTTTCCTATTTATAGTCTGGCAAAAAAGCAGGGTGTAAGTGAAATAATGGGTTGTCTTGCTATTCTTGACCCTGTAAAACAGTGGGCTTACACAGAATAGCGGCTATTTTGTTCTTTCTAGCCGACTGATTTTGCAGCGAGTTTACGGTTTGCTGACGAATTGACCGATTTATCGCCAAGGATACAGATCTCCGATATGGGAAAAAGTCTCGTAATTGTCGAGTCACCTGCGAAAGCGAAGACCATCAACAAATACCTGGGCTCCGACTTTATTGTTAAGTCGAGCGTCGGGCACATCCGTGATCTTCCCGTAAGTGGCAGTGGGTCCCAAACCGATCCCAAAGAGCGGGCCCGCCAAGCGGCGGCAACCCGAAAGATGGCCCCGGAAGAAAAGGCTGCGCACAAAAAGCGTAAGGCCCGTGAGCAGCTGGTTGCAAGGATGGGTGTTGATCCCGACAAGAACTGGGATGCCCGGTATGAGGTGTTGCCTGGTAAGGAGAAGGTGGTCAGCGAGCTGAAACGGCTGGCGAAATCTGCGGACCACATCTATCTCGCGACGGATTTGGATCGCGAGGGAGAGGCCATCGCCTGGCATCTGCAGCAGACCATCGGCGGTGAACCTGAAAAATACCGTCGTGTTGTCTTCAACGAGATCACCAAGCGAGCCATCCAGGACGCGTTTAAAGACCCGGGTACCCTCGATAACAACCGCGTTAATGCCCAGCAGGCCCGTCGTTTTCTCGACCGTGTGGTTGGCTATATGGTGTCGCCCCTGTTGTGGGCAAAGCTTGCCCGCGGCCTTTCTGCCGGCCGGGTGCAATCCGTTGCGGTGCGGCTGATTGTCGAACGTGAGCGTGAGATCCGGAAGTTCGTACCGGAAGAATTCTGGCAGTTGCACGCCGATCTGGCGCCCGGCAAGTCCGAGCCTGTGCGGTTTGAAGTAACCCGATACGGCGACAAGCCTTACCGGCCGGTGAATGAGCAGCAGAGCAATGACCATGTTGCCCGGCTGGAATCTGGCAGCTTCAAGGTTGCCAAGCGCGAAGACAAACCGACCAAGTCGCGGCCCTCCGCTCCGTTTATTACCTCAACCCTGCAGCAGGCAGCCAGTAACCGCATGGGTTTCAGCGTCAAAAAAACCATGATGCTGGCCCAGAGGTTGTATGAGGCGGGTTTCATTACCTACATGCGTACCGACTCCACCAACCTGAGCCAGGACGCCGTGACCAACTGCCGGGAGTTCATCCAGAAGCAGTTCGGTGAGCGTTACCTGCCCGAGAAGCAGCGGGTGTATGGCAGCAAGGAGGGTGCCCAGGAGGCGCACGAGGCCATCCGTCCGACTGAGGTTAGCCGTCGTCCGGCGGATATCAGTGGTCTCGAAAAGGATGCGGAGAAGCTTTACGACCTGATCTGGCGCCAGTTCATTGCCTGCCAGATGGCGGATGCGGAATTTCTCAGCACCTCCATTGTGGTCGCTAATGGCGATTACGAGCTCCGTACCCGGGGCCGGATCATCAAGTTTGACGGCTTCCTGAAAGCGGCACCGCAGGCGTCCAAAAAAGACGAAGACGTGGCTCTGCCGGATATCAAGGTAGACGAGGTTCTGGACCTGAAGAAGCTGGATCCGAGCCAGCACTTCACAAAGCCCTCGCCGCGTTACACTGAGGCAAGTCTGGTCAAAGAGCTGGAGAAGCAGGGTATTGGCCGGCCCTCGACCTATGCATCGATCATTTCCACCATTCAGGATCGTGGCTATGTCCGGCTGCAGAACCGCCGATTCTACGCTGAAAAGATGGGTGAAATTGTCACCGAGCGCCTGTCCGAGTCGTTTCCGAATCTGATGGATTTCGACTTTACCGCCCGGATGGAAGGCGAGCTGGACGAGATTGCCGAAGGCGATGTCGAGTGGAAGAAGGTGCTCAATGATTTCTACGGCAAATTCCGGCAGCAGCTGGAAACCGCAGAGAGCTCTGAGGACGGTGGCATGCGCGCGAACGTGCCAACGGAGACCGATATTCCTTGTCCGACCTGTTCTCGCAATATGCAGATCCGGGTCGCTAGCACAGGGGTCTTCCTGGGCTGTTCCGGTTACTCGCTGCCGCCCAAGGAGCGTTGCAAAACCACCATCAACCTTACCTCAGGGGATGAAGTGGTCAGCGCTGACGAAGATGTCGAGGGTGAGGGCGAAACTCGATTGCTGCGCAAGAAGCGCCGCTGCGCCAAGTGCGGTACCGCGATGGACAGCTATCTGATCGACGAAACCCGGAAGCTGCACGTGTGTGGCAACAATCCGGACTGTTCTGGCTTCGAGGTCGAGCAGGGCACCTTCCGCATCAAGGGCTATGATGGTCCGACGCTGGATTGCGACAAGTGCGGTTCTGAGATGCAGCTTAAAACCGGGCGCTTCGGCAAGTACTTTGGGTGTACAAGTGATACTTGTAAAAATACTCGTAAGCTGTTGAAAAGTGGTGAGCCTGCGCCGCCGAAAATGGATCCGGTGCCCATGCCGGAGCTGCAATGCCAGAAGGTGGATGACACCTACGTACTGCGTGATGGTGCCTCCGGGTTGTTTCTCGCTGCGAGCAAATTCCCCAAGAACCGGGAAACACGGCCGCCGCTGGTAAAGGAAATCAAGCCGCATCGCGACGAGATCGACCCCAAGTACGAGTTCCTGATGAACGCGCCGGAAGCGGACCCCGAGGGCAATCCTACGGTTATTCGCTACAGCAGGAAGTCCAAGGAGCAGTACGTCATGTCTGAAAAGGATGGCAAGGCGACGGGTTGGTCTGCCTGGTATGTGAATGGGAAATGGCAGCCTAAAGAAAAGTAGTCTGTACCTTCTGCTGATCACTCAGATCAGCAGATAAAAGAAAAGGGGGCTTCGGCCCCCTTTTTTTATGCCGCTGTACCCGGCAGCTGTTCTAGCGCAGCTTGCGAAGTCTCTGGATGAGGGAGGATGTGTCCCATCGACGTCCGCCCATGGCCTGGACGTCACCATAGAATTGATCGACCAGTGCGGTGACCGGTAGCGAGGCATTCACTTTGTTGGCTTCGGCCAGGCAAATGCCGAGATCCTTGCGCATCCAGTCGACCGCGAAGCCGTGGTCGAATTCCCCGGCAATCATGGTCCCGGAGCGGTTCTCCATCTGCCAGGATTGGGCAGCCCCCTTGGAGATCACATCCACCACTTTCTGGACGTCCAGCTCGGCCTTCTCAGCAAAGTGCAGGGCCTCGGACAAGCCCTGAACCAGTCCGGCGATGGCAATCTGGTTGACCATTTTGGTCTTTTGGCCGCTGCCTGCGGGCCCCATGAGGGTCAGGGCGCGGGCGTAGAGCTCAAGAATCGGCTTGGCTTTGGTGAAGTCCGTGTCTGAGCCGCCGCACATAATGGTCAGCTGGCCATTCTCGGCGCCCTGTTGGCCGCCTGACACCGGCGCATCAATAAAGCCCTGGCCATTTTGGCTGGCGGATGCGGCCAGCTGCTCGGCAATCCCGGCAGAAGCGGTGGTATGGTCCACCAGGATAGCGCCCTTGGGGGCTTTGGCAATGATGCCATCATCGCCCTCGAAAACTTCAACCAGGTCTTTGTCGGCACCGACGCAGGTCATGACAAAATCGGCGCCATCGACGGCTTCAGGGATGGTTTGGCAGGGCGTTCCGGTGTATTCCTGCGCCCATTGCGTGGTTTTGGCTGGGGTGCGGTTCCAGACTCTGACATTGAGCCCGGCCTTTGCCAGGTGTCCAGCCATTGGATAGCCCATTACGCCCAGCCCGATAAAGCTGACGGTAGTTGTCATAGTCAGTGTCTCCCGGTTTTCCAGTGTTGTTCTGTGTTAAGTGACGTGATTTTAAGCGGCTGTTCTAAAAGGTATCACAGGCTCGGTGAATACTCCCGATTCTGCCCCGAGCAAGCCGTTAGCAGGCAAAAAAAAGGCCGCTACAGTCAGCGGCCTTTCCATTGTTGCGTCGCGGTAGACGCTGATTCCCGGGTTACTTAACCGGATAGTCGCGAGAATCGGAGCCAGTGTACAGCTGGCGCGGACGGCCAATGCGGTAGTCGCCACTGACCATTTCGTTCCAGTGGGAGAACCAGCCAATGGTGCGCGACATGGCGAAGATGACCGTGAACATGGATGTCGGGATGCCAATGGCCTTCAGGATCAGGCCAGAGTAAAAGTCCACATTCGGGTAAAGCTTGCGCTGGACGAAGTATTCATCTTCAAGAGCAATCTTCTCAAGGCGTTGGGCGATGCGCAGCAGCGGATCGTTTTCCAGGCCAAGTTCGCTCAGCACTTCGTGCGCGGTTTTCGCCATGACTTTGGCGCGCGGGTCGAAGTTCTTGTAAACGCGGTGGCCAAAGCCCATCAGGCGGAAAGGATCGTCCTTATCCTTGGCCTTGGCGATGAACTTTTCAATGTTGGACTCGTCACCAATTTCGGCCAGCATGTCCAGAACCGCTTCGTTAGCGCCGCCGTGTGCCGGGCCCCACAGCGCAGCGATGCCCGAGGCGATGCAGGCGTACGGGTTGGCGCCAGTAGAGCCGGCCAGGCGAACGGTAGAGGTGGAGGCGTTCTGCTCGTGATCGGCGTGCAAAATGAAGATCTTGTCCATGGCCTTGGCCAGGATCGGGTTCGGCTTGTATTCCTCGCAGGGAACACCAAACATCATCTGCAGGAAATTCTCGGAGTAGGACAGGTCGTTGCGCGGATACATGAACGGCTGACCAATGCTGTACTTGTAGCACCAGGCTGCAATGGTGGGCATCTTTGCAATCAGGCGATGCGCGGTAATTTCACGCTGATGCTCGTCGGTCACGTCCATCTGGTCGTGGTAGAACGCCGACAGGGCGCCAACAACGCCACACATGATAGCCATCGGGTGCGCGTCACGGCGGAAGCCCTGGAAGAAATTGCGCATCTGGTCGTGAAGCATGGTGTGGTTCTTGATGGTGTCATGGAACCGCTTGTTCTCTTCCGCGGTTGGCAGTTCACCTTTCAACAGCAGGTAGCAAACTTCGAGGTAATCGGAGTGCTCTGCAAGCTGCTCAATAGGGTAGCCCCGGTGCAGGAGGACGCCTTTTGCACCATCAATGTAGGTAATGGCTGATTCGCAGGCCGCTGTGGATACAAAACCTGGATCGTAAGTGAAAACGCCTTCCTGGACTAGGCCTCGTACGTCGATAACGTCAGGGCCGACGGTGCCGGAATATACCGGTAACTCAATGGACTTATCACCCACCGAGAGCGTGGCTTTCCTGTCGGTCATGGTGCTCTCCTATATGTCAGCTTGTCAGCTATATCTACATTTTTAGATGCGCTAGAAGGCGCGTATTATCGCAAAACTGGCGGCAAAATATAGGGCGTTGGCTTTTTTTGTCAATGAAAGAGTCCGGAAAACCCAGTTTTTAGTCGCTGCTGTAAATCAGGGATATCCCCCACAGAGTAGAAAAAGCCGCCAAATCGGCCTTGTCAATAGGTCTTATAGCTGGCTTAAGCCCCTGAATTCCGTGGCGTGCGGCGAGTTGCGCGTTTGTAATTAATAGGGGTACTCCTTATAATCCGTAGCCCGGAATCGGGGATATGCCTCACTCTGGCGCAACGTAGCTGCCGGATTCATGAGTATGATCCTTCCTCCTGAGCCAATCGCGTATCAGTCTCGTATTGATCGCTGATCCTTACATACCAACCATCCGCAACCGGGTTTCCGGATATGTGGAATAAAGAGAGAGTGTGAGAGCGCTGTGAATAGCAAACGACCAGTAAATCTCGATCTCGGCAAGTTTCATTTTCCGCTGCCAGCCATCACGTCCATTCTGCACCGCATCAGCGGCATCATCATTTTTGTTGGTGTTGCGTTCATGCTTTATGGGCTTCAGCTTTCCCTGTCCGGGGAAGAGGGCTTCAGTCGTGTAAGTGACCTGCTGGACAGCTTCCTTGCAAAGCTGATTACCTGGGGCATTTTGTCTGCTCTGCTGTACCACTTGGTTGCCGGTATCAAGCACCTGCTCATGGACGTGGGCATTGGTGAAGAGCTGGAAAGCGGGCGTCTCGCCTCGAAGATCACGGTTGTGGTTTCCGTCATCCTCATCGTTCTGGCAGGAGTTTGGGTATGGGCATGAACAGCGTAACGAACATTGGCCGTAACGGTATCCAGGATTGGATCATCCAGCGTGTCTCTGCCTACGTATTGGCGTTGTACACCTTGTTCCTGCTCGGCTTTTTTGTCACCACCGACGTAGATTATCAGTCCTGGTCAGCACTTTTTGAGCAAGTGTGGTTCCGGATCTTCTCTCTGCTGGCATTGTTGTCCATCGGTGGTCACGCATGGGTTGGACTTTGGACCGTTTCGACCGACTACATAAAATCCGCAGGTCAGCGCATGCTGTTTCAGGCGGTTACCGTCCTGGTAATTTTTATTTATGTGGTCTGGGGTATTCAGATTATTTGGGGGCTTTAATCGATGTCTAACATAAAGACCATGTCTTTTGATGCGATTGTTATTGGCGGCGGCGGTTCCGGTATGCGGGCCGCGCTGCAACTCACGGAGTCTGGTGTAAACACCGCGTGTATCACCAAAGTATTTCCGACTCGGTCGCACACTGTGTCTGCCCAGGGTGGTATCACCTGCGCAATCGCAAGCGCTGACCCCAATGATGATTGGCGCTGGCACATGTACGACACGGTGAAAGGCTCTGACTACATCGCCGATCAGGACGCGGTTGAGTATATGTGCTCGGTTGGCCCCCAGGCCGTTTTTGAACTGGAGCACATGGGTCTGCCTTTCTCCCGTACTGAGCAGGGTCGCATTTATCAGCGCCCGTTTGGTGGTCAGTCCAAGGGCCCAGATAACCCGACTCAGGCAGCCCGTACCTGTGCCGCAGCGGACCGTACCGGTCACGCACTGTTGCACACCCTGTACCAGGCTAACCTGAAGGGTGGCACCACGTTCCTTAACGAGTGGTACGCGGTGGATCTGGTCAAGAACAGCAAAGACGAAGTAGTTGGCGTAGTCGCCATTGAGATCGAAACCGGTGAAGTTGCCTACATCAAGAGCAAGGCTACCGTGCTTGCCACGGGCGGCGCTGGTCGAATCTATTCATCCACAACGAACGCACTGATCAATACCGGCGACGGTGTTGGCATGGCGCTGCGCGCCGGTTTCCCGATGCAGGACATGGAGATGTGGCAGTTCCACCCGACCGGTATCCACGGTGCTGGTACGCTGGTTACCGAGGGTTGTCGCGGTGAGGGTGGGTATCTGATCAATGCCGAAGGCGAGCGGTTCATGGAGCGCTACGCTCCGAACGCTAAAGACCTCGCCGGTCGTGACGTTGTGGCCCGGGCCATGGTTATCGAGATTCTGGAAGGTCGCGGCTGCGGTCCCGAGAAGGATCACGTACTGCTGAAGCTGGATCATCTGGGTGAAGAGACCCTGAATCTGCGCCTGCCGGGTATCTGTGAGCTGTCGCGCACCTTTGCCCACGTGGATCCGGTCAAAGAGCCCATTCCGGTGGTTCCGACCTGTCACTACATGATGGGCGGTATTCCAACGAACGTTGGTGGTCAGGCGCTGACGCAAGATGAAAACGGTAACGACAAGCCGATCGCTGGCCTGTTTGCCTGTGGTGAGGCTGCGTGTGTGTCGGTACACGGTGCTAACCGCCTGGGTGGCAACTCGCTACTTGATCTCGTTGTCTTCGGCCGGGCTGCCGGTCTGCACATCGAAGAGCAATTGCGCGGTGGTTTTGAAGTCGACGGCGCCAGCGAAGAAGACATCAAGCGTGCCATGGCGCGCCTTGAACGTCTCGACGGTGCTTCCGAGGGCGAAAGCGTAGCGGACGTTCGCAAGGACCTGCAAAGCTGCATGCAGCTGTATTTCGGTGTATTCCGCGATGGCAGCAGCATGGAAGAAGGTCTCAAGAAGCTGGAAGCTATTGGTGAGCGTGTTCGCAACACCAAGCTGGCAGACACCAGTAACGCGTTCAACACTGCGCGGATCGAAGCGTTGGAGCTGGACAATCTGTACGAGGTTGCACTGGCGACCGCGATTTCCGCCTTCGAGCGTAAAGAGAGTCGCGGCGCTCACGCCCGTAACGATTTCACCGAGCGTGACGACGAAAACTGGCTGAAGCATTCCATGTACTTTCCGGCTGACAAGCGTGTCGGAAAGCGCGCGGTGAATTTCGCGCCGAAGACCGTGGACACT
>Ga0207417_1000378_pt1 | contig 16340 bp, 16 predicted proteins | sample MalvirmetagMSP82_FD_184225 | JGI IMG/M metagenome (GOLD analysis project Ga0207417, IMG submission 184225) | Marine viral communities from the Deep Pacific Ocean - MSP-82 (SPAdes) | ecosystem: Environmental > Aquatic > Marine > Oceanic | place: Pacific Ocean | collected 2011-04-19
GGACCCCGTTAACCCCTGAGAACCGATGGGAGGTCGTGGCCAGATCGGCCTCCGAGGTCGGGCCAGCCCTGTTTTTTTCGCTCCTGATCATCACCGTCAGTTTTGTGCCGGTATTTGCGCTGGAAGCGCAGGAAGGCCGGATGTTTGCACCTCTGGCCTTCACGAAGACCTACGCCATGGCAGCCAGTGCGGCTCTGGCGGTGACGCTGGTTCCCGTGCTCATGGGCTATTTCATTCGCGGCAAAGTGCTGCCGGAGCACAAGAATCCTGTGAATCGTTTGCTGGTCGGCGTCTATATGCCTGCCCTGAAACTGGTGCTTCGATTTCCGAAAATCACGGTTTTGGGTGCACTGCTTGCATTGGTTGTGGGCCTCTGGCCGGCCACCAAAATCGGGAGTGAGTTCATCCCACCGCTGGATGAAGGCGATCTGATGTACATGCCTACTACCTACCCGGGTATTTCGATTGGTAAAGCCCGGCAGCTGCTTCAACAGACCGACAAGTTGATTGCTACCGTGCCGGAAGTTAAAACGGTGTTCGGTAAAGTAGGGCGGGCGGATACCGCGACAGATCCTGCACCGTTGACGATGATCGAAACATTTATCCAATTGAAGCCCAGGGATGAATGGCGGGAAGGGATGACCACGGAAAAGCTCAAGCAGGAACTCAATTCCCTGGTTCGTTTCCCGGGAGTAACGAACGCCTGGGTGATGCCCATCATCACCCGCATCGATATGCTGGCAACGGGGATCAAGACACCAGTTGGCATAAAGGTAGCGGGCCCGGACCTTGCCATTATCCAGGACATCGGCAAACGCCTTGAGGAGGTCATGGTCGACATCCCCGGTACCGCCTCTGTTTATTCAGAGCGGGTTGCCGGCGGTCGATACATCAAGGCGGATATCGATCGGGAGCGTGCAGCCCGTTATGGACTGAACATAGCGGATGTTCAGCAGGTTGTTGCTTCGGCGATCGGCGGAATTAACGTATCGCGGACGATCGAAGGGCTCGAGCGCTACCCGATTAATCTGCGCTACCCCCAAGACTACCGGGATTCCCCCGAGAAGCTTGAGCAGCTGCCGATAGTTACGTCAACGGGGCAACGGATTGCGCTGGCCGATGTCGCCGATATTCGGGTCGAGGATGGTCCTCCCGCCATCAAAAGTGAAAACGCCCGCCTCAATGGCTGGACCTTCGTGGACATTGAAGGGGTCGATGTCGGTACTTACGTGGAAGGGGCCATGGCTACAGTGAGCAAGGAGCTTGATCTCCCTGCGGGCTATTCGGTTACATGGTCTGGCCAGTATGAATACATGCTGCGCGCCAAGGAAAAGCTGACCTATGTGGTGCCGCTGACGCTGGGTATCATTATCATTCTGCTGTTCCTGAACTTCCGCCGTTTTGCGGAAGTGGGCATCATCATGGGTACACTGCCGTTCGCCATGATTGGTGCGATCTGGCTGATGTATCTGTTGGGCTATAACTTTTCGGTCGCGGTTGGTGTTGGTTTTATTGCGCTGGCCGGGGTTGCCGTGGAGATTGGTGTGATCATGTTGGTTTATCTGAACCAGTCATACGAGGCAATGTTGGAAAGCTGCCAAGAGAAGGGGCTGACTCCAAGGCGAGAGACATTACGTCACGCTGTGCTTCACGGTGCCGGATTGCGGGTGAGGCCCATAATGATGACCGCTGCTGCTATTATTGGAGGTTTGGTGCCAATCATGGTTGGCACCGGTACCGGCTCTGAAGTCATGGGGCGCATAGCCGCACCGATGGTCGGTGGGATGATCTCTGCTGTGATTTTGGCGTTGTTGGTGATACCAGTACTGTTCTTTCTATGGAAGCAACGGTGGCTACGCAATTAACGGTTAGAAAAGGTTGCCAGGATTCGACCCAGTATTCCGCCAGGTTAGATGCGCGTCGATCCTCCAGAAATCGCAAACCGTTGCCTTAGCTATGTTTGGACTTTTTTATCCCAAAAAGGAGATTGATATGGCTTTGTTATTGGTCACTTATGATCTGAATTCACCGGGTCAGAAACATGCGAAGTTATTGGGGAGATTAAGCAATATAATTGGGGTATGTTGTCTGAATCGAGCTACGCCATAGAAACCGATGCATCTGCACAGCAAGTATTTGACTCTTTGCATCCAATACTTGATCAAAATGACAATTTTTACATCGTTAATCTTAAGAGACCCTATGCTGGATTGCGGGCCGCAGAAAGTTAACGATTGGCTTGAGGCTAAGCTTCCATACCAGTGGTCACAGGTCGTAAAGCTCAATATGCCGCGCAATGCTGGATAAAAAAATGGCTGCGGATCGCTGAAGAGGTCTGTATTGCGGGGTGTAATGATCCCTAAAATTGGTGCATGCGTAATTTGAATTCTCCAGCCTACATTGAGACAAGCGGAGAACGATATGAAAAAGTCGCGGTACAGCGAATCTCAAATCGTCAGGATCCTGAAGGCGGTTGAAGGTGGTCGCCTGATCAAGGAGGTATGCCGGGAGTACGGCATATCCGATGCGACCTACTACAACTGGAAATCCAAGTATGGTGGCTTGGAGGCCTCTGATGTGAAGCGCCTTAAAGAGCTTGAAGAGGAAAATCGTCACCTGAAGCAGATGTATGCTGAGCTGAGCTTGGACCACAAGCTGCTGAAGGATGTTATCGAAAAAAGCTCTAAGGACGTCGGTTCGGCGATAATTGGTGGATTACCTCAAGCAGGCTCACGGTTTCAGTATTCGCCGAGCCTGTCATCAGTGACTCTGTGTATCGCTACCGACCGGACACGTCCCGAGATACACCCGTGATTTCAGCGGTTCAGAGCGCCGCTGAGCGTTATCCAGCTTACTGATTCAACAAACTGGTCAAAGTGCTGCGACGCTGGGGCCAAGGATGGAATCACACGCGGGTACACCGGCTGTATTGTGCGCTCAACCTGAATAAACGATGACGGTGCAAGAAATGACTCCCGACACGAAGCCCAGAGCCATTGAGCGTGCCAGCCACCGTTAATCGATGCTGGTCTATGGATTTCATGAGCGACAGTCTGTTCTGTGGTCGCCGGTTCCGGACGTTTAACGTGGTGAACGACTTTTACGGGAGGTGCTGGCTATCGAGGTTGACCTGAACCTGCCAGCACCGAGTGTCATACGGGTCTTGGAGCGCATCGTCGCCTGGCGAGGATGCCCGGCCAAACTGCGTATGGATAAAGGCCCAGAGTTCATCTCGATTGCCTTGGCAGATTGGGTAGAACATCATGGTATCGAACTGGAGTTCATCCAGCCTGGCACCCCAACGTAGAACTCGTATGTTGAGCGCTTCAATCGAACTTACCGAGATGAGATTCTGAATATGTATGTTTTTCGCAATCTGACAGAGGTTCGGCAGCTCACCGAACAATGGACTAAGGAATACAACGGCGAACTACCCCATGATTCCTAGGGGACCTTACACCTTGGGAATATAGTGCCAATGCTACTCTTGCGAACCCAGTGATATCACATTGCTAAAGTGCTATCCGGACCTAGGGAAACATAGGCCCGGACCTCCTGGCATTTATTCGTTGGTGAATGTCACAACATCTTTTTCAACTGCCCGTAGTCTCCTCCGGTGCGAAGGACCAGGGTGATGTCGTTGTCGTTCCGGTTTCTGAAGAACCAGCCATGGTTGCCAGTGAAGGCAGCCTCCAGCGTGCCCTCGTCTTCGGGCACGCCCCGGCCTTTCTCGTAAGAAATTGACTGGCCGCCTCCATCGCCATGGGTATCGAAGTTGACAGGGCCACCTTCAGACGCCCAAGAGAACCGGGCTACAGCACCTTCCTCCATAGTGAGTTTGAATTCGGTACCTTCTCCCGGTGTGAGAACCACGCGCACTTCATTCTGCCACTGCGGTTTCGCAATTTCTGGTTCTGGCGCAGGTTCTGGTTCGGCAGGCGCAACCTCTGCTTCAGGTGAGGGAGCTGGTTCCTCAACGGCTTCAGCCACGACAGGTTCTTGGACTTCCGGGACCTCTTGTCCAGCTGAGGATTGCACAGCAACCATCTGGGCAGCCTCGTCAGCGGCAGCCTCTTCGGCAAGCTGTTCCTTGATCTCGCCCATTTCGGTCAATCCTAACAGTCGGCCAGCGCCGGTCGGGTCCAGGGCGTACTCGGCGGGCATGACCACGGTAGCCAGCAGAACCAACGCCACAAAAGCGGCAATGATGGTTGATCGAACCAGTTTGGTAGTGCTGGGCAGTTCTTCACGGTTGGGTATATCGGTGTTGTACATAGCGAATCTCCAGAATCAGGCGACAAAGTAACCGGTGAGCTGATAGCCAAAGAGCAGGAAACCTGCGCTCATCATGGCCACGTTGGCGGTGTAGGCGTGCCGGAAAAAACCGTCGGTCTTTCGCCAGAAGCTGATGACAATCAGAATCATGGCCAGGGCAATCAACTGTCCGATTTCCACGCCCACATTGAAGGCGAGGAGGTTCGGAATCAGGCCGACCGGCGAGATGTCGTATTCGATGATCTTCGTGGAAAGGCCGAAACCATGGAAGAAGCCAAAAATCAGCGTGGCGGCCTTGGTATAGGGCTGGAAGCCAAACCAACGCTGATAGGCACCGATGTTGTCCAGTGCCTTGTACACGATGGACAGACCGATAATCGCATCAATGATGTAGCTATTGAAGCCTACGTTGAAGTACACCCCCAGCAGCATTGTGGTCGAATGCCCCAAGGCAAACAGGCTGACGTAGATGGCGATGTGCTTCATTTGGTAGAGGAAGAAAATGACACCCAGCAGGAACAGCAGGTGATCATAGCCGGTGACCATGTGTTTGGCCCCCAGATAGATGAACGCAATAAGGTTTATCCCGGTAATTTCCTGGATGTACCCCTTGTCGCCCTGAGCGACGGCGTGGGCAAGCACATCGGTACTCATACCCAGTAAGCCCAGTGTCAGAAATATCCAGAACAGACGACTGCCTGTGCCCGTTGAGGGCACGCCACGACAACCGCCAAGCAAGCTTGACAACATAAAGACTCCAATTGAATTTGTTTTCTCGGGCCGCGTAAGCGGCAAGAATCAAGCGGGAATAGAGGCTTTTGGGGGGCGTTCAAGCCGATAGCGCAAACTGCGGGGAGAACCTCCGGCAAAGGGCACGGGCTGCCGGAAAACGGTCAGGCTTTGGGAAACAAACGGAACTCTGAGCTGGTCCACAGTCTCGTGGGTATGATTGCCAGCATCATGATGCAGTGATGCCGTCTCTGGCTCTTCGTCAAAATCGTGGGTGTGTCCAAGTCCACCATGACTGCCTGGGTGACAGTCAAACTGTGATTCCCAATCGCCTGCCAAGTTGGCCACACCGTGAGAGAATGACTCGCCAATTACCGACAGTGACATACCCGTCAATGCAAACAGCATGACGAGCGTCGGAAGCAGTTTTCTCTGGTGGATGGCCGAAATCATCAATCTAATGCGTCGAGTCTGTGGTTGGATTTCAACAGAGACAGAGGATACCATCCCCCCATGGGGGATAGGAATTAAACATGGTAAATGATCACACGCATCAATCTCACCCGAACATAATCAAACGTCTGAAGCGGGCTAACGGCCATCTTGAAAGCGTGATTGGCATGATTGATCAGGGAAAACCCTGCCTGGAACTGGCGCAGCAGCTTCACGCCGTGGAAAAGGCCATTCAACAGGCCAAGCGCGTATTGGTACAGGACCACATTGAGCATTGCCTGGACGACGCCATCGGGCCGCTGGAGCCGGATCAGCAGCGGCGTTTCGATGAATTCAAGGCAATAGCCCGGTATCTGTGATTGCCATTGGGGATGCCGGCCGGGATATTCGACCCCCGACCCAGCCCCATAGAAGCGACTTGGAAAGTTTGGATCGGAAATTTGGAGCCCGGAACCAAATGATCAAAGGTGGCCAGATAATATCCATGTGCTTACTGCAATTAGCGTAAGACCGCCAACGATTTCCGCCCGGTGCCCTAAAACAGCCCCTAAAGCGCCTCCCATCATGATGCCGAGTGTCACCATGAGTGTTGTTGCCAGTCCGATCAAAGCCGCAGCCACCCAAATGTTAACGTTGATGAAAGCCAGGCTCACGCCAACCGCCATGGCGTCAATGCTTGTCCCGAAGGCTGTAAGGCAGGTTCGGAGCAATGACTGTTTTGATGGTTTTTCTACCCCGTCTTCATCCGGTTTCACGCCCTCATGAATCATATGCAGACCGAGGATCATGAGAAGAGAAAATGCAATCCAATGATCCCAGGCCTCCACATAACCTGATGCTGACTTTCCGATCAGCCAACCAACTAGCGGCGTAACGGCTTCAATCGAACCAAAGATGAGTCCGATTCTAAAGGCTTCGGTGAGGCGGGGGGTTTTAAGGCTTGCCCCTCTGCCAATCGCAGCAGCAAAGGCATCGGTAGACATGGCAAAGGCAAGCAAGAGAAGGGCAGCAGGGTTCATAAACTGGCTCCGGTCGGGCATACTGAGTCCACGATATAACCACACGCCCGACCTTGGGCATGGATATATCGATGGTCTCGCCAACCGAGAGGTGTTCGCACCATGGCGTGTGGCCAATTATGTTGATACGAACTCTTCCGAGGTTCGGAAGCAGGCTACTCCCCAACGAAGCCGCTAATTTAGCAAGCCTCTATAACGATTACAAATTTGCCTTTCAGTAGCATCGGTTCGGCAATTCACCTGGCATGGATTCATGTTTGGTACTGCACTGATTTAACTCAACGGTTACATGCACCAGAGATCGACACTGGGCCTGAATGAGATTCCTATACACTGTGGGTGACTCAAGACGGTGTGAAACCACGGAAACAATGGCCGCATGCATGTTTGGGCCGATCGCCCACACATGCAGGTCAGTGACTTTGGCATCATCGTCTTCGACAGCCTGTTTGACGATTTCCTCCATGCCTTGATGTTGCTCGTCGAGAAGTACCTTTGAGGTGTCTTTTAGCAGGTACCAGGACCAACGGGTTACCAGAATCGCACCGATAATCCCCATCATCGGGTCCATCCAGTTCCATCCGGCATATTTACCCGCCAGAAGAGCAACAATGGCCAGGACTGACGTCAGCGCATCCGCAAGCACATGCAGGTATGCGGCCCGGCGGTTGTGGTCATGGTGATGATGGTGGTGACCGTGATCATGCCCATGACTGTGACCATGGTCATGGCCTGCATCCCCCAGTATCCAAGCTGACACCCCGTTGACCACCAGGCCAATAATAGCCACAAAAATGGCCCCATCGAAAGAAATGGGGACGGGCTGGATAAAACGCCCAACGCTCTCGATGACCATGTAGAGCGCAAAGACAGCCAGCAGTATTGCTCCGGTAAAGCCGCCCAGCGCATTGACCTTGCCCGTCCCGAAAGAGAAGCGGGTGTTGCCTGCGTTTTTCCTGGCGTACGCATAGGCGAAGGCCGCAATACCCAGAGCCACCGCGTGCGAGCCCATGTGCAGGCCATCGGCCAGCAAAGCCATGGAGCCATAAATGATCCCGGCCAGGATCTCCCAGACCATCATCGCCAGCGTCAGGCCCACTACGATGAGTGTTCGGGTTTCGCCAGATCGCTTCAGATCCTGACCAAAGACGTGATCGTGTTGCCAATGGTCGAGTCGTTCATGGTGCATAACAGTGTTCTCGGCAAGGCTGATGATTGGTATGCTTGAGGGTAGAACCCCGCTTTTGACCTATCCCCCCTGGGGGGATAGCATGGAAATGCTACTGTAGTCAGATTTCTACCACAACCTTTCTGTTTCTGACGCTGCCACTGGTGGAGCCATGCTTGAGATTCTGAAACACCGAACCTATCGCCATTTGTTCCTGGCCCAGGTGGTTGCATTGCTGGGTACCGGGTTGGCGACGGTGGCCTTGAGTCTGCTGGCGTTCGACCTGGCCGGAGACGAGGCGGGACAGGTGCTCGGCACCGCCATGGCTATCAAGATGGTCGCTTATGTCTTGATAGCCCCGCTGGCATCAGCTCTGGCGGAGAACATACCCCGTCGTGCTCTGCTGGTCTCTCTGGATGTGATTCGAGCGGCGACAGCGCTGGCTTTGCCTTTCGTCACCGAAGTGTGGGAAGTGTACGTGCTAATCGCGGTCCTTCAGTCCGCATCGGCGGCCTTTACACCAACCTTCCAGTCTACGATTCCGGAGACTCTCCCAGACGAAGACGATTACACCAAGGCGCTGTCGCTTTCCCGATTGGCTTACGATCTGGAAAACCTCATCAGCCCTGCGCTCGTGGCGTTGATTCTGCTTGCCACCAGCTGGCAGGCATTGTTCTCGGGCACGGTAATCGGTTTTATCGCATCAGCCTTGCTCGTGGTGTCCGTTGCTTTGCCCTCCGGGGCCAAATCGGAAAAACGTCGCGGCGTTTATGATCGCGCACGGGCCGGATTCAGAATTTTCATGGCAACTCCTCGCCTGCGCGGGATAATGTCGCTGAACCTGGTTGTCAGTCTTGCGGGAGCCATGGTGATCGTGAATACGGTTGTGCTGGTGCGGGGACAATTCGGCCTTACCGACCAGCATACGGCTATGGCTTTTGCCGCGTTTGGTGGCGGTTCCATGTTGGCGGCATTGGCGTTACCAGCTTTATTGAAACGCTGGCAGGACCGGCAAGTTATGCTCACAGGAGGTGGGATTCTGGTTGCCGGGTTGGTTCTCGCGCTGCCAGTAGGCTCTCTGGAATGGCTGTTACCCGTATGGGCATGGTTAGGCGTTGGTTTTTCCACCGTTCAAACGCCCATCGGCAGGGTCCTTACGCGGTCGTCGCATGCTGAAGATAGGCCAGCTCTGTTCGCTGCCCAGTTCTCTTTATCGCATGCCGGATGGCTGATCGCGTATCCATTAGCTGGTTGGCTGGGGTCTTCTGCGGGAATGACCATCACTCTATTGATACTTCTGGGGCTTGCTCTCCCCGCACTGATCCTTGCCTCGAAGCTTTGGCCATCTCTTGATCCGTCAGAACGTTCGCACAATCATGACGACCTGCCAAGCGACCATCCCCATTTTTGGAGAGATCCTAGCTCTCGCGTTCACAGTCACAACTATGTCATTGATAGTTTGCATCCCAAATGGCGGGATGGAGATTTGCAGTCACCATTTCGATGAAGCTTGAAATGAAATCCGCTGAAGTTTTGTTCGTTCAATAATGGCTGATATACCCTCTATCCATTGGCTTGGAAAACTCTAATCGACACTGCCATTGAAATGGGGATGATTACAACCGCTTCTTGTTCCCTCTGCCTAGATTATAAACTCACTGAGCAACCTCTCACTAAAGTTCGATTCTGGTCAGCGTGAATTTCCCCTAAACATTCCTCTTTTCGACCACCGTTTGAGGCCAATGCTGGAGAGTTTACACAAGGGTTAATTTTGGTGGTTGCGTTCTATTTCGTGATGGAACGTCTATCTCGCCGAGTAGTAGTGAATCCAGTCCTGTCACCTCCTCCAGAAAAGACCTTTTTACCTTGAGTATTTGGGCCAGCTCGTCTATCCCAATCGCATGATTTTCAGATAGAGCCTGTATTGCAGTGGCGAGTAGCTCGGGCGGCTCTTGATCGATAAGGTAATCGTCTTTTTCCCCGCCGCTTTCACCATATTTTCGGAGCGTAATTACACCGGTTTTGTATTGCTGCTCGGTTATGAGATCCAGCTGCCGTGCTCTGTAAAGAATGGCAGCTTTGCTCACCTTCCAGGTCTGTTTGAATTCGCGGATACCAATCCAATTGAGTCGATTTCCTCTGGGGCGCGGGAACAACTTGACCATCATGGATCTCGGCAACAGCAACGCACTGGCAAAGCGGTTGGCTTGAGTTTCCGTAGTGCGGTTACCTGTAACAACGCCCTCATGCATCACTAGATGACCCAGCTCATGCGCAATATCAAAGCGTTGCCTGCAGGTATCAGCCTTGGCGGTGTTTCGCACTATAAAAGGCCTCTCGACAGCCACAGATAGAGCGTCGACGTGCTTTGATACTCCCGAGAATGTAGTGACAACGGCGCCCACGTTCTCGGCAAGCCGTGTCATATTATCTATCGGGCCTAGGCCGAGATCCCAATGTCTACGACATGATTCAGCAATTGTCTCGATATCGTTCACACTGGTCGCATGGTCGTAGCAGGGGATGTTTATAGCTGGGAGCCTTAAATAGTCCTCCAGCACATGAATGAGCTTGTTGACCATTTCACCCCTTGCTACTGCTATTTGCCTGACACTGCTCTTAGTAGTCATCAAACTACGAAAATGAAACTGATCCTCATGCAGTTGCAACTTTCTGTTTGAAAAAAAACCGATCTCAACATTGAGCGCGTCAGCGAGCTCAACTGAAAGCTCTGGCGTTGGATTACTCTGCCCCGTTTCCAGTTTGTGTAGGTATTGGCGAGACTTGTCGACCTTTTCCGCCACCTCTTCAAGCGAAAGCCCGCAAAAAATGCGGGCTAACCTCAGGGCGGCTCCTTCGAACTCTGTGGTCATGCTAGCTTACTCACGTTGTCCAGCCTGGGGCTCATCAGGAAATGATTTTTTGCTTGTATCGATAGTATCCTTGTCTCCCCGCAAATGAACGGCTGCTGGCGGAAGTTGCCTCGATTTTGGAACTGTATCCCCCACCGCATAGGGACTGGTGACTCCAGGCTTATGTTCCCATAGCGAGACCTTGTCCTGCAGTTCATTAAAGCCTGCGAAGTACACCCTATCCTCATCTTCTTCAGTCATTGCACGCTCAATTATAAAACGCCACATGACAGGGGTAACTATGTCTACGGGGAAGAGGTCATCAGTACTGTTCTGTCTGAAAAAGCCTCGTTTTCTAGGATTCTCTGGATCGTCTCTGAAAAATCTGAAAGGTACCTTATTTCCAATGCAGAGCGTGACGTCCATTCCCGCATGGCGAACGCTGAGCCAGTCCCGGTCCTTGCAAAGGCCTATAAGACGATTACGGCACCGCCCGAACACTGCCGATTCCTGAGTATAAGCATCATCCCATTCCGAACTAAGAGCGCTCAAAGTTTCATGCCTGAGGTCCAGCAATTCGTTTGCAATATCAGTCAATCGATCGTTGGTGAGCTCGGGATGAAACGTCGATGGAAGAGGGAGTGGCATAATCGTCTACCTGGCAGATTCGGTGATTTGTCAACCAATCACATGTTCTGGCATTTCCTTTGTTTTGTCAACCGATAGTCTGAGTTCGAAGTGATTGGATGGTGCGATATGGTGCTATGCAGTGCGAGAATGGGAATCAGCGCTTAAGTGCCGTGGGAGAAGGTCAAGGCCGCAATTTCGGCGCATGGAGTCAGGCACGTCCTCGCCGATCATAGAGACGGAATACTCGCGTGCACAGCGAAGAGATTGTCAGCCTGCGAGATTTACGAGGGCACGAATAGGGGCCGTTGAGATGGTTTCCGTTTGAGGCTGGGGTGTGTCATGCGTACTGAGGTAAGTCCAAGATGGTGCGAAAGGTGACTACCCTGGCTGAGGTAGTCACACTCTTTGATTGTCGAGGCCTGTTTTCGGGATGAATGTTCGCTATGCTCAGTCTGTATCGTAACTGTCATAGCTCCAAATGGTGCGACTACCATTGTCTATGTCACGGTCTTCAATCGAATCTCTGATCCATGCATCCACCTCGGACTCTACCCAACCTTCTTTGTCATTAAACAAGGGAACCGGACTAGGGAACTTGCCGGCACTGGAATTGTTGATGATGTCTTTAAAAGACAGCGTAGTTTTCTTCATGACGTCTTCTATTTTAAGTATGCGCATTATCTATAGTCCTGACTTGTTGTGTTCAGAAGATGTGGGGGGCGTGTAAGAAATGATGAGATGCTGGTAAACGCCCAGAGAATCTGCCATTGGGGATTAGCCCCGCGCTTGCACAACAATCGTCCTCACGTCGTCGCGCGTTCAACGATGTCCAAAGTGGTCCTGGCTATTTGAGTGCTTCTGGGAGTTCATGAGCCCTTAAGACCCGAGGTTAAGTGGCTTTGCCTAGCTTGGGTATTGTCCTTCGCGGGTGTCCAGTCGGAAGGATTCTTTGTAGGCAGATTCATGGTCCACTCGAAGATCCAACCGGTTCAGTTCACGCTTGAGCTGGTCGAGGTTTTCACCGTCATTAAGTACAACTGCTATCGTGAGCAACGACTTCGACTCACCCGCTGACAGCGCATAGTCGGTGGTGAGTATTGTTATCTGCTGGTGATGTCTTGAGGGCTCTCGGAAATGGGCCTGAATACGCTGAGGCGGGCACATACGGCGTTGCCGGTTTCGGTGGTTCAGAACGAGTATTCCATGCTTTGGCGCGGCCTGAGGAAGAAGTGATACCGACTGGCGAAGAGCTTGGTATTGGCTTCGTGCCCTGGAGTCCGCTTAGTGTGAAGTTTTTGACTGGCTGGATTGGCGCACAAACAAGGTTCGCCGAAGGGGATTTTCGGCGCACCGAAACCCGATTTGCACCGGAGAACCTGCCGAACAACCTGGCGCTGGTGGAACTGATAAGGTCCTGGGCCGAGCGCAAGAATGCAACTCCGGCACAAATCGCACTGGCTTGGTTGATGGCGAAGAAGCCCTGGATTGTTCCGATCCCGGGTACTACATACAAAGATCACATGCTGCAGAACATTTCGGCGGCGGAGGTCCGTTCTACAGAGATTGAACTTGCTGAATTGAACGACGCCCTTGCCAACATTGAAATTCGGGGGAAGCGTTTGCCAGATGTGGTGCAGTCGTATTCTGGGGTTGAAGCTCCTAATTCATGATTTAACCTTGGCGCTGCTGAACTGTGGGGCGTTATTGGAAAATCATTAAGGATTCATTTGAGCACCGCGCCGGAATAGTCTATTCCGGCGCGGTGCCGGATTCCGATTAGTGTTTTGTAGTTCCTGCGTTCGATCCATGTTGTTCGTTGGTTTGAACAGTCATGATGCACCGACAATTCAATTTTGTTTGCAGGGTGGGGCCTGTCCAGCGTCCACTGACTGCCACTGCCGTCCATAGGACCCACCAGAATAACTAGAGGCCCCAGCCTCTGGTTGCTCCATGGGTCATATCATGTTCGACTTACTTTTCCAGCAGCCATTCGTGTACCTCGGAATCAATCCAGCCGACAGCTCTGCCGCCAAGGTAGATGGGCCGTGGAAACGTGCCCGCATCAACATATTTGTACAGCGTGGACCTGGCTAGTCCGGTTTTCTCTTGTACTTCCGCAAGTCTGAGCACTCTCATACATCTTCCTCATTCATTGCTCAGAGTATTAGTCGGGGAGTTCAAGCAGTCACGCCGGGCGTCGGCTCAGTGTCCACATCAAGCTGGGCGTTACCGACGACGACTCAGTGGCCGGCATCGCTGTTATTCAAAGACGTGCCCTAATATAGACGAGGCCGCCCACGACGTGGTCCATCCTGACTACCCGGTTTGCGGCTCGTCTGAAAGGTTCTGCCGTTAACCAACATGGCGGCGTATTCGTCGATCTTGGTCAGGTATTTGGCTAGCTTGAAAAGCCCGCGTTGTTTTGCGGTGTCATGGTAGTCGATGCATCCCATGGCGTTATAGTGGTAGGTTTGCTCGGCATCGAGATTGCAATTCCAAGGATGACCTTGGTCACCGGTAATGGCCTTAGCCCACATTTCACTAATAAGGCGAGCCTTCGTGATGTCCTCCTGGCATTGGTGGCCGTCGAAAAAGAAGATGAAATGGTAATGGAAGCCCTTCTTGGGTTGCCATTCCAGTTTCCAAGCGTACCCCAACAGATGGTTGAACAGGGGGTGGGTATTAAATGCGTGGCAAAGTTGCTCTCGGTGATAACGGGCCGTCTCGTAGCCAATGTAGGGACTGTCGAACTCACTGTAGCCCAGGTCTACCCGAACAACCATTAGGCGACTATGGCATTCAAAGAGTGCTTCCATGAGCTCACAGAGGCGCTTGTAATTGTCGCGGCTATTGCGTCGGTTGCGATTACACTCGTAGGCAAAGTCCGGCTGTTCCATGCTCTGGTACCAGGCTTCTAAGCGTTGACTGAGATCTGTGACCACCTGTTCCGCCGCCTGACGACTCATTGCTGGTGGTTGACGAAATCCAGTCTCGTGCAGATTTCCACACTGACCGAAGGCCCACAGGAAACGAGTAGCGTAGGGGCTGGGTCGATAGTGCTGACCAATATCCGTCTTCTTAAACATGGTCACTAATACGGTGAAGACTGTAGTCAGCGCATCTAACAATGGATCTGGAGCCAACATAACCGTCTCGGCGCCGAAAGCTTCTGGTTGAATCAACCGCTTGTGATCAAGAGCATGCCGCGCATTAGCCATAGCTTTCAACTGTTGGTCGACCCAAACTAGGTCGTTGCGCCAGTGGTAATCTGAGGGCATCGTAATTGGCTGACCGAGGGTGTTGGTAATGATTTCACCGCCGTGTAATCTGCCCAACCAGTCCAGCATCTCTTCGTCAGTCGGGGTGTCGTGGTAGGCGTATGAGTCCATTGTAAGTCTCCAGGTTAGATGGGCTGAGCGTTGTGCTCATACCATTGCCTGGCATGTAATAAATAACTCTACCGTCAGTACTGCCTTACTGAACTGTTGGGGTGATTCTGTTGGGAATCACCCCTCATCACCGCATCCTATTAATCGTTGCTTTGTATTGGGCTTTCACTATGTGAGCCCATTGTCTTCTCCACCTCACTCTAATGTGTCGTTGCATGTCTATTTGATAGCCATCACTAATCAATAACATAGAAACCCAAATTCGATTGGGACCGCGAGGCGGGAATCTTCAGCGCATCGAGTTCGTGACGTCTAGAAAAAGCAGAGATACGGGGGAGTGGCGGCTGTAAAAGTTAGTGTCGGTTAGCCGTTCAGAGTTGCGGCGCCGTGTGAATTAAAAGGCCTGTCGGGACTACATTGGCATTCAGCAACACCTGCATCGCAGAGGTTTCCACTGGGCGCTAGTGTCCATAGGGTGCGGCATCCGAGGCTGGACGATAGCCCAGCAAGCTAAGCGTTGCCCCTACAATATCCATAAAATTAGAACGGTAGTTTTTGCTCACAAGATCAGTGGCTGCGCTCAGCATTTGGGTCCAATAGGTCACCTGAGTGTGATGCGCGTCGTCCTCCTCAACGAGTTCTTTCGATCTCTGGTGAAGCCTCGACAATCCACTTTGCCCTTCAACAACAAGGGTCAGTACCGCCCTGAAGTATGCTTCCTCTCCAATGGATTCACGGAATAACAGTTTGGACCTGTGGCCCAATGTGTCCCACACCTCGTCGGCAGTTACATCTTGGCGTAGGAGTGATTCGAAAAACATCGGATCTCGCTGCTTTTGCACAAGCAACCAGAGAATAACTCTCGACAGCAGCGGTGGAAGATTCGAGTTTGCTGAGTACACCGCGCCCGACTCTAGTAAAAGCCTTTCAATGTCGCGCAACGAAAGCTCGTAGGATGTCGCAAGCCGTGCAATGAAATCGGCAGAAAAAGAATTTCTGGCAGTGTTCTGCAGGCCCCCGCCTTCGAATAAGTCTGCCATGTCGAGTCTTGTGATTGTGTTGTGGCAAAAAGCATGGACGTTCGGTTCAGGAAGCTTCAGTTGCAAATGGAAAAACTTGTTGAGATACCGGTGCCCATCGTAGCCCTGACCGTAGTGACCTTTGATGGTTTCTCCAAGCTGGTCGATATCAACGCCGATCACGAAAACAATGCCGTCAACATTAAAGAAATGCTTAATGGATTCCAGGAGCTCAACGGCATAGGTCGGGCGGCAACGATCTAGCTCGTCCACGATGATGACCAGAGGAAAGCCGCTTTCCAGTTCCTCGAGTTTTTTGGCGTAGAAATGAAGGGAGCTGCGGAACCGACCAGCGGAAAGCTTTGCATTCTCGTGATCTGCTAGTTTCTTCTCGACAAGCTTCTCGGAGAGATCGTCGACACCTTCGATGTCAATTAAGCCGCTGGTTAAAAGTTTTACTGCTAAGGGGCCTACGTGCCGAAGCAGCTCACCGCCTTTCGATTTTATCTGCTCAATTGAGCGGGACCCGCTGTCTTCATCGGCCAGCTGGCCGCTTATTTCCTGAATCAACGCAACGAGGGCATCGTGAGTGTAATCAACCTCCCATGCGCTGAATTTGACGACTTTTGCGCCCTGCGACCGTAGTGATACCGTCCACATATCGAAAAAACTGGTCTTGCCTGTTCCCCAGGGTGCGGTAAGAGAAATTACTGCTGGGCCTTCTGCTTGTTTTACAAGATTGGTAAGGCGCTCACCTGTGTCGCTCAGTGGGAAGGCGCTAGCGGCCCATGGATCGTCGTCGGGGA
>Ga0207417_1000380_pt1 | contig 16304 bp, 16 predicted proteins | sample MalvirmetagMSP82_FD_184225 | JGI IMG/M metagenome (GOLD analysis project Ga0207417, IMG submission 184225) | Marine viral communities from the Deep Pacific Ocean - MSP-82 (SPAdes) | ecosystem: Environmental > Aquatic > Marine > Oceanic | place: Pacific Ocean | collected 2011-04-19
TAAGAAACCGCTGGAAAGCAGCTTCGACACGCCAGAAGACGGCACCATCAACGAAAACCAGGTATGGGAAGCCCTTCAAAATTGCTACGACCCGGAGATCCCGGTCGATGTGGTCAACCTGGGGCTGATCTACGAGTGCAAGATTGAAAACGGCACCGAGGCAGGCAACCATGTCTTCATCAAGATGACCCTCACCGCCGCTGGCTGCGGCATGGGTCCGGTTATCTGCGATGATGTCCAGACCAAGGTCGAGCATGTACCCAACGTCGACAAGGTCACGGTGGAGCTTACTTTCGATCCGCCCTGGAGCAATGACATGCTGACCGACGAAGCCAAGCTCGAACTGGGAATGCTGTAATGACTGCGACCGAACAGGACTTCAAGAACAACCCACTCGGCACCCAAACCACCGTCGGCGACGTAACTGATGCGTTCGAGTTTCTGGACGATTGGGAAGAGCGTTATGCCTACATCATCGACCTGGGCAAGCAGCTACCGGCCTTTCCGGACGAGGCCCGGGTAGAAGACAACTATGTCCATGGCTGCCAGAGCCAGGTGTGGCTGATTCATCATTACGATGAGGCCAGCGGCAAACTGTTCCTGCTGATTGATTCCGACGCGATGATCGTGCGCGGCCTTGCGGCCATCATCCTGGTAGCCTTGAACGGCAAATCGCCCCGGGAACTGCTGACTACCGACATCGACGAGCTGTTCGAAAGCCTCGACCTGTTCCGTCACATCTCTCCAACCCGTGGTAACGGTCTACGCGCCATGGTCGGAAAAATTCGCGACATCGCCGCTGCCGAAGCGGCAGCCTGAATCCCGAGTTAACTCTTAAGCGCCACTTTCTCTCGCCCGGCACCCGCCGGGCGTTTGCTTTCCAGCGCCTGGCTCACCAGATGATGGCGATGTCATCCCGCTGAATGTTCACCTGCCCGCCAATCTGCGGCATGCGACCATTACTGAAATCCGGATGCACGTTATTCAGGGTAACCGAGAGTCGGGTATCCGTGAGCTCTGGTGTGCCGCTGAGCGAATCCAGGTACTGGGCGCTGCGGTACAGATTCAGCTGATCACCGGGGCGCAGACCTGCGGTTGCACCGGAAGCCAGGGTCACCCGATTGCCGTCGACACGGGTAATACGGGTCATGAACGGCTGACACGCCAGTGCATTGGTCACCGCGCTTGCCATCTCATCCAGAGTCGAGTTGACCGACTGGCCGTAGGCCGTCTGCTTGAATCCCTCCGAACCAAATCCATCCGAGGCACCGGGGCCTGCGTTCCACTCCGCGGACGCGGCAAAACGCTGCTGGTAAACCGGCGAACCGCTGAAGCCGTCAAACACCACAAGGTCGACTACAAATCGTCGGTTCTGGTCGGCGACACCAATGCCACGCTGCATCCGGTCCAGCACGGACGTGCCCCAGGCGGAGGGATCGGCAACGCCAAGGTCACGGATCACACCCGTGACCACGAACTGGGCGCCCAGCTCCCGGGCCACCTGAACCACGTTGGTCAGCCGATTGTCACCCTGCTGCGTAGTGGGCGCATTCAGAAGGTCCCCAAACAGACGGGTGCTGGTGGCGGACAGCACCTGAACGCTGCCGTCTTCACGCAACCTGGCCTGCACCTGTTGCGGCAACATCTCGCCGGCATCATCAAGGCGCCCAATTCGGGCCTGGTCCGGGTAGAGCAGTGGGAACCCGGTCACCGCCACCCGCTTTTTCAATCTAGCCGCCTCGCCCGTGCCACAGCTGGCCTGAGCTTCGGAGACCTCGGCGCGAACGGTCACCCGCATAAGATTGCCACTGCGCTGCTCGCCAACCACTCGGGCATTGTGAGCCCGGGCGCTGGCAGCCACCTGCATGTGGGATTCAGTGACCACACCATTCTCCATGGTATCCCGGGTGCTGACCCGGGCCTCGTACTGCAGGGCCAGATCACGAAGCGCAGCCTGATAAGCCTCGGCGCGGGCGGTTTCCAGATCACCATTTACAATGGTTCCGTGGCCGACACCCTCAAGCACCGCCGCCTGGCTGATGCCCGCGAAGACCAGTAGAAACGCCAACAGGACGCGCCTTGCTGCCATGACCGAAAACCTCAAAAACGTAAATGTCGGGGGCTTTACGCCACTCACTCTCAACTCAATGCACACTCCAGCTCACCCAGCAGCTCACCGAAGTACCGGCGCTCAGTCCAGGTAGTACAGTGAATCAACACCTCGGCTCTGCACATCGCCTACGCTGTCGTTGTCCCGTGGCATGGGGATTGGGCAAAGATCCTGAACCTGATCATCGGCAACCTCCGAGACACAAGCCCGAAACCGCGGTTCCAGCTTCAGCTCCATCACCGTCTCGACAACCCCGTCACTGTGTTCGTTCACTGCCACCATCTTGGCGCCGCGAATATAGCTGTCGACGTAGGTGCGGAAGTTGTCGTTGTTGAGCACGAAATCGTTCACTGTGGAGCTACCATAAATCACCGTGCCATAAACCCGTTCGGCCAGATTACGATAGGCATCCAGCTGGGAGGCGCGCCGTGCCAGCAGCCGCTTGCGTGTATTGAGACGATCCTTGGCGGAGTCTTCGTAGGTGCCAAAACCGCTGACCCGAACGGTGATCGGCTCCAGTTGGTCGTCACGCTGGCCGGCATCCTGATAGCCGCCAATCGGGGCGCACGCGGCGAGTGCCAGGACAAGAATAGAAACGGCTATCCAGCGAAGGTTCATGGTTTACTCTCCGAAAACATCATTTCGGCAATTCCATGAAAAATTCACGCCAGTTTTTATAACCTGCTGATAACCCTGCATCCCAGTCGAACCCCTGCCCTGAACCCGCCAAGCAAGCGGCAATAAACTGCCTCCGTTTACAGATCAAAAACAAACCGTTACCGCATCGGTCATGTTCCGGCCAGAAAACTACTCTAACCTGCTGTATCACGCACTTTTCCTGTTTTTATGCTTTAAAGGACACTGCCTTAATGAACACCATTCGTCTGACCAAGCTATCGCTCGCCATTGGCCTGTCGGTCGCCAGCGCCCAGCTGCTGGCAAGCCCGCAGCAGCTCTCATCTGCCCGTTCGTTTGCCATGGGCAGTACCGGCGTCGCCGCTGCTCACCCTGCCGATGCCGTAGCCAAGAACCCCGCCCTGATGGCGGGCCAGCAAAACAGCTGGACAGACGATTTCGGCCTGATGCTGCCGTCGTTCAACGCCCGCGTTGCCGATGAAGAAGAAACCGGCGATCAAATTGATGAGATCCAGGACACCATCGACGACATTGATCGCGCCATCAGTCAAGGCAACGCCGCTGATGCCCAGGACGGCGCCGCAACCCTGCGCCAGCAGCTGCAGGATGTGGACCGCGATACAGTACGCGCCAACGGCTCACTCGGGCTTGCCCTCGCCGCGCCGTCACGGAACCTGTCGGTGGGTGTGTTTGCCAACGGCAACCTGGTTGTGACTGCTCGCGGTGAGTACGACGAGGCTGACGACGCTCGCCTGGCGGCTATTGAGGCCGGCACACTGCCCGCCAATTTCTCCAACGAGCTGGAATCCCGCGCCAAGATCCTGGCCTCGGCGGTAACCGAAGTCGGCGTCGGCTTTGCCCGAGCTATCGATCTGGGCAACGACCACGCCCTGAACCTTGGAATCTCGCCAAAGTTCGTGAATCTGCAGACCTTTCAGTACACCGAGACGGTGTCGGGCTTCGACGATGACGACTTCGACAGCGATGAACACCAGACAGAGAAAAGCGGCTTCAACCTCGACCTGGGTGCTGCTTACGCCTTTGGTGAAGAAAAACAGTGGACGGCAGCCCTCGCCGTCAAGAACCTGATCCCAATGAAGCTGGACTCGGCTCAGAGCAACCCCGCGTTGGAAGAAAAGCGCACGCTGAAGCTGGACCCGATGGTTACCGCCGGCATCGCCCACAAGGGCGACTACCACGTTATTACCGCCGACGTGGAGCTGACCAAGAAAGAAGCCTTTGGCTACGAGGACGATACCCAGTGGGCGGCCCTTGGCGCAGAGCTTGATGCCTGGCGCTATGCCCAGCTTCGCGTTGGTGTTCGCCACAACCTGGCCAGCAATGACAACAGCGACGGCATCGAAGAAGAAACCCAGTACACCGCCGGCCTGGGCCTGAATCTGGCAGGCGTGCGGATGGACCTGGGTGTTCTGGTCAGCGACACCGACAAGGGTGCAGCCCTGGAGTTCGGCACCGCGTTCTAAGCTTCCAGGCAGTCCCCAACAAGCCCGCCCGGCATCGTCCGGCCGGGCTTTTTTTGCCTCTGAGGGGCCGGTCGCGGATAATTCGCTAAACAATTTATCGAGAGGAACGAATCCCTTCATGCAAATCTATCTGGTTGGCGGCGCCGTTCGCGACGAACTGCTTGGTCTTGAGGTCAAAGATCGGGACTGGGTCGTGGTCGGTGCAACCCCCGGCGACATGCTCAAAAAGGGATACAAGCAGGTCGGTGCTGATTTTCCGGTCTTCCTCCACCCGGGTTCCCGCGAGGAATACGCCCTGGCCCGCACCGAGCGCAAGCAGGGCCGTGGCTATCATGGCTTTGAAGTGTACAGCGCCCCCGATGTCACCCTGGAAGACGACCTGAAGCGTCGTGACCTCACCATCAATGCAATGGCCAGGGACGAGCAGGGCCACATCGTCGATCCGTTTAACGGTCAGCAGGATCTGGACAACCGGCTGCTGCGGCACGTATCCAACGCTTTTGCCGAAGACCCGCTGCGCATTCTCAGAACCGCCCGGTTTGCCGCTCGACTTCAGCCCCTGGGGTTCCGGGTGTGCGACCAGACCATGGCTTTGATGCGCACTATGGTGGCCGAGGGCGAGGTGGATCATTTGGTAGCTGAGCGGGTCTGGCAGGAAATCCAGCGGGCGCTGCATGAGAACGAACCGGGCACATTTTTCGAGGTGCTGCACGACACCGGCGCTCTCGCAATCCTGATACCCGAGCTGGTTCCAGACCAGGCCTTCGCCGACGCCATGGCCGCACTGCATTGCGTACACCAGCGGGATGGCAGCACCGAAGAGCGCTTTGCGGCATTGATGTCGCCGCTACCGGAGCAGCAATCCGGCCTACGTATCCAGGCCCTGAAAGCGCCTAACGATTGCAAGAATCTGGCACAGCTGGTGGCAGCGGTGCTACCTGCGCTCACCCGCCGTGGCGAGCAAAACAGGCCCGCGCTGAGCGCCGACGAGCTGTACGCAGTACTGGACACCGCCGATCTCTGGCGTCGCCCTGAGCGATTCTCGTTGCTCCTTAATGTACTGACCTGCACCCTGGCGCCAGCGGACCAGCAAATCGTCCAATTCCTGGAAAGGGCATCCAACTCGGCCTCCGGGGTCGAGCCCAAGGCTCTGATGGCACAAGGCTTTACCGGCCGCGCCCTGGGCGAAGCCATTCGCCGCGAACGCCTGCAGCGTATTCAGCAGGCCATCACCCCGTAAACAACCCGAGGAGTCTTCATGGCCGACACTGCCCCCGTCGCCCTGGTCACCGGCGCGGCCCATCGTCTGGGCGCCAAAACCGCGCAGACCTTGCACGCCCGCGGCTGGAACCTGATCATCCATTACCGCAGCCAGCACCAAAAGGCTGAGACGGTGGCCGGTGGCCTGAATCAGACAAGACCCGGCTCGGCCGTCACCCTACAGGCCGACCTGAGCAACCTGGTGGAGGTTCAGCAGCTGGCCGAGCAATCGGTCGCCCAGTGGGGCAGACTGGACGGACTGGTGAACAACGCCTCGGTGTTCTACCCCAACCCGACCGAGCAGGCCACGGCGCAGGATTGGGACAGCATCCTGAACACCAACCTGCGGGCTCCGTTTTTCCTGCTCCAGGCCTGCCTGCCGGCACTGCGTGACGGCGCCGGAAGCGTCGTCAACCTGATCGACATCTACAGCGAACGCCCCCTACCCCAGCATCCGCTGTACTCCGCCAGCAAAGCCGGTCTGGCGGCACTGACTAAATCCTGGGCCAGGGACCTGGCCCCCTCGGTCCGGGTCAACGGCGTTTCACCCGGCGCTATCCTCTGGCCAGAAGGCGAGGGCAAGCTGGACAGCGGTCACCGGCAGGCAATTCTGGAGAAAACGCCGCTGGCGCGGACCGGCACACCCGAAGATATTGCCGATACTATCGCCTTCCTGCTGTGCGATGCACCGTTCATAACCGGCCAGATCCTACCCGTGGACGGTGGGCGCAGCCTGAACATGTAACAACGATTGGGTCAGGCCGGGCCGCTTTGGCCGCCTGACGTTTTCCGGATACAATGCGAACAGTTGTCCATTCCACCGGCGCCGATCCACTTTCGGTCAGCGCCCGTCAACCGGAGAAAGCCCATGCGTGACGTTGTCATCGTTGCTGCCAAGCGAACAGCCATTGGCACCTTTGGAGGCGGTCTGTCCAGCCTCCGTGCCGACCAACTCGGTACTGCCGTGATCAAGGCCATTCTGGAGGAAACCGGAGTCGCCGGTGACCAGATCAATGAGGTTGTTCTCGGCCAGGTTCTGGCCGCCGGTTGTGGCCAGAACCCGGCCCGGCAGTCGTCCATCAACGCCGGCATCCCGGCCTCGGTGCCCGCCATGACCATCAACAAGGTCTGCGGCTCCGGTTTAAAAGCGGTGCACATGGCGGTCCAGGCGATTCGCTGCGGCGATGCCGAACTGATGATTGCCGGTGGCCAGGAAAGCATGAGCCAGGCGCCCCATGTCCTGCCCAACAGCCGTAACGGCCAGCGTATGGGTAACTGGTCGATGATCGACACCATGATCACCGACGGCCTATGGGATGCCTTCAATGACTACCACATGGGCGTGACCGCCGAGAACATCGTTGAGAAGTATGGCATCAGCCGGGAAGAACAGGACGAATTTGCGGCTGCATCCCAGCAGAAAGCGGTTGCGGCACGGGAGGCAGGTTATTTCGATGGCCAGATCGTGCCGGTATCGATTCCCCAGCGTAAAGGCGATCCGATCGTTGTCAATAAAGACGAAGGTCCCCGGGATGGCGTAACCGGCGAAGGCCTGGGCAAGCTCCGGCCGGCGTTCAAGAAAGATGGCACCGTCACCGCAGGCAACGCCTCTTCCCTGAACGATGGTGCCGCCGCGGTCATGGTGTGCAGCGCCGAGAAAGCCAAGGAACTGGGCCTGACTCCGCTCGCGACCATTAAGGCTCACGCCAACGCCGGCGTGGATCCGTCCATTATGGGCACGGGCCCGATTCCGGCCAGCCAGCGCTGCCTTAAACTCGCCGGCTGGAGTGTCGAGGATCTGGACCTGATCGAAGCCAACGAGGCTTTTGCCGCCCAGGCCATTTCCGTCAACCGCGACCTTGGCTGGGACACCAGCAAGGTTAACGTCAATGGCGGTGCCATTGCCCTGGGCCACCCAATTGGCGCCTCCGGCTGTCGCATTCTGGTGTCGCTGCTGCATGAGATGGTGCGCCGCGATGCCCACAAGGGCCTGGCGACCCTGTGCATCGGCGGCGGCATGGGTGTGGCACTGGCCGTGGAGCGCTAAGCTGCATGTTGAATGTGGTGCTGTACGAGCCGGAGATACCGCCGAACACCGGCAATATTATCCGGCTCTGCGCCAACACCGGCTGCCAGCTACACCTTATTGAACCTCTGGGGTTCAGTCTTGAGGACAAGCAAATGCGCCGGGCCGGGCTTGATTACAGCGAGTACGCACGGGTAAAGGTGCATCCAAGCTACAGCGCCTTTCTGGAGGCCGAACGCCCCGAGCGGCTGTTCGGCCTGACCACCAAGGGCAGTCAGCACTACCACGAAATCCGCTACCAGACGGGTGATTACCTGATGTTCGGCCCCGAGACCCGAGGCCTACCGCCGGAAGTGCGAGACGCGCTCGCGGCAGACCGCCGCCTGAGGGTACCTATGCGTCCGGAAAGCCGAAGCCTTAACCTGTCCAACACCGCCGCCCTGGTGGTGTATGAAGCCTGGCGTCAGCTTGGCTTCGACGGCGCAACCTGACGCCTGCGTTCCAGGCATAAAAAAACCGGCCATTGGCCGGTTTTTTTCACCAAGCGAAACCGTTAATGGGTCTGCGGCTCTGCCTTGGCTTCCGATGCGCCTTCTTCCTGCTTGCGCTTGAGCGCCTGGGCGTAGATCGCATCGAAGTTGACCGGCGCCAGCATCAGGGCCGGGAAGCTACCCTTGTTCACTACGCCGTCGATCGCTTCGCGGGCGTAGGGGAACAGAATAGTCGGGCAGTAAGCGCCCAGCATCTGACCCAGTTGCGCGCCGTCGATTCCCTGAACCATGAATACACCGGCCTGCTGGATTTCAACAATGTAAGCGACCTTCTCGCCCACCTTTGAGGTAACCGTCATGGACAGCACGACTTCATACTGGTTGTCGCTGACCTTGCTGTGGGAGGTGTTCAGATCCAGATTAACCTCCGGCTTCCACTGCTCCTGAAACACCAGCGGAGAATTCGGCGATTCAAAAGACAGGTCCTTCACATAGATGCGCTGAAGGGCAAATTGAGGTTGGTTCTGGTTTTCACTGCCTGCTGCGGCTTGCTCATTCTCAGCCATGTTCAGTCCTTTTGCTCTTAATCATGGGCTCAGGGCCCGTTGTTATAAAAAGTTATGAAGTATGCTGCCGGAACAGTTTACTGCGTGCCCCGGCCGGCTTGTATGAAACAGTGCGGCAGAATGCGGTTCAGATCAATAGCCGGTCACTGCCGTTATTTTTTCACCAACGGCAGGTTACTGGCTTTCCAGTCAGCGACACCGCCATTCAGGCGAACTACATTGGCAAAACCTTCAGCGTTCAGCTGCTTCACCGCCATGGCGGAGTGCTGGCCCATCTTGTCGGCGACGATAATCTGCTTTTCCTTGAACTTGTTCAGCTCGGCCGCACGGCTCTTGAGGCTGTTCAGCGGGATGTTGACCGAACCAGTAATGCGGCCTTCGCCGAATTCCTTGCGATCACGGATATCCACCACCACGGCTTCATCCTTGTTGATCAGGCTGACCGCACCTTGGGCTGAGATCTTTGCACCACCCCGACGGGATTCAAGCACCAGAATGGCCAAAAGGAAGGCCACAAAAAGCGATACCAGAATGTAGTGGTTTATAACGAATTCAAACAAGCGGTCCATGGAGTCACCCTACAAATAATTTGGCAGGATTATACACACACGGGGGCACTCACAGAAGGCGGCTGACATGGCTTGTGCGAATGAAAACGGTTAGAATCTGCACTCCCTTTTACTTACATTTCCAACAAACCGGATGAAGTGATGACCGCGACTCGCAAGCCGACTGCCTTGATTATCCTGGATGGCTGGGGCCACCGTGACCCAGCGGAAGACAACGCCATCAGCAACGCCAACACCCCGTTCTGGGACCAGCTCTGGCAAAACCAGCCGAAAACCCTGATCAATACCTCCGGCATGTTTGTCGGACTGCCGCAGGGCCAGATGGGCAACTCCGAAGTTGGCCACATGAACCTGGGTGCTGGCCGCGTGGTTTATCAGAGCCTGACCCGTATCGACAAGGATCTGGAAACCGGCGATTTCCAGAAGAACGAGGTTCTGTGCGCGGCCATTGATAAGGCGGTCAGCAGTGATCGTGCGGTGCACCTGATGGGGCTGCTGTCTCCAGGTGGCGTTCACAGTCACGAAGATCACATCATCGCAGCGGCAGAATTGGCCGCAGCCCGAGGCGCGAAGGAAGTTTACATCCACGCTTTCCTGGATGGTCGCGATATGCCGCCGCGGAGCGCCAAGGCATCCCTGGAAAAAACCGCCGCCAAGCTCAACAGCCTCGGTGTCGGGCGAATTGCCTCCCTGGTCGGCCGCTACTACGCCATGGACCGGGATAATCGTTGGGACCGGGTGGAAGCCGCCTATAACCTGATGACCCAGGGTACCGCCGAGTTCACCGCCGCTGACCCGGTCATCGGCCTGGAGCAGGCGTACGAGCGTGGCGAGAACGACGAGTTCGTGAAGCCAACCCGAATTCACGCCGCTGGCCAGCCCGAAGGCACCATTAACGACGGCGACAGTGTGATTTTCATGAACTTCCGTGCCGACCGGGCCCGGGAAATGACCCGCACCTTTGTCGAGCCGGACTTTGACGGCTTCGACCGTCGCAAGCATCCGGAACTGGCCGACTTCGTAATGCTCACCGAGTACGCCGCCGACATTAAGACCAGCTGCGCCTACCCACCGGAGCAACTGGTCAACGGCCTCGGCGAATACGCCGCGAATCAGGGCAAGACCCAGCTGCGTATCTCGGAAACCGAAAAGTACGCCCACGTCACCTTCTTCTTCAACGGCGGTCTGGAAACCCCGTTCGAAGGCGAAGATCGCATTCTTGTGCCCTCACCCAAGGTCGCCACCTACGACCTGCAACCAGAAATGAGCGCCCCGGAAGTAACCGACAAACTGGTCGAGGCCATCAAGAGTGGCAAATACGACCTGGTTGTCTGCAACTACGCCAACGGTGACATGGTCGGACACACGGGCAAGCTGGATGCCGCCATCAAGGCCGCCGAATGCCTGGACGAGTGCGTAAAGCGTGTGGTTGAAGCCCTCGACGAAGTCGGTGGCGAAGCCTTGATTACCGCCGACCACGGCAACTGCGAACAGATGACCGACCCGGATTCCGGTCAGGTCCATACTGCCCACACCATCGGGCCGGTACCGCTGGTCTACACCGGACACAAAAAGGTCTCGCTGCTGGATGATGGCAGCCTGAGCGATGTTGCCCCCACCCTCCTGGCCCTGATGGGGCTTGAACAACCGAAGGAAATGACCGGACACAGCCTGGTCAAGATCGGTTGAGGGCATTGCGGGTAGGCGTGAATCTGTTGCGATCGACCCTGATGCTGGCGCTGCTCCTTTTAGCAGCGCCAGCACTGGCCCAGAGCGAAGTCACTCCGGAGCAGATCGAAGACCTCAAGGAACGTATTGAGGACATCGACGACTGGCTCGCCGATGCCGAGGAAGATCGCTCAGAGCTGGAACAGCAATTGGCCGCCAGTGAACGCAAGATCGGGCGCCTGACCCGTGAGCGCCGATCACTGCGCGAGCGTGCCGCCGAGCAACAGCAACGCCTGAAGGAACTGGAGCAACAGCAACGCGAGCTGACCCGAACCCTGGATAGCCAGCGCGAAAGCCTGAAACGGCAGATCCGCGCTGCCTGGATGGAAGGGGACACACCGGCCATCAAGGTTCTGCTCAACGAGATCAATCCGGACCGGGTCGCCCGCACCATGACCTACTACGAATACCTCAGCCGGGATACGGTCCAGCGGCTGGAGGCCTTTCACAAAAGCCTGCTGGCCCTCAAGGAAACCCGCGCCAGCGTCCAGGCTACCCGCACAGAACTCGCCCAGACCGAAGCGGACGTGGCCAAACGGCAAGATCAGTTGAGCCAGTCCCGCCAGCAACGCCAGCAGACCTTGGCTGCCCTGAACGCCGACATCAAAAACCGTCGCAGCGAGCGCGAAGAACTGGAATCGGATCGCAAGCGTCTGGAAAAGCTGCTGCAGGAAGTACAGCAGGCCATTGCTGACATCCCCACTCCCAACGAGTCCGAACCGTTCCAGACCCTGCGCAAAAAACTGCCCTGGCCGGTTCGCGGCAAGGTGATCAGTGGCTATGGTGAGCGCTACGCCGATGGCAAATTGCAGCGCAGCGGGCTACTGATCAACACCGGTGACGAAGCGGAGATCAAGGCCATCCATTATGGCCGGGTAGTATTCGCCAACTGGCTGCGGGGCTTTGGCCTGATCACCATCATTGATCACGGCGACGGCTACATGACACTCTATGGTCACAGCAGCAGCCTGTTCACCAGTCCCGGCGACTGGGTGGCGGCGGGCGAGCCCATTGCCCTGGCCGGTCGCACTGGCGGCACCGATCATCCGGCGCTGTACTTCGAAGTGCGCCACAATGGCAAGACGACCAACCCCAGGCGCTGGCTGGCCGACTGATAGGCAGCACGAGGGCTGACAAACGTGTTGGCTGACGCCATACTGTCGGAATTCAGGGAAACCAGTCCAACTATCGGAATAAACACGGGATAAGTGAATGAAACGGGTCAGAAATCCACGCTACGCCTTTCCGCTTCGCAGCCTTGCTCTCGCAACCTGTTTCTTTACCGCATCCGGACTGGCCCTGGCTCAGGACCAAACAGACGAACAAAAACTGCTTGAGGGTATCCAGAATGGCGAGCGTGTCGAGATTACGCTGCCCGATCCGGAGACCCAACTGCCCCTGGACGATCTGCGCAAGTTCACCGAAGTATTCAGCCGCATCAAGGATGCCTACGTAGAAGAAGTTGGCGACCGCCAGTTGCTGGAAAGCGCCATCAAGGGCATGCTCTCAGACCTGGACCCGCACTCCACTTACTTGGCTCCCAAGGATTACGAGCAACTGGAGGAAAGCACTTCCGGTGAGTTTGGCGGCCTCGGAATCGAGGTGGGCATGGAGAACGGCTTCGTCAAGGTCATTGCCCCCATCGACGACACTCCGGCCCAGAAGGCCGGAGTTCAGGCCGGTGACCTGATCATCAAGCTGGATGAAAAGCCGGTCAAAGGCATGAGCCTGGAAGAGGCGGTGAAACTCATGCGCGGCAAGCCCGGCACCATCCTTACGCTCACCATCATGCGCGAAGGACAAAATGCCCCCATCGAAATTCCGGTGGAACGCGACGTCATCAAGGTCACCAGCGTTAAATCCCGGATGCTCGAAAACGGCTATGGCTACGTGCGCATCACCCAATTCCAGGCCGAGACCGGCAGCCAGTTCCTGTCCGCCCTGAGCTCTCTGGAAGATGACCACGGCAACGACCTCGACGGCCTGGTTATTGATTTGCGCAACAACCCGGGTGGCGTGCTGCAGGCGGCCGTGGAAACCGCTGACGCCCTGCTCGATAACGGCCTGATCGTCTATACCGAAGGTCGCATCCAGAGTTCCCGTCTGCGGTTCAGTGCCAAGGCCGGTGACGTTATGGCCGACACCCCCATTGTGGTGCTGATCAACGGAGGCTCGGCCTCGGCGTCCGAAATCCTGGCCGGAGCCCTGCAGGACCACGAACGCGCGGTCATCATGGGCACCCAATCGTTCGGCAAGGGCAGCGTGCAGACGGTAATTCCCCTGGACGAGACCCACGCTATCAAGATGACCACCGCCCGCTATTACACTCCGGACGGCCGCTCCATCCAGGCTACTGGCATCAAGCCCGACATCGAGGTGCGCCCGGCGGAGCTCACCGAACTGGATAGCCAGCCGTTCTTTACCGAAGCTGACCTGAGCGGCCACCTGGAAGGACAGAACGAAGACCAGCAGCCAGCAGGGGAAGATGTCGAGGGCGAAGATTCAACAGCCTCACTGGCAGACCGGGACTACCAGCTCCGCTCTGCGCTCAATCTGCTGAAGGGCCTGCACATCCTCAACCGCAAGGGTAAAGCCAACGTCAGCACCGAGGGACAGGATTCGGCCCAGTGATATTGTTTCGGCTCTCTGTACTGGTGGCAGCCCTGGTCGCCACGCCCCTTGCCAAGGCGGAGCCAGGCAGCACGGGAGCCGCCGGCTCGCTGCCGCCGACCATCGCCATCATCATCGATGACATGGGACACAACCTGGAAGAAGGTGAACGGCTGGCCCGGATCGAGCAGCCGCTCACACTGGCTTTCCTGCCCTACCGTCGCCATACCGTTGGCCTGGCAAAACTGGCGCACCGACAGCACAAGGAAATCATGCTGCACGCGCCCATGGCCAACACCCGTGACTTTGCCCTGGGCCCCGGCGGCCTGACCTCCGATATGGACGAAAACAGCATGACCCTGACCCTACGCCGGGCGCTGCAGTCCATCCCCTATGTGCAGGGCGTTAACAACCACATGGGCAGCCTGCTGACCCAGAAACTGCAACCCATGGACTGGGTAATGAGAGAGCTGCGCCAGTACCCGCTGTACTTCGTGGACAGCCGCACCATCGCCTCATCGGTGGCGGGAGAAGTCGCCGAGGCCTACCAGATTCCCAGCCTGACCCGGGACGTGTTCCTGGATCACGAGCAGACCGAAGAATTTGTCGACCGTCAGTTCAAGCTACTGATCCAGCGCGCCAGGAAAAATGGCAGCGCCATTGGCATTGGCCACCCGCACAAGGTCACCGTGGACTATCTGGAAAAGCACCTGCCAGAGCTGGACGCTCAGGGAGTGGCGATTGCGACCGTTAGTGGCCTGTGGGCCATTCGCAACAGCAATCGTGAGATGTTCGTGGAGGGGGAAAAGCAGGCCATCCGACCTGCCTTTGCCAGAAAGCCCTGAGGCTTCAGCTCAGGGCTCTTAGCTCTGATTGGTAGCCCCGGGCTCTAGTCCCGGACTTCAATGCCCTGGTCTTTCATAAAGGCCTTGGCTTCAGGGATGGTGTGCTGACCGAAGTGGAAGATGGAAGCCGCCAATACCGCATCGGCGCCGCCCTGGGTAACGCCATCGGCCAGATGCTGCAACTCGCCAACCCCGCCTGAAGCAATTACCGGAACACTGACCGCATCACTGATGGCCCGGGTCAGCCCCAAGTCAAAACCAACCTTGGTGCCGTCGCGATCCATGCTGGTCAGCAGCAATTCGCCCGCACCCATCTCGACCATCTTCCGGGCCCAGTCCACCGCATCCAGGCCGGTCGGCTTGCGACCACCGTGGGTGAAGATTTCCCAGCGCGGCGTCTCGCCCTCGGCACTGACCTGCTTGGCATCAATGGCCACCACGATGCACTGGCTGCCAAAGCGCTCGGCCGCTTCGTGGACGAACTCGGGGTTGAATACCGCCGCCGTGTTGATCGACACCTTATCGGCGCCGGCGTTCAGCAACTTGCGGATATCGTCCACGGTACGCACACCGCCACCGACCGTCAGCGGGATGAATACCTCTGCCGCCATACGCTCAACGGTTTCATAGGTGGTGTCGCGACTCTCGTGGCTGGCCGTGATGTCCAGAAAGGTAATCTCATCGGCACCCTGCTCGTTGTAGCGGCGCGCTACCTCGACCGGATCGCCGGCGTCGCGGATATCAACAAAATTGACGCCTTTGACCACCCGACCCTTGTCGACATCGAGGCACGGAATAATGCGTTTTGCCAGACCCATGGTTGTCCCCTTACGCCTTCAGGCTGTCGCAGAATGCCTGCGCTTCGGCCACATCCAGCGTACCCTCGTAGATAGCACGGCCGGTGATGGCGCCCAAAATACCCCGGTCAGCCATCGGCGCCAGGCGCTTCAGGTCATCCATGTTGGTAACACCGCCGGAGGCGATCACCGGAATGCCGCCCTCTTCTGCCAGCGCCACTGTGGCCTCAACGTTCACGCCCTGCATCATGCCGTCGCGGCTGATGTCGGTGTATACGATGGAGTCGACGCCGTCGTTGGCAAAACGCTTGGCCAGATCGGTGGCCATCACTTCAGACACCTCGGCCCAGCCATCGGTGGCAACGCGACCGTCTTTGGCATCCAGGCCGACGATAATGTGGCCCGGGAACCGCTTGCACATGTCGGTGACAAAATCCGGCTCTTTTACGGCCTTGGTGCCGATGATGACCCACTGCACGCCGGCCTTCAGATAGGCTTCGATGGTTTCCGCGGAGCGGATACCGCCGCCAATCTGAATCGGCAGATCCGGATACTTGCGGGCAATCGCCTGAACGATCTCGCCGTTCACCGGCTCACCGGCGAAGGCACCATTGAGATCGACCAGATGCAGGCGACGGGCGCCGGCTTCCACCCAGCGGGTGGCCATATCGACCGGGTCGTCACCAAAGACGGTGGAATCGTCCATCCGGCCCTGGCGCAGGCGTACACACTTGCCGTCTTTCAGATCAATGGCAGGAATAATCAGCATAAAGCAAAGTCCGTGTTAATCGTTCAGATGCCCCGGTGTTATTTACCGGACCAGTCAACAAAATTTTTCAGGAGCTGCAGGCCAGCACGGGCACTCTTCTCCGGGTGGAACTGCACCGCAAAGATGTTATCGCGGGCAACGGCGGCGGCCAGGTCGACACCATAGTGGCTGCGGCCGGCAATATCGGCATTGCCTTCAGCCTCGGCGTAATAACTGTGCACGAAGTAGAAACGGTCACCTTCTGGAATGTTATGCCACATGGGGTGATCAACGCTCTGGTAGACCTCGTTCCAACCCATGTGCGGCACTTTCAATCGCTCACCGTTTTCCACCAGGTTGTCACCGAAAAAGCGAACCTGGGCCGGGAACAGGTTAATGCCATCAATGCCCCCGTTCTCCTCACTGCGGGACAT
>Ga0207417_1000381_pt1 | contig 16260 bp, 16 predicted proteins | sample MalvirmetagMSP82_FD_184225 | JGI IMG/M metagenome (GOLD analysis project Ga0207417, IMG submission 184225) | Marine viral communities from the Deep Pacific Ocean - MSP-82 (SPAdes) | ecosystem: Environmental > Aquatic > Marine > Oceanic | place: Pacific Ocean | collected 2011-04-19
GGTTCAGGATCGGGCGATCCGTCCTAGCTTGCTGGCCGAGTATGTTGGCCAGCCGGCGGTGCGCGAGCAGATGGATATCTTCATCTCTGCAGCCCGGGGCCGCGACGAAGCGCTTGACCACGTATTGATTTTTGGTCCGCCCGGTCTTGGTAAGACAACCCTTGCGAACATCATCGCCAACGAAATGGGGGTGTCGATCAAGACGACCTCCGGTCCGGTGTTGGAAAAAGCTGGCGATCTCGCCGCCATGTTGACCAACCTGGAAGAAGGCGATGTGCTTTTCATAGATGAAATCCATCGCCTGAGCGCAGCCGTTGAAGAAGTGCTGTACCCGGCGATGGAAGACTACCAGCTCGATATCATGATCGGAGAGGGGCCTGCGGCCCGCTCAATCAAGCTGGATCTGCCACCTTTCACCCTGGTAGGTGCCACGACTCGGGCCGGTCTGCTGACGTCGCCATTGCGGGATCGTTTTGGCATTGTCCAGCGGCTCGAGTTTTACAACACCGATGACCTGACCAACATCATCATGCGTTCGGCCAGGCTGTCGTCGGTGGCCATTGATGAGACTGGTGCATTCGAAATTGCCCGGCGGTCCCGGGGCACGCCGCGCATTGCCAATCGGCTGTTGCGCCGGGTGCGGGATTTCGCCGAGGTTCGATCGGATGGTCATATCAGTGCCGATATCGCCGACCAGGCGTTGAACATGCTGAAGGTGGATAGTCGGGGGTTCGATCACATGGACCGTCGGCTGTTGCTGGCGATGATTGAAAAGTTCGATGGTGGCCCGGTTGGCGTCGAAAGCCTCGCTGCTGCAATCAGTGAGGAACGGGGCACCATTGAAGATGTCCTGGAGCCTTTCCTGATCCAGCAGGGTTACATGGTACGCACGCCGCGGGGGCGGATGGTTACATCCAATGCCTACCAGCACTTTGGTGTGGTAGCGCCGAAATCCGCCAAAGAGGAGGATCTCTTTGACTGAACTGCCGGGCGGTGAAGTTTTTGAGTTGCCGATTCGTGTCTACATCGAGGATACGGATGCCGGCGGCATCGTGTTCCATGCCAAGTACCTGCACTACATGGAACGGGCCCGCACCGAGTGGGTTCGCAGCTGCGGAGTCGGCCTGCGCGCCGGTCTCGCGGAGAATATCAGCTATGTTGTACAGCGTATGGCGATACATTACGCGGTGCCGGCACGGCTGGACGATCAGCTACTGATCACGGCGGAGCCTCAGAGCTATGGCAGGGTGTGGATGAACTTCAAGCAGCGGGTTCTGCGCGCAGACGACCGTGCGTTGCTGTGTGAAGCCGATGTGAGAGTGGCCTGTGTGGCGCTGGATAATGGCCGCCCACGCCGATTACCCGAGAATATGCAGGCGTTGCTTGAAAGCAACGTTCAGACAACGGAATAAGCCAGGAGCAAAAGGTGGAATCAGAAGTTTCAGTCTGGTATCTCGTGTCCAATGCCGGTGTGCTGGTGCAGCTTGTCATGCTGCTGCTGGCGCTGGCTTCCGTCGTATCCTGGGCGCTGATTTTTCAGCGTTTCCAGGTGTTCCGAAAGGCCAGGCGATCCCAGTTGGCCTTCGAGGAGCGTTTCTGGTCCGGTATGGATCTGGGACAGCTTTATCGCGAAGTGAATGCCGAGCCGACACCGTTCTCTGGCATGGAAGCGGTGTTCCGCTCAGGCTTCAAGGAATTCTCCCGCCTGCGCCAGCAAAGCCGGGACGCAGACGCCGTCATGGAAGGCACCCAGCGCGCCATGAGGGTGGCCTTCTCCCGGGAGCAGGAACGCCTGGAAACCCATTTGCCATTCCTGGCAACGGTAGGGTCGACCAGTCCGTATGTGGGCCTGTTTGGTACGGTATGGGGCATCATGAACTCGTTCCGTGGTCTGGCCCAGGTACAGCAGGCAACCCTGGCCACGGTGGCTCCGGGTATTTCCGAGGCTCTGATTGCAACCGCCATGGGGCTGTTTGCAGCCATTCCGGCAGTTATCGCCTACAACCGGTTTTCGGCCATGTCCGACGCCCTGCTGAAGAACTACGAAACCTTCGCCGAAGAGTTTTCGAGCATTCTGCATCGCCGGGTGCACCACAGTGAAAAGAGTGCCGCGTAAATGTGCTTGTTTGGTGAAGGTCGGAGGATAACGCGATGAAGGGCATGGGCATGATGCCGCAGCATCGGCGTAAGCCGATGTCAGAGATCAACGTGGTGCCTTACATCGACGTCATGTTGGTGCTGCTGGTTATCTTCATGGTGACTGCGCCCATGTTGACTCAGGGGGTCAAGGTGGACCTGCCGGAAACGACGTCGGATCCGATTCAGGCTGACAAAAATGTCGAATCGATCGTGGTCTCTGTAGACGCCAATGGCGCCTACTACGTTGAGGTTGGAGATCGTGGCAGTGACCCCATGTCTTTAACTGAGGTTCGGGAGCAGATTGCCAAAATACTCTCACAGCGGGCCAACAGTGACATTCTTGTGCGCGGCGACGAGCACGTGGAGTACGGAACCGTGGTTCGGCTGATGGCAGAGTTGCAGGGTGCCGGTGCCCGGAGTATCGGTTTGATCACTGAATCACCCCTGGACGACAAGTGACACCAGTGCAGGCAGGTAATTTGTGATAGGTCACGAGCGTGAAGTAACCAGCACGGGCGTTCCACCCTGGAAATCACCCGTTGCCTTGTCGCTGATATTGCACCTGGTCATCGCGGGTGTGGCACTGGCAGGCTGGACCTGGAGTAGTCCGGAACATGAGCCGCCGCCGCGTAGTATCTCCGCTCGGCTGGTGACCCAGCAGCAGCCGGAACCCAGCCCGATAGAGACCCTGGATGATCAGCCGGATCGTGACGAAGAGCGGCGGCTGGAAGAACAGAAGCGCAAGGCTGAGCAAGAACGTAAAGAAGAGGCTCGGAAGCTGGCTGAACAAAAGGCCAGGGAAGAGGCTGAACGCAAGGCTCAGGAACAAGAGCAAGAGCGTAAGCGTCAGTTGGCTGAGAAGCGCAAGCGCGAAGAAGCCGCCAAGGCAAAGGAAGCTGCGCGCCAGAAAGCCGAAGCCGAAGCGAAAGAACGCGAGCGTCAAAAGGCTGAGGCAGAGAAAAAGCGCAAGGAAGAGCAGCGCAAGGCTGAGGCCGAAGCGGAACAGAAGCGCAAAGAAGAGCAGCGCAAGCGCGAAGAGGCCGAGCGCAAGAAGCGGGAAGAAGAGGCCCGAAAGGAATCCGAACGTAAGCGTCAGGAGGCGGAGCGTCGGTTGAAGGAAAAGCAGCTGGAAGCGTTGGCTGAGGAAGCCAGTGAGGCCAAGCAAGCCGAGGCACGGCGGCAGGCCCAGGCAGCTGCCGCTAAGGCCCGCGAGGCGCAGATGCTGACCGAGAGTGAGAAGTATCAGGCGCTGATTCGCGAACGGCTCAGTCAGGCCTGGTATCCGCCTTCGTCGGCCACGGAGGAAATGACAGCGCGCTTGCAGATTACCCTGTTGCCTACGGGCGAACTGGCCGGAGTTAAACTGGTGAGCAGCAGTGGCAACACCGCTTTCGATAATTCGGCACTGAGCGCCGTGCGCTCGCTTAGCCGGTACCCGATTCCGGATAAGCGGGACACATTCGAGCGGTATTTCCGCCAGTTCACCATCGAGTTCAACCCTCGCCGGTTGAAATAGGGAATGGAACACACTTTGACACAGCGGGCTTGGACCATGTTGTTAAGAAAGCTAGTTACCGTGCTGACGTTGGTACTTGTTACAGCGGGTACTGTGCGTGCCGAATTGTTGATTCGGATTACTGAAGGCGCCGATGCCGCCATCCCGATCGCGGTGGTGCCATTCGCCGAGGCCGGCAACATCCCCGCGGGCGATAAGCTCAGCACGGTCGTTCAGAGCGACCTCGCCATGAGTGGCGAATTTAGCCCGTTGCCAGCGGAAAAAATGCTCAGCCTGCCATCTAAGCGCGAAGACGTGTTTTTCCGGGACTGGCGCTTGCTTGGCCAGCGATATGTTTTAGTGGGTGAGCTGACCCGCAAGGGCGATCGGGTTTCGGCTCGCTATGAATTGTTCGACGTGAACACCGAAGAGCGTTTGCTGGGTGAAACCGCTGCGGCACCAGCCAGCAACTTGCGTTCGCTTGCCCATCACGTCAGTGACAAAGTGTATGAGGCGATCACCGGCGTGCCGGGTGCGTTCTCCACCAAGCTCGCGTACGTCACCCTGGATACCTTCAAGGGTAAGCCGCGCTACCGGTTGCAGGTAAGCGATGTCGACGGCAAGCGGGCCCGGATCCGGCTGGAGAGTCAGGAACCGATTCTCTCGCCAGCGTGGTCGCCTGATGGCAAGAAGCTGGCGTATGTGTCCTTTGAAACCGGCAAGCCCGTTATTTTCATTCATGAGCTGGCGAGTGGTAAACGCACTAAGGCGGCAGACTTCCCCGGTCTGAATTCGGCGCCAGCCTGGTCCGAGGACGGTCGCTCTTTGCTGATGACGTTGTCGAAAGATGGCAACGCCGAGATCTATCGAATGGATCTGGCGACCAAGAAACTGACCAAGATCACCAATCACTGGGCGATCGACACGGAAGCCAGCTGGGATCACACCGGAGACGGCTTGTTTTTCACTTCGGATCGCTCCGGTGGCCCGCAGATTTATTATAAGGAGAGCGAGCGTGCCTCGCCCCGTCGTATCACCTTCGGCAGCCGTTACAACGCGCGGCCAAGGCCCGACAACAGCGGTAAGTTCGTCTATTACGTGCATCAAAGGGATCGGGCGTTCCACATCGCCCGGACCAATCTGAAATCCGGTGAGGAGACGATTCTCACCCGAACCGAATCCGACGAATCCCCAAGCGTGTCCCCGAACGGCCGCATGCTGATTTATGCAACCAAGCAAGGCGCAGACAGTGTGCTTACGGTTATCTCAGCCGATGGTGGTGCCGCGTACAGCCTTCCTGCTTCGGAAGGTGATGTCCGCGAACCTGCCTGGGGGCCGCTGGTGCGGTAACAGGCAGATGGTTATGCCTGTCAATTGATTCAGAAAGCAAGTCCACCAACTGAAAGGAAAGTGTTATGAAGTTGTCAGCTCAATCCAAGGCTTTTGCAGTCCTTCTGTCCGCCGGTCTCTTCGCTGGCTGTAGCTCCACGGGTGAAACGCAGGACGACGGCGCTTACGGTTCCGACGTGGCCGCGATTGATCAGGAAGGCGGTTCCACTGTCTACGGTGGTGATGACCAGGATGGCGTTTCTTCCTCAGCGATGACCGAAGAGGAGCGCATGGCGGCGCAGCAGCAGGCCGAACAGGAAGCGCTGCGCGATATCACTGTATTCTATTTTGACTTCGACACCGCCGAGATCAAGCCTGAAGCCCGCGACGTGCTGGTGGCTCATGCCCAGTTCCTGGCCAACAATCCGGGTCAGCAGGTCCGTCTTGAAGGTCATGCCGATGAGCGAGGTACCAAGGAGTACAACCTGGCGCTTGGCGAGCGTCGTGCTAACGCCGTTCAGCGTTTCCTGATTGTAAACGGTGCTTCACGCGGCCAGATGGAAACCATAAGCTATGGTGAAGAGAAGCCGGCGGTCATGGGTTCCTCAGAAAGTGATTGGGCCCAGAACCGTCGTGTGGAGCTCGTGTTCGAGTAAACACACCAGAAGTCGGGAATGCCCATGAGAACAAGACTCATGGCGACAGTGGCCGTCTCGCTTGCCCTCGGGCAGGCGGGCGCGGCTCTGGCGCAATCGTCTACGCCCGCTTTCCAGAACACCAGTTCGGAAGCGCAGCGGAAAGCTAATAGCAGTCAGGCAACAGCTGAGCTGTTCTATATGATCCAGCAGTTGCAGGGCGAAGTTCGTCGCTTGCAGGGTGAGGTAGAAGAACAGAGGCATCAGATCGACCGCCTGAAAAAGCAGGGCCGAGATCGTTACATTGATCTCGATCAGCGTATTTTGGACCTGTCCGAGAAGGTTTCTGCGCAGCCGGAGGCTTCCAATTCGGCTGCAGGTAGTGCGGGTGCCGGTAGTAGTTCCGGTAAGGCTACCAAAGAATATCGCCAGCCAGATGCCGAGGAGCGCAAAGCGTACCAAGGCATTGTCGACCTGATTCGTAACCAGAAGAAGTACGATCAGGCGATCAGCCAGTTGTACGAATTCATCGACGAGCACCCGGAAGGTGACCTGACGGTTAACGCCTATTATTGGCTGGGAGAGGTTTACCTGGTAAAGCCGCAGCTGGAGCAAGCGAAACAGGCGTTCACCATTGTTGCCACGCGCTATCCGGATCACCGGAAAGCCGCGGATGCGGTCTACAAGCTGGGTGTCACTTTGGATCGCCTGGGTGAGTCCGAGGAGGCCAAGCGTCGCATGAATACCGTGGTCAGGGACTATCCGAACAGCAGTGCGGCCAAGCTGGCCAGAAAGTTTCTGGACTCCGGTAGCTCTTAAGCCGGGCTCGAGGGAAAAATGTTGAGAAACCTGAGAAAAAGGGGTTGATCAGCGCCAAAAAATCATTACTATATGCGCCTCGTTTGGGTCGTTAGCTCAGTTGGTAGAGCAGTTGGCTTTTAACCAATTGGTCGAAGGTTCGAATCCTTCACGACCCACCAAACAGAGATTTCCGAGCAGGCTGAGTTGCTCGGGAATGGGTCAGAGAAAAACGTCTGGCTGGCAGTTACGGGTCGTTAGCTCAGTTGGTAGAGCAGTTGGCTTTTAACCAATTGGTCGAAGGTTCGAATCCTTCACGACCCACCAAATGCTCAAACCCGTACGGGTTTTTGCGAAAAAAAGAGCCTTCGGGCTCTTTTTTTTTGCGTATAAGATCCTACCTACTCAGTGAGGGCACTAAGATCCTGATCAGAGTTCTGTTACCACGCCGTGTCAGAACCCGAATTTGAAGGGTGTAAAGTGGTACACTTCCATAGACATAGCAACACAGAGATGCAGTAATGACTCGAGCTGAAGATCGTATCCTTGTCCAGGAACACCTTGCCCACGCGGCAGAGCCAAAACCGCTGAGTGCAGACGAGAAGGCTGATCTTGAGGCTCGCATCAAGGCGGCCCTGAAGGCCGAAGATGCGGTGCTGGTGGCTCATTACTACACCGATCCGGATCTCCAGCGCCTGGCGGAAGAAACCGGCGGCTGCGTTGCCGACTCCCTGGAAATGGCTCGTTTTGGTAACCAGCACCCGGCGTCCACGGTTGTGGTGGCCGGTGTGCGTTTCATGGGTGAGACGGCAAAGATCCTCAATCCCGAGAAGCGGGTGTTGATGCCGACGCTCGAGGCAACGTGTTCACTGGACGTAGGCTGCCCGGCCGATGAGTTTGCGGACTTCTGCGACCAGCACCCGGACAGGACCGTGGTGGTGTATGCAAACACCTCCGCAGCCGTGAAAGCGCGAGCGGATTGGGTTGTTACCTCCAGCTGCGCCCAGGCCATTGTGGAAGACCTGGATGCCCGTGGCGAGAAAATCCTCTGGGCCCCAGACAAACACCTGGGGCATTATGTCCAGAAGACTACCGGCGCAGACATGCTGCTCTGGGATGGTTCCTGCATCGTGCACGAGGAGTTCAAGTATCGTGGCCTGGAAGACCTTAAGGCGCTGTATCCCGAGGCTGCGGTATTGGTGCACCCTGAGTCTCCGAGTGCCGTTGTGGATATGGCCGACGTGGTGGGGTCCACCTCACAGTTGATTCACGCGGTGCAGACGCTGCCCAACGAGAAGTTTATTGTTGCGACGGACAACGGCATCTTCTACAAGATGCAGCAGCTCGCGCCTAACAAGACGCTCCTGGAGGCGCCCACGGCCGGCAACGGTGCAACCTGCCGTAGCTGTGCCCATTGCCCGTGGATGGCCATGAACGGCCTTGAAAACCTGCTGCAGGTTCTGAAGCAGGGCGATCAGGAAGTTCTGGTGGATGATGCCCTGCGAGATGACGCTCTTAAGCCGTTGCGGCGGATGCTCGATTTTACCGCCAACATGAACCTGAAAGCCGCGGGTAACGCTTGAGGGCGAGGCCAGTTAGCCTCGGCGCTGGGCATTCAGGCGACGGGTGATCTCTGCGAGCCGCTCGGTTACAACCTGGCGTTGTGGGGAGCCTGCCGGAAGTTTCTCCTGGGCTTGCCGAAGCTGGCGTTGGGCAGCTTCCAGATTGCCCATGAGCGCGTCGTACTCTGCCCGGGCCCGGTGCACGCCAACGATGTTTCTCGCCATTCCTTCGGCCTCGGCCAATCTCAGCCAGAGGTTTTCCTGCCCAGGAAGCATTCGCGTGAGCTGAGTCAGAATCTCTGCTGCAGCTGCGCCATTTCCGTCGGCCAATTCGGTTTCGGCCAGTGAGTACATGATCGGATAATTCTCAGGGTTTCGGGCCAGCGCGTCCTCAAGCAGTGCGCGCGCTTCCTGCACACGTTTCTGGCCAATCAGGGTGTCCGCCAGGGTGACCTGGAAGGTGATCCGACCGGGGTTTTGATTCAGCAGATCTTTGAGTAATTCAATCGCTTTTTCGGGCTGATTGTTTTTCTGATAGGCGACGGCCAGGCCATATCGGACAGCCTCATTTCGTTTGGTTTCGTCGCGGTCCAGATAGGCTTCAAAGGTTTCAACGGCGACATCGGCTGAAGCCGCGTAGCGAACCTGCAAGCGGCTGCGGACCAAGTGAAATTCCTTGCTATCACGGACCACTCGCTCTGGATACTGTTCAGCGCGGTTTCGGGTGTCTGCGACCCGGCTTTGGGTCAGTGGGTGGGTAGACAGGTATTCGGGCGGCCGGTTTCCCTGAAGCCGGTTCTGGCGCATCATGATTTCGAACATCTCGGGCATGCCATCCGGGTCCATGCCTGCAGATGCCAGGATGTCGAGGCCGACCCGGTCCGCTTCCTGTTCATGGGCGCGGCTGTAGGCCAGCATGTTCTGAACGGCGAGCGCCTGAGTGCCAGCGATCGCGGCGATCCCCAGGTCAGACTGGGTGACCGCAGACAGCACGATGCCGGCAATCATGCCGGCGATGGTCAGCGGCGCGCTCGTTTCCTGCTGCTCCAGGCGCCGGGCAAAATGCCTCTGGCTGAGGTGGGCCAGCTCGTGTGCGAGTACCGAGGCAAATTGTTGCTCGGTGGTGGCGTTGAGGAACAGGCCGCCGTTAACCCCGACAATGCCGCCAGGCACCGCAAAGGCGTTGATTGCCGGGCTATCGATCAGCGCCAGGGTCAAGTCTCGCTCCTGGAGTGGGGCAGAGGGCACCAGTTGATAGGTAATTGCTGTCAGGTAGTCAAACACCAGGGGATCGGTGATTCGCGGCGCTGAGCGGCGGATCGATACCATGACCTGCTCTCCAATCTCCGATTCCTGCTGGCCGGAGATCAGTCCGCCACCTGCACCACCGATGCTCGGCAGTTCGCTTTCCTGGGCCTGAAGTGGCGAGGCAGCTAGAAAAAGGCCAAGGACTAGGGCCACCGCCTTGGCGGAGGACTTTGGGCGGAGCCTGGTTCGGGAAGCAGTCATGTAGCGAGTAAAGCCGTCCATTTTGTGTGTCACTAAGACAGAAGCCTACGATAAAAAGTTCTGACTTTTCGATTAAATACTATTGTGGTGCAATACATTACCACTGACGGCATAATGCCAGCCCGTTAATTCGCTTTACAGTACTGCGTTGGTGTTTGTCTTCTATGGTTGATCGTACTCTGGATGCTTCCGGGCTTCTCTGCCCCATGCCGCTGCTGAAAACCAAGCTTGAGCTCAATAGCATGACCCCTGGCGAAGAGCTTGAGGTCATTGCCACCGATTCCGGTTCTGCTCGCGATATCCCCGCTTTCATCGAACTCTCCAGTCATCAACTGGTGAGTTCGGCCGAGACCGATGGCCAGTACCGGTTTGTGATAAAGTGCGGCGCATAACCTTTCGGAGATACTGATGCTCAGGATTTTACGCGGTCTGGCCCACAAGTACTTTTCCGATGAAGAGGCAGTCATCCTGTTTCTGATTCTGGTCACTGGCACCGTCTTTGTGATCTGGTTTGGGGCCATGCTGGCGCCCGCCATCGCCTCGCTGATTATTGCCTTTATCCTGCAGGGTCTGGTGACCAAGCTGACCAAGCTAGGTGTTCCTGAAGTGGTCTCCATCGTCAGTGTGTTCCTGGTCTTTTTGGGTGTCCTTGTGGGCGTCACCTTCGGCTTGTTGCCACTGATCTGGACCCAGCTCAGCAACCTTGCGGGTGAAACCCCAAGGATTATCGGCGAGTTGCAAACTTATCTTGAATTGCTGCCTGAAGAGTATCCGCAGCTGATTTCTGCCGATGCGGTCAATACGCTGTATCAGCAGGTATCGACCGAAGTAGGGCACATGACCCAGTGGTTGGTCTCGTTCTCGCTCTCGAGTATCCCGGATCTGGTGGCTCTGTTGATTTACATGGTTCTGGTACCGATCCTGGTGTTCTTCTTCCTGAAGGACCGGGAAGTGTTGCTGGGGGCCATTGGTCGGCTCCTGCCGCCGCAGCGTCCGATGATGCTGAGGATCTGGCATGAAGTGAATCTGCAGTGTGCTAATTATGTGCGCGGTAAGGCGGTTGAAATCCTGATCGTGGGCGGTGCCACCTATGTAGCCTTCAAGCTTCTCGGTATGCCTTATGCCGCGCTACTGTCTCTGCTGGTTGGGCTGAGTGTCGTGATCCCCTACATTGGCGCCGCAGTGGTGACCATTCCGGTGGCGATGATTGGCCTGTTTGCCTTCGGCTGGGGCAGCCACTTTATCTGGGTTATGGTGGTTTACGGTGTCATTCAGGCGCTGGACGGGAACGTTCTGGTGCCGGTACTGTTCTCCGAGGTGAATAACCTTCACCCGGTGGCGATCATCGTAGCGGTTCTGTTCTTCGGCGGAATCTGGGGCTTGTGGGGGGTGTTCTTTGCCATTCCCCTGGCGACGATGCTCAAGGCGGTTTTTGCGGCATGGCCGGTGAAAGATTACGCACCACCACCGACAGTTGAACAGTCCTGAACGCAAGGGTTGAGCAGTCCTGAATCCAGCAGTTGAACAGCCCTGAGCCGGAATTCGGTTCGGGCCCTCGGGGGAACATTCGAACACAGGGAATCCCGAGTCTTTAATTCCCTTGTGTCAGTTCGTGCCCAACATTACCATATCGGTTTTATTCGGACGGAGCTTTTATGATTACGGGTAGCCTTGTCGCACTGGTCACGCCCATGGATCCTCGCGGTGAAATTCACTGGCAGGAACTGGATAGGCTGGTGGACTTTCATATTGAAAACGGCACCCATGGCATCGTTGCCGTGGGTACTACGGGTGAATCCGCAACCCTGGATCCTGAAGAACATTGTCAGGTGATAGGCCATATCATAAAACGTGTGGACGGCCGCATTCCGGTCATTGCGGGTACCGGTGGTAACAGTACTCGCGAAGCAATCGAGCTTACCACGGAAGCGCACAAGCTGGGTGCCGACGCCTGCCTGCTGGTTGTGCCTTATTACAACAAGCCGACCCAGGAAGGCCTGTACCAGCACTTCAAAACAATTGCCGAAGCCGTACCAGGCATGAAGCAGATGCTTTATAACGTACCGGGTCGCACCGCTTGTGACATGCTCAATGAGACGGTTCTGCGTTTGGCCGACATTCCGAACATCGTCGCCATCAAGGACGCAACCGGCAACATCCCCCGTGGCGCCGAGCTGATTGAAGCTTTGGAAGGTCGCCTTGCGGTCTACTCAGGTGATGACGCCACCGCCGCCGAGCTGATGCTGGCGGGCGGCAAGGGTAACGTCTCGGTTACCGCGAACGTTGCACCCAAGGGCATGTCCCAGCTGTGCGAAGCCGCCATTGCCGGCAACCGCGAGGAAACTGAACGCCTCAATGAGCTGTTGATGCCCCTGAACCGCAAGCTGTTCCTGGAGGCCAACCCCATCCCGGTAAAATGGGCATTGCACCGCATTGGAATGATCAGCGAAGGCATCCGCTTGCCACTAACGCCGTTAAGTGAGAAGTTCCACGCGGAAGTGGAAGATGCGCTGAAAGCCTCAGGTGTGCTCTGAGTTTACTGAAACTGTGTCCGATCCGGAGTAACCCGATGCCGGTTCTTCTTGGAACCCGTAGTACCCTGTTGTCAAATTCTCTGGCTGTTGCCTCCGGACTGCTGCTGGTATCAGCGCTGTCCGGTTGCGGCATGCTGGACGACCGATCCGAACGTTATGTATCCGCTAAAGAAGGCAAGCCGCTGGAGCTTCCGTCCGGTTCGGAAAAGGCCAATTTCAGTCAGGTGATGCCCATCCGGGATGTCGCCGTGGCGGATGCAAGCAAATTCTACCCATCCAGCATTCCCAACCCACCCGACATGACGTCGGAGATTCTCGATGAGAACTACGCCATCGAAGAACTCGATGGCCGGGTCTGGCTGTTGGTGAACGATGTGCCCGGCCGGATTTGGCCTGCGGCCAACGCTTACATGACCGAGCGGGCCCTGGGGGTTGACTACGATAGCCCACAATTGGGTCTGTTGCAGAGTGAGCTGCTCAACTTCAGCAAACGTGCCCGCCAACTGGCTGAGCTGCCGAGCAATCCCGGTGCGGATGAGTCCAAAGTGGTGCTTCAGGTCCGCATGGCGCCGGGCGTTCGTCGCAAGACCACCGAGATCCAGGTTCGAAAATTAACGGTTGATGGTCAGCCGCAGGAACTGGTGCCCTGGTCGGGGGTAGCAAACCCGACTCCGGAAGCACTGGAGTTGCAAAAACGATTGCTCGCTGACATGGGAGATTTCCTGAAGGCGAGGGAGGAAAACAAGTCTTTCTCGCGGGCCGCGTCTGGCATGGTCAGTGATCCTCTGGTCAAGCTCCTGTCAAGCGACGAGCAGGCTTCAGCGATCCGCATGAGTCTCGATTACGGCCGCTCCTGGGCGGAGGTGAGTCGGGCGCTGACCGAGGCCAAGGTTCCGGTAGTGGACCTGAACCGCAGCGAAGGCTGGTTCTACGTGGACTATCGCACCGAGGACGAGCGCGAGTCTGGTTGGTTCAACTGGTTCAGCGACGCCGAGGAGCCCCGGCATACCCACACCGTCACTCTGGTGGAGGGTGACAAGGACATCGTCATTACCGCTGAACGCCTGCAGAGCTACGACGGTGAGCAGACAGCACCGGATCTGCTGACAGAACTGTTCGACTATCTATACTGATTGAGTGGTTGCCGCTGCTTAGGCACCACTTCGGAGACCCCAATGGAAAAGCGTGAAGAGCTATACGCCGGCAAGGCAAAGTCTGTCTACAAAACGGACAATCCAGACCGATTCATCCTTGAGTTTCGGGATGATACCTCGGCGTTTGACGGCGAAAAGAAAGAGCAGCTCAGCCGCAAAGGTATGGTGAACAACAAGTTCAATGCCTTCGTAATGGAAAAGCTCGAGGCTGCTGGTGTGCCTACTCATTTTGAGGGCCTGCTGTCGTCGACAGAATCTATCGTGAAAAAGCTCGACATGATCCCGGTGGAGTGCGTTGTGCGGAACATTTCCGCGGGTAGCCTGTGCCGTCGAATCGGTGTGGAAGAGGGGCTGGAATTGACGCCTTCAACCTATGAGCTGTTCCTGAAGAACGACGCCCTGCACGATCCGATGGTCAACGAATCCCTGGCTGTCAGCTTTGGTTGGGCCTCGGCTGCTGAGCTGGAGCGGATGAAGCAACTGACCTACCAGGTGAATGACGTACTGAAGGCGCTGTTTGATGACGCCGGCATGCTGCTGGTGGACTACAAACTGGAGTTTGGTCGCAGTGGTGGCGAGATTGTCCTGGGGGATGAGTTCAGCCCCGATGGCTGCCGCATCTGGGACAAGGAAACCCGGAAAAAAATGGATAAAGACCGGTTTCGCCAGGGATTGGGTGATGTGATTGAGACCTATGAGGAAGTGGGGCGCCGTTTAGGCATCCAATTCGATTGATCCAGACACACAACAAAGAAAAGGTGTTTTATGCGTAACTTGATTGTCGCTGCCGGTGGCTCCTTGCTTCTGGCTGCACCATTCGCCCATGCGGACGTGGTAGGCCTTGGTGCAAGTGTAAGTTACTGGGATTCTGAGCTGACAGGTGAGGCCGCAGACAAGAGCGGTGGCGAGGTAGATGTCGAGAACGACCTGGACCTTGAAAACGATTCCAACGCGAACGCTTCTTTATATTTCGAACATCCTGTCCCTGTACTGCCTAATGTTAGGCTCAACTACACTCTGGTTCAGCAAAGCGGCCGGGGCGAGCTAGGTGCCGATTTTGGTGGCATTGATGTGGCATCAGGTGTCGACGTTCAGTCCGAACTGGATCTGGAACAACTTGATTTAACGCTTTACTACGAAGTGCTCGATAACTGGGTCAATCTGGATCTTGGTCTGACTGCTCGTGATCTCTCTGGAGAGCTTGTTGTTCGTCAGGTGGGAACAACTCAGGTGAGTAAGACCGAAGTTGATGCTGTGTTGCCAATGGGCTACTTGGCCGCCCGGTTTGATTTGCCGTTGACCGGTGTGTCTATCGGTGCGGAAGGCAATTTCGTCAGCTACAGCGGCGATTCCCTCCATGATTTCAACGCTTACGGCCAGTTTGAGATGGCGGTCATTCAATTGCGAGCTGGCTACCGCCAGATGTCTATTGATTACGAAGACGATGACGACAGATTGGACGTCGAGATCGATGGGCCGTTTGTCAGTGCCGGCGTCGTATTTTAAAGGGAGTTTAGCGTGAAGATTCTCGTTACCGGAACAGCGGGTTTTATCGGCTCGCACCTGGCGCATCGTCTGCTTGACCGTGGCGATGAAGTGATCGGCGTTGACAACGTCAACGACTATTACGACGTCAACCTGAAAGAGGCTCGCCTGGCGAGACTGACAGGCAAGGCCGGTTTTACCGAGGTTCGTCAGGATGTTGCGGATCGGAGCGCCATGGAGGCGCTCTTTGCGGAGCACAAACCTGAGCGCGTGGTCCACCTGGCCGCCCAGGCAGGCGTTCGCTACTCCATCGAAAATCCTCACGCTTATGTTGACGCTAACCTTGTGGGATTCATGAATATCCTGGAAGGTTGCCGTCACAACAACGTCAAACACCTTGTCTACGCCTCCAGCAGCTCTGTGTACGGCGCCAACGAAACCATGCCTTTCTCTGTGCATGACAACGTTGACCATCCCCTGAGCCTGTATGCAGCCTCCAAAAAGGCCAACGAGCTGATGGCTCACACCTACAGCCATCTCTACAACCTGCCCACCACCGGCCTGCGCTTCTTTACGGTGTACGGTCCCTGGGGCAGGCCTGACATGGCGTTGTTCATCTTTACCAAGAAGATTCTGGCGGGTGAGCCAATCGATGTGTTCAATCACGGCAAGCACCAACGCGATTTCACCTACATCGATGACATTGTCGAAGGCGTAATTCGCACCCTTGATCATGTTGCTGAGCCCAATCCGGAATGGACTGGTGAGGATCCGGACCCGGGCACCGGCAAAGGTCCTTATCGGATCTACAACATCGGTAGCAATAACCCGGTTGAGCTGTCGCGTTTCATTGAAATTATTGAAGAGCGTGTCGGCAAGAAAGCAGAGAAGAACCTGCTGCCATTGCAGCCCGGGGATGTCCCGGCGACCTATGCGAACGTGGATGACCTGATTGCCGATGTGGGTTACAAGCCCAGCACAACGGTGGAAGAGGGCATTGCCAATTTCGTTGACTGGTATCGTGAGTTTTACAACGTCTGATTAGACAGAGATGAAAATAAAAACCGGCGAATCGCCGGTTTTTATTTATCCTTTTTTGTCCGCCTTTGCTAAACCCTAAACTCTTCAACGATCGATTGGAGATCAGTGGCCATTCGAGTTAGATTCTGGCTGGCGGACGCAGTTTCTTCTGCACCTTCTGCGGTCTGATTTGAAATGGCATTGATACGACTCAGATTTACGTTCATTTCCTCAGTAACGCTTACCTGTTGTTCAGATGCGCTGGCAATCTGGGTGGCCATTCCATTGATATGTTCCATTGATTGATCAATTGCTTGCAAGGCCGTTCCTGCCTCATTCGCGGAAAGTACTGTAATGTTTACTTGAGACTGATTTTCGTTCATTGAAGATACAGCTTCCCGCGATACATGCCGAAGCTTGGAAATCATTTCATTAATTTCTTCAGTTGACTGGCGGGTCCGCTCAGCTAGTGCTCTGACTTCGTCTGCGACAACAGCAAAACCTCGTCCTTGTTCTCCCGCTCGTGCCGCTTCGATGGCTGCGTTCAGGGCAAGGAGATTGGTTTGCTCTGCAATACCCGTAATGACATCAATGACGGAA